>Ga0209536_100007553_pt1 | contig 16472 bp, 17 predicted proteins | sample DeeMarSeWOR28_12_FD_187461 | JGI IMG/M metagenome (GOLD analysis project Ga0209536, IMG submission 187461) | Marine sediment microbial communities from White Oak River estuary, North Carolina - WOR-2-8_12 (SPAdes) (version 2) | ecosystem: Environmental > Aquatic > Marine > Intertidal zone >... | reverse complement strand
TTTCTGTTTACAGTCCTTCTCGTATGCATCTGTGGTCGAAAAGATTAGGAGGACAGGGTTCGTCAGATTACGTTCATAGCGTAACTGTAGATTCAAATGATAATATAATAATCACAGGCTCAGTGGAAGACTTAGCTGATCTTGACGGAGACGGAGTGGCCGTGGTCCCTTATCGTCGACACGAGCCTCGCGGTCTTCGCGGCCCTCTTGACCATGGCGGCGCCCTTCCCCTGCCTGATGACGTCCTTGCTGGGGCAGCTCAGGTTCAGGTTGAAGCCCATGAAGCCTTCAAACGGCTTGAACCCCGACAGAAAGCGGTCAAGCCTACCCTCGTTTCCGGATAAGAGCTGGATCTGAACCGGGGTAGAGTCCCTGGGCTCAATCCTCTCAAGCGACATCCTGTTCCTCCTCAGGAAGCTCCCAACGTGGGCCATCTCGGTGAAGGTCAGATCTGCGCCGTGGTTATGGCAGAGGGTGCGGAACACGCTGTCCGAGTAGCCTTCCAGCGATGCGAGCATGAACCTGAACAAGGTGTGAGATAGAACGATTTGCTGAATAAAAGGGATGGGCTATAGGACCTCACCCCAGCTACCCGAGAGCAGATCAAGGCGCGTCCAACTTTGCCACGTAAAAAAAAGGTTTTTGAACATTGTTCTACAACTATCACGCATGAAGCGATACACCCGCAACATCGAGCAGAAGAAGGAGCTGATCTTCAGCGCATTCACGGAGCTAGCAAACGAGGTCGGCTACGAGCGACTGACCACCCGAAACATAGCCAAGAGGGCGGGGATAAGCATCGGCACGGTCTACCACCACTTCAAGGAGGGGAAGGCAGCCATCGCAGCGGGGCTCTTCGAGAGGAACCTGGAGAGGCAGATGGAGTACCTCAAGGCGGACATCAGGAGCCAGATAACCCAGCACCTGGAGCTCCACAGGGAGTACAAGGAACTCTACCGCGCCTTCGACCAGGCGATCTACGCGCGCGAGGACATCTTCAGGTCCATCAGGCAGAGGAGGGACGACGCCGTATCGGAGGCCCTGAATGGATCCGAGGTCAGCGTCGGGACCTTCATGCGAATCAACGCGACGGTGGACGCCATCGTCCACAGGCACCTCTTCATCGAGCCCATGTTCGAGACGGACGGGGAGCTCGTCGAGTACCTCGTCGCGATTACCGAGGCCGCGTATCGATATGGGGGCTGATCCCCTTTGTTGAACATTGTTCGATAACTTTATAAGCAAGCCCACGACACATAGGACCTGAAATAGTTGACGTAAAAGTGAAGCAAGAGATATACGAGAGAAGAGTCACTCCGCTGGAACGTTTCTTTTCGTGGTCCCCATACTCAACAGTCACAGTCGTCGCCCGAATAAAGGGAGACATATCAGAGCAGATGCTTACGGAGGCCGTGAAGAAGGCCCAGCTGAGGCACACCAACCTCCGGGTGCGAATAAAGGAGGATGAAGAGCGTAACCTCTGGTTCACCTCAGAGGGCGTAAAGGAGATCCCGATATTAGTCGTTACACGGGAGTCCGACGACCACTGGATGACGGTCCAGGACGAGGAGAGCAAGAAACCATTCGAGTTCGATGAACGCCCGGCGATCCGGTTCATCCTGGTCCACTCGCCAGACGTCTCCGAGATGATAATACTGTGCCACCACATCATCTGCGACGGATTATCGCTGGCTTACCTAGCCAGGGACCTCATGGCATACCTAGGAGACCCTGAGGAGGATGTAGAGATACTCCCAGACCCTGCCCCGATCGACCTTGACAACCTGCCGAAGGACGTGTCGCTGAACCCTGTAGCCAAGTTCTTCGTCAACCGCATAAACAAGCGGTGGCGGAAGGAGAGGATACACTTCGACAAGGAGGACTACCGGAACCTCAGCGAAGCCTACTGGATGAAAGCCCGACACCAAATAATATCGATTGAACTGTCCGAATCCCAGACCACGTCGCTGGTCAAACGATGTAAAGAGGAAGGGGTCACAGTAAACAGCGCGTTGACCACCGCGTTCGTGGGAGCCCCCCAGAACGTTCAGGGCAGAAGCAAGGAACTGTCAAGCACAGCTATCGCGGGTAACCTGAGGGACCGCCTCCTGAGACCAGCCGGAGAGGAGATGGGATACTTCGCAGGAGCCGTGACCCTGGATTACTCATACGACGAGAGGAAGGGATTCTGGGACAACGCGCGGAGGCTCAACCGGAAAGCCCAGCCGCTCTACACGAACAAGAACCTGTTCAAGGAAGGGGTGGTATGGTGCCACCTCGAGCCGGGCTACCTCGAGGCCATGAACTTCAAGAAGCTGGGAGGGCTCGTCCCAACCCACTTACCTAGGTATGAGAAGCTGTCCGCGTTCAGCGAGCGTGATGACGTGGTCTCGTCCATCCTCAAGAGGGAGAAGATGGAGTCCCTCGACAAGATCTTCATGGGCACGGCCGTGACGAACCTGACCCGCATGGGCTTCCCGAGAGAATACGGTGACCTGAAGCTCGACCGCCTGATATTCATTCCTGGGGGCGCCTTCCCGTTGTCGAACGTGAACCTGGTGCTCGGAGCTGTCACGTGTTCAGGCAGACTAAGCCTCATCGTCGAATACGACGAGGGCGTGATCAACACGGACACGATGACTAAAATCAGGGACAAGGCTATGGGGTTCCTATTAGACGGACTCCCACAACATCTGTAAGATAGTGGTCATTAATAGCCCAAAATCGTGTGGAGGCTATGAGGGTTCAATAGGATGATGGCTCACTCCATCATCGGTGCGCAAGAAAACACGTAGCCCACGTGGCTGTTTATCCTAAGAGACAACCCATTTCGATGTTAACCACAACACAGAAAGGCCAATAACAACGCCGATGAACACGGCTTCAGCACCGAAGCCTGGGATTCCGCTGGATTTTTCAGGTTCTTCAACGGGTTCTTCTGTAGGTTCCGGCTCAGGCTCGGGCTCTTGGTCCGTCTCTTCAAAGAGAGAGGCGATGCTCACCTCCTTTAAGACCAGCCCGTTTTCCTCCGTCACCCCCTCTCCCCCAGACACGATGTCGACGAGTTCTTCATCGAGGTCCAATCTCACAACGTTTTCAAAGTCATGGTCGTGATAGATGTAAACCACTCCGTTGACGAGATCGAAGATGTTGCTGTACTTCGTACCGTACGTGCCTTCCTCGTGGACGGCATCCAAGACATCCCGGACGGTATCCACGGTCAGATCTCCCTCAGAAATTATCTCCTCGAGCATTGAGGTAGCGGCGTCGTACCTCCAGCAGGGGTAGGCGAAGGCACTGCTGGTGTTGGCTAGGTTGAAGTTTGTCGAGACGAGGAAGTGGGCGGAGCCTTTACGCGTGTATGTGAACTCGCCATCGGCGACGCTGGCCACCATGGCGTCGCCTGAGGCGTCCGCGAAGTGGATCTGAGCGCTCCACTGGGCGCCCATGTTGTGCGACTCAAACCACTCGATTGTCTCGTTGACGGTGCTGCACGTCCAGAGGACCTGCTCGATCAAGTATGTGAAGGGGCTCTCCCTCTCAGGATGAGGGTTAAGGGAGACCCTCGGGACAGCGTTCCCGTCAGCGCAGAGACCCTGGCTGTTCATCCCTCCCTGGGCATATCCATCGGACCCGGCATCGTTATAGTTGTATCCCAGGGCTATCGCCCCGTAGATCGATATTTCCCCCTGAGCGGTCTCAATCTCCTGGGCGGGGCACAACCAGATGTACGTGCCCGTGCCTCCTCCATCCTCATTATTCCCGAAAAGAACGGTGTCTCCACGTGTGACTGTGAAAATGGTGCATGAGCCATAGGGAGAGCCCCCATCACATTCCACATGTGGGAGAACCCCGCATCCAAGACCGGTTGCCAGAAAAATGCATAACATGAAACATATGGTAAGATATTTCAGATTCCTTTCTCTGAATCCAAGCATCCCAGACACAGAAAAGTCATCTTTTTCCCACCTTAAAATATGTTCATACAGACGGACGCCCGGCCTATTTTATCAATTCAAGGTAGAAGGTTTGTTCCCCTGCCTCCACTTTCGCAGTTTTGAACCCCGCATCCTCCGCTAGATCCCTGATGGTCTCGGCGTCCTGCTTCTTGAGGTGGGAACCGTAGCCGGTCTCCACAGTCCTGTCCGGCATGACGACCTTGAGGGGGATGACGAAGTACTTCTTGTCCCTGGACTCCCCGGGGATGACAGCGTCCCATACGTGGAGCTTGGCGCCTGGCCTCAGGACCCTGTATGCCTCAGCGAGGACCTTGGGTTTCTCGTCGTTGGGGATGTACATCATGGTGTAGAATGCAGTGGCGGCGCTGAACGTGTCGTCGAGGAACTTGAGGTCCGTGGCGTCCATTACGACCTTGAGGGCGTCGTTGTCGGTCTCTTCAAGCTCGTCGAGGCGTTTATCGACGGCCACCACCTGCATGCCGTTGAGCTTGCCGATGATGCCCTCTCCTCCACCCCCGATGTCGAGGATGAACCCATCGGTTTCAAGTGGTTTCATCTCGATGGTCTGCTGCTCTACCATAAAGGCTTGAGCGAGGTATTCCTCTCGGCTCATATTCTTTCGTTTTGTATCTTGAGTTGTTGATGTTATATCATGTTCGCTCAGAGCGACGCAGTACCGTCGATGACGGTCTTCGAGGCATTATTCGACGGATGCTACTGTTTTACTCGAACGCATAGTCGTGTAAGGACTATTCGAGGAGCTCTTTAGCTGATGCAACGAGCTTCGCTGCTACCTTCGAGGATATGCCTGTCTTCTCTGATACAGTATCCGCGTCAACAGATGCTATCGACTCCACAGTGTCGAACCCAGCACTCCTGAGTTTCGCCTCAGTCGCCTTGCCCACGCCTTTGATCTCTCCGACCCCCAGAGCCGAAGCCTCAGTGCTCTCAGCATCAAGACTCTCAACCTCAGGGCTCTCAACATCAAGACTCTCAGCCTCAGGGCTCTCAGCCTCAGCGGGTTCGTCCGCTGGCGTTTCAGCTAGAATTGTAATACTGGTTGCCTCTTTCCCCTTGGGGGTTTCAATCAGTTCGAATTCTACATTCTTCCCTATCTCGGGTTGGACCTGTTCCGGGTAGTTTGATACATGGAAAAATACCTCTTCCTCACTATTCTCAGGCGCTATAAATCCGAATCCTCTGCGCGAGAAATATTTTATGATCTCACCTTTCATTCGTGAACACACCCTTGAGTTAAGGTTACCTCAATATAATACCTTGTTATTTTGCCCGCACTGGATCAGCTTGTTCGCGCGCATGTGCGAGATTTGTATTAAATAGAGACAGATATACTGAGTTAGGCACTGAGGCCTAATGGAAGAAAAAGGATCTCGTTCAGGACCGCAGCAACTGGTCTCAGGCGGATTATGGTCCATAGGGTTCATGGTTCTGAGCGGCTTCGTCTGGTTGCTATGGGGTGTTCTGGTCAGCAGGAATTACGGACCCTCCGGTTTCGGATTGTTCAATATGGCTCAATCCGTGTATAACTTCATATGGGCATTCATATTCGGCGGGATATTCGAAGGGCTAATCAAGTTTGGAACTGAACACCTGCTCGAAGATGATTCAAACCTTTCCTATTATTTCTCAAATTATGTAAGATACCTTTCAGGAATTAGCCTCGTCGTGTTCGTTATCCTCACGGGTGTTTCTTTCATGGTATCTGACACCATCTTTAGGGTGTTGATACTATCAATCGCGTTTTCATTCTTGTTCTCAGGGGTCAAGGACTCCTTGGCCTCGATAGTCGGCTCCCTCAACCTTAACAGGCAGCTATCGATTATTAATTCGAGTAGGGCATACATTGTATTCCTCCTTGGCGCCGTTTTCATCCTATTTGGATTCCCCCTTTACGCTTTGCCTGCGTTATTGCTGATGGCCACAATCGGTCAGCTGTTGATCAGCATGTTTTTCTGCAGGTCCTATCTTGAGGACTTGTACCTGTCGATTCTCAAAATATTCCGCATTAAGAACAGGGGATATTTCATTTCCGAGGACATCAAGAACTTCAAATACATCGTATTCTTCGGGCTGTTCGTATCCATCGGTAAGATCTCATTCAACGTAATGAAAAGTCTGGATATCATGGTGCTGAATCTTTTCTTCGACATGGAAAACGTGGGCATCTACAGCGTAGCCGACACGGCCTCCAGCCTACTCTTCTACATGACAGCCTTCTCTATACCTATCATCTCATCTATATCGGAGGCTTGGAAAAAAAAGGATGAAGAACTAATGGAAGCGTACGTCAAGATATCGGTGAAATACCCGTTGCTGATCGGAGTCCCCCTGACGATAACGATCTTCGCACTGGCAGAGCCTCTCATTCTCGGTATCTACGGGGTAGACTTCCAGGCAGCCGTAATACCCCTGCAGATCCTCATCGTTGGCACTTTCCTACTCATGTTCGGATACACCCTATCTGCCGTGCTGGTCGGCATCGGGAAGCCCAAACTATCCGGAGGGCTGATGGCAGGCGCTGCTGTACAGTACATCCTGTCTCTCTATGTCCTCGCGCCAGCGTTTGGCTTCGAAGGAGCCGCGCTCGCCCTGACCCTCACAGGGGTCACGTCGCTGTTCCTGATCCCCTTTTTCATCAAATACTACCTGAAGATCAACCTCTTCTCGGGAATCTTCAAGATACTGGTTTCGGGCGCTGTCTTCGCCATCATCCTGCTCTACATACCGAAAACCAACTTTGCTACTCTCTCATTGGGATATGCAGCGGGTCTCGCAGTTTTCCTTGTATCGCTGAGATACACTGGCTACATTGACAAAGAAGACATTACGATGTTGAGTAGTTTACGCTCACAACACTGACTGCGTTCTCACATGCTGCGTGTCATAGCTCTATTCTCTGAGCTATGACGATGGAAAGCGGTATCCCGACGATACCCCCCACGGCCATCTGCAGTATGTTGAAAGGCATTTCGGTCAACGCTGCGCCGAGCCCGTACATGTAGTATTGAACGAGGAAGTATCCGACCACCATTTCCGCGCCCGCTGCAATCCAGGCTACAATCTTCGTTTTGACGCTATTATTCTCGTCATCTAAAACCATGATGGATCCTGCTATGAACCCCTCTAGACCTTTGATCACGAGCGTAAATGGGACCCAGACATGCCAGCCCCCGATCAAGTCAGCCAGGGACGAACCGACCCCCCCGGCGAAGAAGCCGACGATGGGCCCGAAGGTTATCGCTGCGACCATCACCATGGCGTCGCCGATGTTGAAGAACCCCTGGGTGGCGGGGACAGGTAATTGAATCAACAAAGTCGTCGCACATATGAGAGCGGCCATAATCGCGGATATCGCGATCTCACGTGTGCCGAATCTAAGCATGTCTCTCAATTACTTGAGGGGAAGATAAATCCTTTTGGAGAGCACACGGGCTGTCTGACGACGTAGAGTGATTGTCGTGTACGCGCAGAAAACACTAAAGAAAATGAGTTATTTATAGAATGGGGGTTTGGGCGCCCACTCAGCGTAGTCCTCCTCCCTGAGCAGGGGCTTGTTGACGGGCCACATCCCGTCCCTGAGGTAGGTGTAGCACTCCGACCTCACCTGCTGGAGCATGTTGTGGAGCTTCGTCTTGTTCCGGTACTCCCTCATCTCCCCTATGTCGATGGTGGCCCCGATGGTCATCTGCCTCCCCCTCGCTGCCATGGCGATGGTCCTCCCCAGGTAGTCCACGATCATGCTGTTACCGTACTTCGCCCCGTTGCAGTTCACCCCGTAGAGCATGTTCTCTATGGACCGCATCTTGTTCACGACGGTGTACCAGTCGTAGGGGTCGAACATGAACTGCTGGGGGTACGGCGGGAAGATGGTGGGCTTGATGATGACCTCCGCCCCGTTGAACGCCAGCTGCCGCGCCACCTCCGGGAAGAACTGGTCGTAGCAGACCATGCAGGCCAGGTTCCCCAGCTCCGTCTCCACAACGGGGAAGAGGGGAGTCTTGTACGTGTCCAGGACGTCGTGGGGGCTCGTGGAGAGCTCCAGGGGTATCCAGGGGTTGATCTTCCTGAACTTGAGGATGATCCTGCCCTTCGGGTTCATGATGAAGGCCGTGTTGAAGAAGTAGTCAGGGTGCTCAGGATCCCTCTCATGGATGGATGCCGAGATGTACGTGCTGTACTTCTTCGCCATCTCCCCCAGCTTGTCGGTCTCCGGTCCGGGGATGGCCACCGCCGTTGCCACCCTGTCCGCCTGGGTCTGGTTGGGGTTCTGGGTGTCGAACTCGTGCCTCAGGATGTTCTCCGGGAGCACGGTGAGCCTTACGGGGAGGATCTGATCCCATGTCTCAAGGGTCTTGAAGGTCTCCAGAGCCTTCTTGAGGTTGGCCTCCCTCCTCTTGTGGACGTCGGGTATCTCCTCGGGGTTTATCCTCATGAACTGGATTATCGCCGCTGTGTATCTATCAACCACTGTTTACACGACCTGTGAGATTTGTACTCACAGACAACTGTGAACCATCCATTTTTAATAGCTTGCCTTGGCGCGTGAACGAGGACCCTACTCAGCCTTCTTGGGGTCGCGGATGAACAGGAGGACGCAGACAAGCTGCACCACGGATGTAATCAAGAGGCAGATCCAGGGGTAGTTCACGTTCATCGAGTACAGGATGCCCCCCAAAAGCGACGCCGCCATCACCGGGATCGTGAACAGGTAGCCCATGCCAGGCCCCCCGGTCCCACCGCCTGTGGCCCCGATGAGCACGCTCCCACGCCCTATGGCGGACATGACCCTCCCCCTCAGCTCCCGTGGGACCAGGTCAGCCATCAAAGCAGAACTGGAGGGGAAAAACAGGGCCCCGGCGAGGCCCACACCTAGGCGGACCAGCAACACATGGGTGAACGTTCTCGCGAGTATCAGGCTGGGCAGGGAGAAGACTGACAGGAACACAGCAGCCAGCAGCGTCCTCGACCTACCGTACCTGTCTGCCAGCATCCCGCAGGGGATGGTGAGGACAGTCTTGAAGATAGATTCGAAAAGGAGGATCAGCCCCCAGTCGATGTTCGTGAGCCCGACCTCATATGTCACGTAGACGACCCAGAATGGGCTCGCGATCCCGTTCGCCACGAAGCCTAACCCAGCGACCAGTCCGAGCGCTTTCACACTTCTCGGTAAATTTCCAAGCAGCTCGGGTATCCCAGCATACGCCTCCCTCAACACTGTAAACGCATTGAACTTCTCATCTGTCTTCTCGATTTCTACCGTCTCCTTCAGGTACCGGAGTATAAGAGTCGCGTTGACAATCGAGGAGAGCGCAAGTAAACCGTACAATATCCTCATACCGCTGCTGTCCCCGAAGAGTACGAGGACTACCCCTGCGATGTAGGGACTGAACATGGATACACCGTTAGCAAGGGTGTTCATGGTGGCGATCCCCACCCCCCTGTTTTTGGGATCCAAGCTATCTGCAAGAATAGCCGACATCGGCGGGAACTGGAAGACCATGAACCCCTGCAGTAGCGCCCCAAGGGCGATCCACTCCCAGCTCGGCGCGAAGACGTAGAGCAACATCGTCATGGCAGTCAGGTAGTTCGCAAGCGCGATGAGCTTCACTCTCCCCGTGCGGTCTGTCAGGTACCCCGAGATGGGAAATATGAGCAGCCCCGCGAGGGGGCGGAGGCTGTTTATTATGCCAACCTGGGCTGGCTCCCCTCCCACTGCCAGTATGAAGAGGCTGACATATGGGAGGACCATCCTCCTGAAGAACATCCCCAGGATCTGGGTCACGGTGAGGATGCGCATGTTGCCGCTCATGAACTCGAGTCTCCTGCGCAGCGACTCCATCATGAACGGGCACTTCCCATGGGATTCACACTTCTGGCGTCAACGAGACGATATAAGGCTTGTTTCTTGAACGTCCTCGGACACCATACCATTTTACATAATAAACGCACAGATATCACTGAATGGCCGTATCACTGCGCGACTTCGTTAAGGCGGTATTCGGACTCTACCTGGTGACACTGCTGGTCGTCGTCTGGGACTTCTACCAGAAGGGATTCACACTCCGAACCTTCGACGTCGCGAAGCTCATCTTCTTCGCCATGTGGACGGCGATCGTAGTCCTACTCATATGGAGACTCAAGGAATAACTTAGCTCGGCTCACTTTTCGGTGATCCTAGCCATAGTTCTCGGTGAACCAGGCCAGGAACTCGTCGGTGCTCTCGAACTCGACGTAGAGCTCACTGCTGAAGACCGAGTTGACATGGGTCTCCTTGTCGCTCACCATCGATATCCAGTCATCCAGCGCATCGGTCACCGGCATGCTCGAGAGGCTATCCCCCGCCCCAGAGTGGTAGCCGCCCGAGGGGTCCAGGATCGCCAGCCTCCCCCCCTCGATGGGGATGCCGACGCCCACGTGCCCGTCCCCTTCCCACTGGATGCTTATGCACCACTGGGTGAACCGCTCGTTGTGGGCCTCCATCATGCTCTCTAGGAGGAGCGCCTGATCCTCGCAGTCCCCTGACGCGTCAGCCAGGGTCTCGTTGGGGTACCTCACCGACTGCACGAACCACTTGACGGACTCCGAGGGATCGGAGTAGAGGTATGGGTATGGTGAGTCGACTGCGTACGCGATGTTCCCAACGATCCAGTCATGGAGGAGCTTGGAGTCCCCCCAGAACTCGCTCATCGACCCCCACGTCTCGAGCCCCCCCGAGATCATCTGCATCGCTTCGACCACCGCGGGGTCCTCCGGGGTGACGAAGCGCGACAGGTCCCCGTCGAACGCCAGCCGGGAGTTAACGTCCTCCTTCAGCTTCTTGAACTCGGCCATGTAGACGTTGAACTCCTCCTCGATCTCACCTCTGCTCTCCGACTCTCGAAAGAGCTCATACTCCAGACTGTCATAGTTGTACTGGACCGTTAGGTACAGATTCTCGAGCTCAGCGTAGTCCTCCTGCAGGACCGCGATCTCGACCTCAAACTCCTCGAAGACACTGCTGATGTTGGTCTCCAGTGCGTTGCACCTTGAGGTTAGGACGCTGTTCTGGTACTGGAGCGACATTATCCTGAAGTTGAGTGCTTCGATCTGCTTACGCTGGTCGTTGACGTACCATGCCCCACCCAGGGTGAGTAGAGCCATGATGACGAGTACTATCGTGACGTTCTTCTGTCTCAGGATCATCATTTAATTTCAACTCTCGAAAGGCAGACCTTCATTTTGCGATTGAGATGGATGCTTAATAATTATTCCTTCCCGAGCCTTGCCATGATCTCCTCGTAATTATCGACCCAGGCGAAAAGGAGTAAGATGCCGCCTCCTAAGAGGGAGAGGTTCCTTATTATCAGCGTTGCATATTTCACGTTCGTCGACTTCTCGAAGACGGTGGTCAGCCTCACAGTCTTGGGGTAGGACGAGTTCGTGTTGTCAAGGTAGACGTTAAGATGGCCCTCGACATCGACCACGAAGAGGAAGTCCTGGGATCCCTCAACCGTGCTGGGGCCGAAGTATTTCTTTGTGAAGATATTCGCGGGCGTTCCTCCCTCCTGCCTCGCTCCCACCCAGAAGTGGGCCCTCTCTACGGTGACGAGGAGGCCCCCCTGCTCGCCTTCTACCTCCAGCTCCATGCGGACGACGTCGTCCTCCCATACCCGGACGATGTTCAGCCTGAAGTCCATCCTGGGGACATCTATCACATCAGTACGCCTCAGGAAGACCTGTGAGATCAGCGGGACCTGCACTGAGATCAGTATCCCCAGCAACGCAACCGCGACTGCGGCGTAGACATAGCGGAGTTTCAAGACTTGTCTCCAGGCCCTTCCTCTTCGACGATCTCCTTGTGGTAGAGGAAGCAGGCTGTGAACCGGTCGGGCTCGACCTCTATCAGCTTCGGCTCCTTCTCATGGCAGATGGGCATGACGTGGGGGCACCGAGTGTGGAACCGACATCCAGGCGGTGGGTTTATCGCATTGGGGGGCTCCCCCGGGATCACCTCCCTGAACGCATGCCTGTTGTTCGGGTCAGGGTCTGGGACCGAGGAGATCAGGCCCTGGGTGTAGGGGTGCATCGGCTCCTCGGTGACCTTGAGGACGTTCCCCTTCTCCACCATCTTCCCAACGTACATCACGGCCAGGTTGTCAGAGACGTACTTCGCCGTCGAGATGTCGTGGGTGATGTAGAGGATCGACAGATTATGGATCTTTTGGAGGTTGCTTAGGACCCGCAGTAGCTCGACCCGGCTCGAGGCGTCGATCATGGAGACCGGCTCGTCTGCCACGATGTAGATCGGGTCTAGCAGGAGGGCCCTGGCGAAGGTCACCCTCTGCCTCTGCCCCCCGGAAAGCATGTGGGGATACTTTCGGACGACCTCCTCGACAGGGGAGAGGCGGACCTCCTGGAGGGCCCTGTGGATCATCTCCTCCCGCACCTTGGGGTCCTCCACCTTGTGGACGATGAGGGGCTCCTCCATGATCTGGTGTATGTTCATGAAAGGGTTGATACTCGAGTAGGGGTCCTGGAAGATGATCTGGGCCTCCTTCCGCAGCCACATCAGGTCCTTCTGCTTCTGGTGGGTGATTTCCTGCCCGTTGAAAATGAGCTTCCCACCCACAGGCTCAAGGAGCCTCAGAGTGGTCCTTCCAAGGGAGGTCTTCCCGCAGCCCGACTCACCGACGAGGGCGAGTATCTCGCCCCTGGGTAGGTTGAACGAGACGCCGTCCACCGCCTTCACCGGGACGGTCTTGAAGAAGCCCTTCCGGACGGAGTAGTACATCCGAAGGTTATGGAGCTCGAGGATGTCACTCATTTTTATCACCGTACAACCAGCACTCCACCCGCTGCCCCTCCTCGGGGTAGCAGGTGGGGGGATCCCTCTCCCTGCATATGTCCATCACCATGTGGCACCGAGGGTGGAAGTTGCACCCCGTCGGGGGATTCACAAGGTCCGGCGGCGCCCCGGGGATGAAGTCGGGCTGACTGTAGCTCCGGAGCCTCGGGGTACTCGCCAGCAGCTTCTCGGTGTAGGGATGCTTGGGGCTTAGTATCACCTGCTCGGCCGAGCCCATCTCCACTATATGCCCCCCGTACATCACCGCCATCTTGTCCGAGATGTCGCTGCTGAGGGCGATGTCGTGGGTGATGAAGATCATGGCGATGTCCCTCTCCTTCTTCAGCCTCTTCAGCAGGTTCATGGTCTGAGCCTGGATACTCACGTCCAGGGCAGAGGTCGGCTCGTCCAGTATGACGAAGGGCGGGTTCAGGATCAGAGCCATGGCGACCACCACCCTCTGCTTCATCCCACCGCTCAGCTCATGGGCGTACCTGTCGTATGTCTCGGGGGGGAGGCCGACTTTGTCAAAGATCTCCAGCACCTCCACCTTGGCCTGCTCCTCCTTCATCTCCCGGTGGATCACCAGAGGCTCGGCGACCTGGGGGCCGACCTTGAGAACGGGATTAAGGGAGTTCATGGCGCCCTGGAAGACCATGGATATCTTCTGCCAGTTCACGTCATTCCTGTACTGTTCGTTGGTGAGGGTCATCAGCTCCACGCCCTCCAGCTCAATGCTGCCCTTGTAGGTCTCCACGTTCTTGGGGAGGAGCCGGGTGATCCCCAGGGACATGCTGGTCTTCCCGCAGCCCGACTCACCGACGAGGCCCAGGGCCTCACCGGGCTCGATGTCGAGGGAGACGCCGTCGACGGCCTTGACCTCGCCCCGCAGGGTCTGGTAGTAGAGGTAGAGGTCTCTGATCTTCAGTACCATCATCTCATCCTCCTCAGCCGGGGGTTTACCACTGGCTCAAGCCCCTGGGCGATGAAGACGAAGCAGAGGGACGTCACCACAATGAGGAGCCCGGGGGGTATGATCCACCACCAGTAGCCTAGGAATATAGCCCCCGTCTGGAATCCCCTCTCCAGTATCTGACCCCAGGTCGGGAGGGTCGGGTCCCCGAGGCCGAGGAAGCTCAGCGCTGCCTCCGCCAGGATTGCGCCCGGGGTGAAGAATATCATTTGTGTGAAGATGAACGGGGCTACCTGGGGGAATATGTGTCTCGCCATTATCCATCTGGAGCTGGCGCCAGAGGCGATAGACGCCTCGATGAACTGCTCCTGTTTCGCTTGGAGGACCATGGACCGGATGAGGATCGTGAGGCCCGACCAGCCGAAGAAGACCAGGACCACTATAATGTTCCATATGTTCTGACCCAGGATGAAGACCAGGAATATGAGGATGGGGAGCTGGGGGAGGGTGTTGAGGACGTCACAGACCCTCTGGATGAGCTCGTCGACCCGTCCCCCCATGTATCCGCTCGTTATGCCGAGGACCGAGCCTACAATCGTGGTCAACGTCGAGGTGATGAACCCGATGAATAGGGCCACCGGGAATCCGAAGAGGAGGCCGACGGCAAGGTCCCTCCCCAGGGTGTCCGTGCCCATGAAGCCATAGACCTGTCCGCCTACGACGAATTTTACGCTCCCCACGGTGTCGTCCTCGTGGAAGATCTCCACCTGGACTTCGAGGTTGTAGGTCCCCTCCACGATGTTGGTGAATTCACCTTCCTCGTCTGGGCTACCAAATAAGAACTGCTCCAATCCCATGTTCCTGATCTCGAGGGGGGTTAACGTGCTTCCAAACTCGGTTCTGAGGTAGCCTGCTATAGCGTTCCGGACAGCCGGGGAACCCGGCATATAGACCCTTAGGGGAGACTCAACGTACTTCACGTAGGGGGGCTCCTGTCCTGAGGGAGGATACGGGACCGACTCCACGAGCAGGTCCTCGATCTTCGAACCGTCAGGCTTCGTGAGCGTGAGGTGAATGATAGGCGGGGTGTCGTAGAATGTCAGATCGGATAAGCTGAAGGAGGTGAACTGGGGAAAGATGTCCGCGCGCAGATCGAAATTAATGTTGAAATCAATCGTCATGATCCCTCGGGTTCTCTTTTCGGAGACGTCGGTAGTGAGGATCATGTGCTCGGGCTTCCTGACGCTGGAAAAGGTCTGTGTCCAGCTCGGGGGGACGCCCTTGGGATAGTCCGCCCAATGCTGGGGTTTGTTCCAGTACTGTGTACCGAAATTCAAGGGGTACGATACCAAGACGTAAGCTGATATCCCGAACAAGATAACTATTAATGCCACGCCCATTTTGGATGTCCTGCTTGTCCAGAACTCGCTTAACGCGTCTCTTGCACTGAATCCCATTAGTATTCCACCCTCGGGTCAAGGATGACGTATAGCACCTCAAGTATCATCCTCGCTATTACGTAGATCAACGTGAAAATGAATGTGAGAGCAATGATAAGCCCCTCATCAGCAGTCACGATGGCGTTCCAGTATAGAAGGCCCATACCGGGCCAGCCGAAGACCGTCTCAGTGAGGATGGCTCCTCCAATTGAGCCAGCCAGTCCCAAGATCACGTTTGTAAGGATCGGCGGAGCTGCCACCCTGACGATGTATCTCCTCATCACCAGGTTCTCTGGGAGTCCCTTCGCCCGGGCGACGTTGACGAAGTCCTGCTGAGCCGTGTTGAGTACCATCGTCCGTGTCATGTAGATCCAGGCTCCGGACAGTGCTAAAACTAGTGTAGAAATGGGGAGGATTGCGTGCAACAAAAGGTCGAGAAACCTTGCTATGGACTCAGTTGGAGGAGGGGAGCTGTACATCCCACCCGCCGGCAGGACCCTTAGGAACACGGCGAATACCATGATGAATACGAGACCTGTCCACCATGTCGGAATCGCGTATGAGAAGGCCGAATAGTTGGAGAAGAACCGGTCCAGCCTTGAGCCCGGTTTCGTAGCTATCTTAGTACCGATGGTGATACCGAGAAATGCGCTTAACGCAACCGACGTTGTTATGAGGAGGACGGTCTTCGGGAGCCTCTCAGCAATGAGGTCCTTGATGAGGGTGCTACCCGTGAATGTTTGAGAGGACTTCGCCTCCCCAAGGTCGAAGGTCATTACCCTCCAGATCATCTGGGGAAGCCTCATGACCCAGGGCTGATCCAGGCCGTAAGCCCTTCTCAGAGTCTCCTCATGCTCCGCGACTATACGAGTGATCTCATCGGGGTTCGCTATTGTCCCCAGCAATCCCTGCCGATAGACCCGCACCTGCTCGTTGACCAATGCACCAAGCATGCGATCGGAGAATCCTGTCGCTCCAAGTATCACGTTCATGAGCAGAAGGGTTACGACGACGACCATCAACAAGCTCAGGGCTTTAATCAGCAGCGATCTACCAAGTCTCATAATTTCATCCCCGTGACCTATTTCTCAATCATCTCAAAACGACATTATATAAATAATCTTGTCTAAAGAAGAAGTTTTTCATGAAGATTAAATCAGAAATGTCTGTTTTGAGGTTACTTCATCAGATCGATTATTTAATATAAAGAGTCTCGATGATATTTGCTTGGATAAACATGAAGAATAAAACAAAGCTTGGACTTACATTAACGCTTCTAGTACTCATCTGCTCATCAACACTGTATGCGTTCGTTT
>Ga0209536_100007551_pt1 | contig 16474 bp, 14 predicted proteins | sample DeeMarSeWOR28_12_FD_187461 | JGI IMG/M metagenome (GOLD analysis project Ga0209536, IMG submission 187461) | Marine sediment microbial communities from White Oak River estuary, North Carolina - WOR-2-8_12 (SPAdes) (version 2) | ecosystem: Environmental > Aquatic > Marine > Intertidal zone >... | reverse complement strand
CAGGGTGGTCCAATTCGATTCGGTGGATTATGGAGATACCGTGATCGTCACCTATCAGGTTCGCCGGGATATTTACATTTCTCCGGCATATCATACCTCAATTGGAATTGGCATTATCGGTAATCCCAATGCCTTCCGTTATCTGGATCAGATTGGGAGACCGGTTGCAACAATGAGCCAGATCCAAATGGTGGAGGTCACACTAACTGCCTACGATCCCAGGATCGTCCTGAGTACCGATTGGATAGACAGCAGGGTCAATGAAGTTGGGTATAATGAAGAATTCAGAAAACAGGAACTGCGGCGGCTTTTACGGGCATCCTACTGGCGGCAGACCCGCTTAATATCCAAGAATTTAAAAAGGTGAGTCAACAAGGAGGTAAATAAACATGTTAGGGAAAGGCGCCATTTTAACCGTTTTTGGTTTCATTCTGGCATTTTCGATGTATCAGATTCGCATGAGCAGGAACGTAATGGCCACGGCAGACAATTTCAATACTGAATACGTGGAAACCATGATTCATGAGACGGCATTGAGTGCTATGAATTTTGCGATCAATAAAGTATGGCAAACCAAGGATACATCTGATTCATTTTTGTTCAGAGCGAATAGTTGTTCATCCAAAGTAGACATTTTTACAGTAGGAACCGATACCACTCAGATCCGAGTAAGAACCTGGGGGTATCTGTTCGATACGGAATTACAGGATTTCAGGAAAGAAGAGCGGGATATGTCGGCCTATTTTTCTTACAATATGCCAATTTCAAAATATTTCTGGTTTACCGATGATGAAAAAGGTGTATTCTGGATTACAGGGGATACTGTCTGGGGGCCGATGCACACCAATAAAACGATTAAGACCGATGGTAATCCAGTATTTTATGGTAAAGTAACGGCAAATATGGGATTTTCACCCGATCCGACTTCTGCTAAAAACAAGGCAGATTATTTTGGGGGCTGGGAAACGGGTATATACAATGAAATTCCCACAGACATGACCCCATTGGTAAATGCTGCCACCATTGGTAATGGGGGAGCAGCTCCTAACACTAAATGTATCTATAATACCGAAGTTACTCTGGATTTCCAGGCAGATGGAAGTATTATCAGGACGGTTTCCGGAAGCCCGACGGATACTGTAACCTTGGCATCTATTGCACCAACAGGTGTCATCATCAGTTCAGCAGATGTAAGGGTCAAAGGTACCTTCAATGGTGATGCCACGATTTATACCCAGAGCAACATCTGGATTGATGATGACCTGGTATATGCGGATAATCCCATGATCAATCCCCACTCGGATGATCTGCTGGGATTGGTGGCTAAAGATTACATTTATGTGACCGACAATGCGGCGAATAATAGTGATGTGAATGTTCAGGCGGCGATGATGTCTATTGAACGGTCTTTTAAAGCGGAAAATTATAACAGTCGTCCCTTGGCAGGTGTCCTTAATCTTACCGGCAGTGTCTGTCAGTATCATCGGGGACCGGTGGGGACATTTTCGTTTGGAGTGGGGATTAAAACCGGATTTTCAAAACGTTATCGATTTGATCCAAGATTTTCTTTTGCATCACCAAAAAATTTTCCATACCTGAAATCTCTGAGATTAGTGGCCTGGTGGGAATAATACCAATAGAAAGGAAATGGTTGTAATGTCGACACAAGAAGAAGTTGCTTCAAAAGAGAAAAAGACAATTCCTACGATCCACTCACCCCAGGCCGAACAAAAAGTGGTAGATGTTCAACAACTTGTTCGAGGAGGTAAGAAGGTCCTGCAGGAACTGAAAAGCCGCGTTCCTTCCTCCCTTTTCAGTGTGGATAAGGAAGAGTACATTGGGAAGGAGCTTATTGAAAAGTTACCGAATGATTATAAAATCGCCCTGCGTAATCTGATCAACGGATTTCTGGAGGAAATGCGCCGTAAAGGAGCATCGGATATTGATATGGGCGGGTTGGGAAGTAAAAAAATGGTTTGGTACCGGGTTCATGGGGATAAAAAACCGGTTCCCGAATTTGGTACCTATGAACTCACAGAATTTGATATTCTGGCCCAGAGCATCTTATTGAACTCACAGCGGGAGGAACTCTACGAACGTCGCAATGTTGACTTCTCTTATACCTTCTCAAGCAGCGGGGGGCAGATCTTCCGAAACCGGGCCAATGTAGCATTCGACCTGAATGCGCTGTCTCTGAATATGCGTGCAATTGAAACGCGCACCCGTCGTTACGATCACTATGGTTTCCATGCCCATGTAACGAAAAATCTGCACTTACAATATACTAAGGAGGGATTAGTGCTGGTTACCGGAATTACCGGTTCGGGTAAGAGTACCACCCTTGATGCCATCGTTGACCTGAACAATCAGAGTATCGATGCGCATATTATCATTATCGCCTCACCGATTGAGTTTGTCCATACCCCCAAGCGTTGTATCATCCGCCATCGCGAAGTGGGCCGGGATACTACCTCCTTTAAGCAGGGTACCATTGAAGCTCTGCGCCAGGACCCCGATATCATCATCATCGGTGAGATGCGGGATCCGGATACGATTATGGCAGCCCTGGAGGTGGCAGATAGTGGTCATAAAGTCTTCTCTACCTTGCATACCTCATCCGCCGTAGAAAGTATCGACCGTATTATTGCCGAGGTGCCCAATATCGAGCAAGACCGGGTACGGAGCCGTCTGGCAGATGTACTCCGGATAGTGATGTCACAAAAATTGGTGCCTACCCTCTCCGGAGAGCGAACCCTGGCTAAGGAAGTTATGGTTATGACACCTTCAATACGGGCAGCCATCAAGAATAATAATACCAATGAAATTTATCAGATGATTAGTGAAGGACATCAGTGGGGAATGTCGACCATGGAGCAGGATCTGGCACGATTATTTTTTGAACGTAAAATTTCATCAGAAACTGCCGTTAATTATTCAAATAACAAAAGAAGAATTCAGCAATTACTCAAATTAGCATAACTATAGGAATAGAATTATGGCCAAGTATAAGGAATTTTCGGGAAAGATGGCGGTTGGCCTTTTTGTTGAGGGTCATTATCTCCATGTAGTCTGCCTGGCACAACAGAATAATCAGTTACAACTGGTGGATGGACAGGTAGTGAAGATGTCCAAATCACTGGAAACTGTACAGGTTCAGAAAGAAATTTTCTCTGATGCCACCCCCAATATTGAGGATCTATCTAAAGACTTGGTAGAGGGTGGCATGGGGGATGGGACCGATCTACAGGATGCCGGAGATGAGACATTCAATATTACCGAGCAGGATGTGGGTAATTATGATAATATTGAAGTCTTGCAGCGGGTACTGTATCAATATCCCTCCAGTAAATTCCGTATGGGAATCGCTATTTCTGAACCCCAGGTGTATTATGTTTATTTTGGGACCGATTGGGGGTTGACCGGTGAAAAACTGAAACGACGGGTCATTGAAGAGGTATCACGTGAACGGGACTCATTCGAGATGCATAAACCGGATGCCGTATATACCTGTAAACTGGGTGACGGGCGCTTGATGGCGATTGTCCGTGAAAGCGAAGTAAACGTTATAAACTCACTCCAGTACTTGCAGACTGAAAACCGCAAAGTGCTGCCGAAGATTTCGTTTGTGGAAAGTGCGGAAACAGCCCTGGTTAACCTGGTCAATTCGAATTATTATTTTGATGCCCAGGATCTCACTATTATTGTTTATCTGGGGAATGAATATAGCCGACTCATATTCATGCAGGGTCATGAAATCTATAATATTTCCTATATTATTGGCGCCGGTCTAGATTCTGAAAATATTACCCATACCATCTACAGTCGTATCCTCCTGGAGCAGGACAATCTGAATCTTCCCCAGGTCCAGAATATCATTTTGACCGGTGAAGCTTATCAGGTCAATCTGAAAGAATTCTTGCAGGATAAACTATCGGAAGATATTCAGATTGATTATTTACACCTGCCGAACTTGGAAGTTAATGATGAGGAATTGAATGTTTCCAAGTATGCGGTAGCTATCGGAAGTGCCTGGCGGACGGCGGTCGATAAGGAGAAATATTTATACGACGTCGATCTGATGCCCCACACCTTTAAAGAAAGTCAGAAAAGGTTTAAACTTGGCCTGGCCGGTTGGTTACTGCTGTTTGCCCTTCCTGCGGTAAGTTTCTTTACGACGGTTAAAGTCATTGAGCAACAAAAATTACTGGCCGAGCTGGTCGTCCAGGAACAAAAACAGCAGCAGGAATTGAACTATCTGAAAGAGATCGAAGTCAAGCTTAACGCCAAAAGGAAAGTCCTATCGGATTACCAAAATGCCTTTGGGGTGGTCGATAATATGTCCATCGGCATTGAGAGATGGAATAAGTTTCTGTATAAACTTTCCCAGAATCAGGATAAAGTAGGGCGTATTTGGATCACGGATGTGTCCCCCGGCGCAGAAAATGATGTGACCCTGAAGGGATTCTCGGTCTACCAGGACCGTATACCTCTGTTTTCTAATGCTATGAGTGATGGTGATTTAAAAAGTGTGTTGGTAGAGACGATTCGTGACAGGACCGTCTATGCCTTTGAAATGAAATCTCAATTGCCGATGGAATAAAAGAAGGAGACAAAAATTGTCTTATAAACTTAGAAATATTATCGTTCTGGCCATTCTCTGTCTCATTTTGTTCAGCATATCCGGATATATTGTTTTCCTACACTTTCCTAAAAAGATTTCGACCTCGGAAAAGAAAATCTCCTCCCTGAAAAAGCAGATTGCCAGTTTACAGGGAGTTGAAGAAGAATATCAGAACATCGATAAAATTATTAAGGAAAAAGAGCAGCGGCTGGCAAATCTTAATAAAAGGGTAGTTCCAGCAGTAACACCCTCTGAGTCTTATCGTTATCTGATTTCCATCCTGAAGTACAGTGGTATGATGGATTTTGATATGCTTTTTCAGGGGACCAAGGATGCCAACGGCTACAGGTATAATGTATATAATTTAAAAGGTGAAGGACCCTTCTACAAAATTTATGAGTTTGTCACCTACCTGGAAAAAGGACCGCTCTTTTATAAAATTGAAAAACTAACCCTGCGCATGGTTGAGGAAAAAGATAAGGAAACTATGGTATATCAGATTATCGTTCCGTTTGAGATGGAGATCTGGGCCCTATTTGCAGACGTCCCGGATCTGCCCCCCATCAAACGAACATTAGCTAACGTTCGGGTTCCCCGGGCAACCAATCCATTTTATCCTTATATCTATCGGGATCTGCCTGCCAATACCGATAATCTGCCCGAAGTTGAACGTGCGGATCTGAAAGCTATAGTAAATAATAAAGTTTTGATTGCAGATGCCGAAGGTAATATTCATGAATTAAAAGAAGGTGACAAAGTGTACCTCGGATATCTGAAAACCATTGATAGTGATAATAATGAAGCCCGTTTCATTTTGAACAAAGGTGGTATTGTAGAAACATTCTCACTTCACATCAGATTCGGAGAAGAACTTAACCCATAAACAAGGTGGAAAAAGGCATCATGAACAAAAAACTATGTATCTCGGTCTTTGTGATTATTCTTCTGGGTTCTCAAATGCTGCTGGGGCAGAATCGCCGACAGATCAGGGAACTACGCAATGTGTACAAGGCCCCGGAGGAAATGGTTTCTCTCTCCCGGACCATGACTTTTCCCCAAGCTCTTGAATTGTTCAATGACTTGAGTCAGAAGTTTATTGGAAAACTCATCATCGATCCGGAAGGAAGGAATTTCCCTATTGGAGAGGATATTGATAAAATGCACTGGCTGGATGCCTTTGAGTTAATTCTTAAAAGCCACGAACTGTGGTATGACGAGTATGAGGATTATATTCAGATACGCTCGATGTCCGATGCCACAGGCAGCGGGAAAACGTTAACTGCTCAACAAAGAGAGCTGCTGGCGCAGTTCAATGACAGGGAAGTGATCATTAATGCCATTTTTTTTGAAACAGATCTTTCCAAAATCCGGGAAGCCGGTATGAGTTGGAACATCTTTAAAAATGGTGATATCAACGCCACCGCTTCGATGACCGCCGCGGATAATAAAACCGGCCTGTTTCAATTGGACATTGCACCGGATATGGACTGGGCAGATATCGTCGCGACTTTTAAGGCGCTGGAAACAGAGAGTATGGGAGAGATCATTGGAAACCCTCAGGTCACTGTCAAGTCTGAGAGCCAGGGGCGTATTCAGGTGGGAGTTGATGTTTCGACTACCGTGCAGGACTTCGCCGGTAATACGGTTACTCAATTTGTGCAGACCGGCTCCATTCTGGATGTCAAGCCCATTATTGTAAGGCGCGATTCCATTGACTTTATCATCCTGGAATTACAGGCTGAGCGCAGCAGTTCGCAAACCGGTGAAACCGGTCTGGAAATCTTGAAAACCCAGGCAAAAACCGAAATTCTGTTGCTGGATGGGGAAGAAACCATCCTGGCCGGCTTGTATTCCAATGAGACGGGGAATGATCGGGAAGGAGTTCCCTTTCTGAAAGATCTGCCCTGGTGGTTTTTTGGATTACGCTATGTGTTTGGATATGAGAGAAAAATCACGACTAAGAAGGAGCTTCTCATTTTACTGAAAGCAGACCTGCTTCCCAGTCTGGCTGACCGATTTGAAGCGCGTTTTCAGCGAAAAAATGATCTTCTGAGAAGCTATCACCGTGCTATGCAGAAGAAACTGGAATACTATAAAAATCAAGTTTTTGAAAAATAATTTTTGGAGATATGAGAATGAAACCGATCAAGCTATTGACTCTGATATTACTGGTGCTGGCACTGGCATGGAACTGTGATTCTCCCACCAATAATGATAATAAAATCGCTGTCCTCAGCGGACAGGTTCTAGATGGCGTCACATTTAATCCCATTGCCAATGCAGGTTTAGTTGTGTTGGAATTCCCGGAAATTTCCGGTTTAACCAATAATGAGGGATTTTTCAAGCTGGAAATTGAAACCGAAGTCTCACTGGATATTCAATTGCGAGTGTTTAAAGATGGTTATTTTGCAGATACCCTGGCGTTACTGGCGGTACCGGGAAATACGATAAGTAATATCGCCGTCACGCTGCAATCACGCACACCTGTCACTCAACCCAGCGGATCTGCAGCAAGTATCGTCTTATTTGCCACCAATCCAAGTTCGATTGGGGTAAGAGAAAGTGGCGCGCCGGAGGTATCAGAAATTACATTTCAGGTTCAGGATTCCTCGGGTATCCCGGTGGACCTCGATAATTCAGTGCTGGTAAACTTTGCCATCGGATCCTCTCCCGGTGAAGGTGAATTTATTTCGCCCACCAGTGGCATGACTGCCTCGGGCGGGTTAGTGAAAACCAGTCTGTTCAGTGGCACCAAAGCGGGTGTGGTTCAGATATTAGCGTCCATCAACGTCGGATCCGCTACCATCATTTCGAAACCGGTTGCCATTGCGATCCATGGCGGGCTACCTGATTCCACTCATTTCAGTCTGGCAGTGGAGAAGTTAAATTTTCCAGGGTACAATATTTATGGTTTAACCGATAAAATAACGGCCTATGTGGGTGATAAGTATTCCAATCCGGTACGCCCCGGAACCGCAGTCTATTTCAATACGACTGGCGGTTTGATTGAGGGTTCTGCGCTGACCAATTTGACTGGCCAGGCCTCGGTTAACCTTATCTCAGCTGCACCGCAACCGCTTCATCCTGTCTTTGGGCCCGGTTTTGCGACGATTATCGGAACGACGGTGGATGAGAGGCAAGAGGAAATTGAAGCGTATGCCATCGTGCTCTTTTCCGGAATTCCTCAGATAATCGTGGATCCTGCATCAATTTTAGTTCCTGATGGCGATTATCAGTCTTTCTTGTTCAGAGTATTCGATCAGAATCACAATCCTCTGGCCTCCGGAACGACCATCAGTGTTATTGTGGAAGCCGGAGATATTGAAGCCGTGGGTAACACCAATGTCACTCTTCCCGATACCCAAAGTGATACTTGGACCTACTTTGGTTTCTCTCTGGTTGATGTCACTATTGGCGATACCTTGGCGCCTGCTCCAGCCAGTGTAAAAATATCAACGACAGGTCCAAATGGGAATCTGGAATTCTCTATATTTGGAACATCAGATTAAAAATTCAAACTCATCTGTTTAATAATCCGGGGACATTTTTAAATAAATGTCCCCCTTTTTTGTGTCGATTTAGATCTTATCACTCATTTTCCCTGTCATTTCTCTGTTGTTTTTCTGTTAATTTACCCCATCAAACCTTATCGTTTTGATGTAAATTTTAGATTTGATTTCCTCTATCAATATCCTATTTTATGATTTAGAAGTCCTTTAGGGACGATAAACTAAATCAAATAATGAAGCCCGGTATTTTGCCCGGAAGCCCGGGTTCTTTTGAGAAAGTAAAGATATGAATTGGGGAATCACCTGTTTCTTTGAAAATCAACACGAATTCGCCAGAGTCGCTGAACTGGCACCCCTCTATCCGCTGAATTATCTGGAGATCAGGGGTGAAAGACCGTTTTTCTCACCGGAAGATTTGACTGATAAAAAGATTGAATTTTTTAAGGAGGTGATCCGTAAAAGTGGTTTAAAGGTGACACTCCATGCCACTTTTTATGATATTAATCTCTCCACCATAAACTCCTATCTCCGCGATGCCACGTTGCAATGTTATAAAAAATATATCGATCTGGCTGCAGAACTCCGAGCTGAGGTCATGGTAGTACATGCCGGCTATATCCACAAAGATGCCGCAAAAATTGAAAAAATCCAATCCAAGGCATCGCTCCATCTGATTGAGAATCTCAGAATACTGGGAGACTACGCTGCCTCCAAAGAAGTGATTATTGGACTTGAAAATTCACCTCCCAATCCCAATCATCTCATGATTGCGGAGTGGAACAAGCATCGGGAAATTCTGGAGCGAACAGATCATAATCATGTTCGGGCAGTCCTCGATGTGGCGCATGCCTTCCTGCATGGTTTGGATATAGATCACTATTATGGTCAGATTGAGGATTATTTGGCTGAATTACATGTGCATAATAACAATGGGACAGAAGATCTTCATCAAGCCATTGACATTGGCAAAATCGACTATGTCCATTTTTTTAAAACCAAGTTGGTCCGAGTCCCGGTAATTATGGAAATCAGAAACCTTACCGAAGCTGTCCAAAGCCTGGAATGGATAAAACAGCTGCATGTCTGAAATACTTTTTATTGGTCTGGATCCTTCTGCAAGTCCAACAAAAGCTTCAGGTATTTCCATTATCACCTCTGTTGGAAAAGTTGTTTTCCTTGGAACATGGTTCGATTTTTCGGACCTTTCAAAAATCATAGACACTTATCCGGTTTCATCCGGCACGATTGCAATTGATGGTCCATTACAACCTCCCCATGAATTGAAACGCTGCTGCTTTTCTATGAAATCCGCCGATTGTCCGCATCAACAGACCACTCCCTTCAAGGGTCGATATTGTGAGCAACTTTTACTAAAACGCGGGTACCGCTGTTTTGTATCATCCAAGAATAGTTTTGCGAAAAAATGGATGGAACGCTGCTTCCGTCTTAATGATTTTCTATACGGACTGACGCTGGACACCATTGAAGTATTTCCTCATGCTACCCGTAAAATATTGTTCCCGGGGCTGACAGGCCGGAAACAAGAACGTGAGTTTAGAGAAAAATTGCAGGTGCATTTAAGCGGGATAGGGATCAAATTTCCAGCTGACCCTGAAATTTTTTCTCATGATGAACTGGATGCTGTTCTGGCAGCGATTACGAATGTGTTATATGGTCAGGGTAAAACTAACAAAATAGGAGATGATCGTGATGGATACATTCATATCCCCAGAAACCGGGTAACCCATCTCTAATACATAATATGAAGATTGACATGATTACTTGGATGTCCTAAATTTAGGGCTTAAATCTGTTCTTGTTGAAAACGGAGGTAATTTTCTTGAGAAATCTTGTATGGATTATAGCATTCCTTTTTACTGTTTTATCTGGCTTTGAAGGTCTAGCTCAGTTAGATGACCGTCAAATGTTCATGAAAGGATTGGAATATTATAAACAGAGGCAGTATGGGGATGCTCAACGCACCTTTTTCACGACGTTGAAGAATTTTCCCGATTCCCGAATTCAAACATCGATAAAACTGATGCTGGCTAAGTCTTACTATAAACTTCATGAATACTCTTCGGCGAATTTAGTGATTAATGATTTCCTCAAAAAATATGAAAGCAGTTCCTATAGAGATGATATTTATTACCTCAGAGCAAATATTCAGTATCAACAGGAAGATTATGTCCCGGCTGTGGAGGGCTGGCTATGGATTGTTTATAATAGTCAGGACAGCCGTTTGAAGAGAAAAACCGGGGATAATGTTTTTAATACGATGGCCCTTCATCTCTCACAACGTGATATATCGGCACTGAGTCAAAAATATTCGGATGATATTTTTAATGGGCTGGTAGAAGTTGTAAAGGCAAAAAAGCTGATGGATTCCGGAGAACAGGAACAGGGTGAATATCTACTAGAACGCTTTCTTGATAATTATCCCAACCATTTTTATGCTGAGCAGGTGAGCGAAATATTAAGAAGTCGGCGAGGCTCCAGTATTACCAGTAACAGCATCCTGATTCTGAAATCCAATCAGCCTGATGCCAAGGAAATCAGTGATGCCATTGCCAGGGGCTTCTTCTATGCGGCCTATGAAATGTCTCAGAGAGACAGAGAACAGGCTTTGCGTATCGACACCCTGTCAATCAGCGGGAATGTTTTGTCTATGGTCCATAAAACCATGGATTATTTGATGCAGAATAAACCGCTGGCAGTCCTGGGTCCTTTGAGTGATGACAGTAATACTGCTCTGGGTCTATTATCCCGCTACGAATATTTTCCTTTCATATCTCCCGTGAGTTCGCAGGAGGGCCTGGCAGAGATTAGTCCATATGCATTCCAGATTAATCCTGATGCTGAAATCAAGGGGCGATTTCTGGCAGAGTACGCGGTTAAAGAACTGGGATTAAAAACTTTTGCCACGCTGGCACCTGCTGACGAATATGGCATATCCCTTATCGATGGTTTCAGGGAAGTTATTCTTGAGAATGATGCCGAAATCGTTGAGGAACAGTGGTATTATGAGGATACCCAGGATTTTTCAAGACAATTTAAGACCATCAGAAAACAGGGTTTTTATATTACTTTCCGGGATTCGGTACTCAGTATCGATTCAACTCTCGTGGACACCGTCCTTGAGAGACAGTTTCAGGAATATATGACTGAGACGCTTTTTTCCAGTGAAGGACGGCGGGAAATCGATTCAACTCAGGTACCCTCAACCGGAATAGATGCACTATTCATTGCAACATACCCCGATTATATACCGTTTATGGCGCCTCAATTTGCTTTCCAGAATATTCAAACCCAGCTACTGGGCAATGAAGGCTGGAATAATAAAGACATCCTGATGCAACAGCGGGTTTATCTCGATGGGTTGATCTATATTTCGGCAGGATATGTTGATCCGGAATCCTGGAATTTCAAAGCATTTCAGAGTCGCTTCCGGCAGCAGATGCAGGAAACTGCCGAGGTATACCATTTGCTGGGATACGATATCGGAAAATGGATGATTTCACATTATCAACCCGGTATCAGTCGCGGCGCATTTCGCGATCGCCTATCCAATAGTGAACTATACCAGGGTGTCCTGGAAAATATAAAATTTGGAATTAAACCCCGGGTTAACTCCCAGCTGAATATTATAAAATTTTACCGGGGTCAGGTTCTTAAGGTTCAATAAACCGCCGTATTTTATTTTTTACTGACACCAGTCATGATCTGTGAATTATGCCGGCGGGATGTGGATCAGTATACCCGACATCATTTAATTCCCAAATCCCGCAGTAAAAAGTCCAAAGAATTGGTTGTTCTGTGTAAGGCCTGTCATGGTATGATTCACAGAATTTTTGCTAATATAGAGCTCGAAACACAGTACTTTGATTTGCAGTCAATCTACAAACATCCCGAAGTAAAAAAATTTCTGCAATGGGTTAGAAAACAGGATCCCAATAAAAAAATAAGGATTCGCTGAGGAATATTAGGGGCGGATTCAGGATACTTGGTGTTCACTGGATTTATCTGATGCTTCCCGAGAATAGACCTTGATAAAATTCTGTTTATACATCTGTTGAGAAAACAGGACAATTCTTTCCTGTGCGGACACGGCGGCTTTTTCCTGGAATTTTGATTGCAATTCCATACAGATTTCCTGAATGCTCAGTTTTCCGTCACAGCATTTCCAGACAAATGAGCCGAGTTCATCCAGATGGATTTTTTGAGCTGGCTTTTTAGGTTTGGGGAGAAATTTTCTGGTAAACCAGTTCTCCTCATGGGGGACGATAATAGTCACTTTCCCATCTGAATCTGTTTCAAATGGAAGCTGTCTGATGGGATAGAGATCCAGCCATTCAACTATAATTTCTTCGCGGTTTGGCTGCTTTTTTTTCACAGTAAGATTAGCATACTTTGTAATACGATTAACTTATAGTTCAACTTTAACTACCACCGGGATTTCCTGGCGGAGTTCGGCCATCCAGTTGGTGAATTCTTTTTCACGTTTATCCTGTAGGGCCCACTGTTCTACCTGCTGCCAGTCATTTTCCAGCGTTAATTGACGTGCTTCATTGCGTGAATTTAAGCGAACAATGTGATAACCAAATTCTGTTTTAAAAGGTTCACTGATATCGCCGGGATTCAAATTTCGGATGGCAGTTTCAAACTCCTTTATCTGAAAACCGCCCTCTTCAAATGTACCCAGGTGCCCACGATCTTTTTCTACATTAGGATCATCCGAGTATTTTAGTGCCAGGTCTTCAAAGGCACTATCCCCTGCCAGGACTGTTTCCCGGATATTTTGAAGTTCCTCAACAACCCGTTGTTCATCCGAAGCTTTAGGCCGTAACTGGATAAGAATATGCCTCACATTAATTCTTTCACCCTGGCGTTCCAGCAGCTGAATAATGTGAAATCCGAATTGGGTCTGCACGATATCGGAAATTTCCCCTTCCTCCAGAGCGAAGGCGGTTTCTTCGAACTCCTTTACCAGAGTTCCGCGTGAGACGAATCCAATTTCTCCGCCATTTGCAGCAGAACCCGGATCTTCTGAAAACTGCCGGGCAAGGGCCGCAAAATCTTCCCCGCTAGCAAGCCGATCCTGTATCATTTTAATTTTTTCAAAAGCTTCCTGCACGCTCTCTTCACTGGGAGTGATTTGTAACAGAATGTGGCTGATATCGACACTGGGTTTCATGCCTGGCAGACTGTCCCGATATGCATTATAGAAAGTTTCTACTTCCTTACGGGATATTTTTAAGGCTAGAAATTTCTTTTCGCGCAATGTCCCAATCCTAATTTGATTTCGGATTTCCTTGCGCAAATCATTTTTGATTTTAAAAAGGGGTGCTGAATAATATTCTTCCAGTTTCTCCTCTGAACCGGCCTGTTGAATCATGTAATCGATTTGCTGCCTGAGCGTTTGTTCTACGCGTTCGTCATCTGCCTCAATGGTATCCTCATCGGCCTTAATCAGAATGAGCTTCTGATCAATCAGGCGGTCCAGAAATTCATTGCCCAATCTCTGATAAAGATCGGGTTGACGGGAAATATCAATCTTATTCTGGAACGCATAAGAGGTGATCAGCGCATTGATGTCGGAAATGAGTACAACTTCATCACCAACAATTGCAGCCACGCCGTCAAATATCTGCTGACTCCGACCGCTATGCTGAAATAGGGATGATAACAAAATGAGGGTGTAAAAAATGACTGTTTTCATGAATGGCCTACTCCGGTAATAGTCTTCCGTTTCTAAATCCTTGTACGTTTGCTACTGGATATGTTCCGGGAAAATTTCAACCGAATATTGCTCGGAAATCCTTTTTGACAGATCTTCCGCCAGTCTTTCCCGTTTGATGGATATCAAGCGCATCCGTATTTCTTCCTGAACCAGATCCAGACTGCGATAACTGCCAGCGCTCTGTTTATCCATCATTTGAAAATAGTAATAGCCTTTTTCGATATTAATGGGTCCGTAGATCCGGCCGGTTCTTCCGTTTTTCACCTGACGCGCGATCTCTTTACGTAGATTTTCCACCGGCACATAACCCAAATCTCCATTTTTCTCAACGATGCGGTTAATCTGGGTGTCGAGGTAGTTTTTTTTGATCACTTCCAGAAGAGATTGTTGCTCACGGATTTCTTCTGCAATAGCGCGATCCAGATTTTCCAGAAAGAGTTGAATGAGATGAACTTCGTCTTCACTTCTGATGAACTGATCTTTTTTCTCTTCGTAATAGGTGGCAATTTCCTGATCGGTAATAATTAATTCTTTGGGGAGTTTAGAATTGAGATATTTTTGAGCGAGCATCTCTTTCTGCAAATTGTCCAGAGACCACTTTTCATACGCTGTAAGTTGAATGCCATCGCTTTGAGCGGAGAGTGCCAGAACCGTTTTATTTACCCAGCGATCGATATATTGCCGTGCCAGAATTTCTTTCTGTTCTTCCGGAATATTTTTGGGCATCCAGTTAAGTAACTCCTCCCGTGTCAGATATTGATCACCCGCTCTGGCAACAATTTCTATGGCCGGAACATTACTGTTGCGGCAACTCAAAATAAAAAGCGGTAATACCAGCGAGATAAGCAATATTATGGGTTTTAAAATATTCATAATGTTCCTAAGACATTTGTTGTAATTCTGTTTCATTTATCCAGATATCATATTCATTCTTCAGATTTTGTGTCCAATCTTCCCGGAGTTTTTGCTCATTTTCCCGCTGTGCACCTGATTTAACCAAAGTTTCCACCTCCTGGAGCTCTTTTCTCCGCTCGGGTAGAATATCACCGGTTTTCAGGACATAAAAATAGCGATGTTCCTGGACGGGTCCAATGATTTGATTCTCTCCGGCATCGAAGGCAGCCTTGATTACTTTCCTGGGCGACTTGACACTCTGATACCCTAGACTTCCACCCCGCTCCTTCAATTGCACTTTTTCAGTATATTGCCGTGCCAGACTTTCAAAATTCACGCCCGGCATTTTTGCTTTTTTCAAAATGGTCTGAGCCGTTTTCTCGTCTTTAAGAGCGATTTCCCAAACTTTGATCTTCTGGGGATCGATATAATTTTCTTTATTTTTTTCATAAAATGCTTGTATCTGCTCGGCAGTGGGGACGGCCTTACCCCGAATTTCTTCTTTTTCAAAAATTTCCACGAGTTTACCATCCATGAATTCATTAACTATCTTTTTAACCTCGGGAAGTTCGTCTATTCCCGCTTCCCTGGCTTTGAGGATCCATGCCAAATATCGTTGGATATAATCCTGCAGTATATTTTTCAAAGCCTCATGGTTATTAAACCGGGTATAGGAGGTTCGAAATGTTCCCTGAAATTCGTCAATAAAATAGCCCGTCGTTATCGTGATATCGCCGATTCGGCCCAATATAATGGCACGTTGCTCTTCAGTAAATGTTTTATCCGATGGTTTCCCGGTGGCAGCCCATTCTTCAACTGCCCGCAAAAATTGATCGATTCCATCATCATAAATTTCACCACCCAGTTCCTGGCTAAATTTCTCGGAGAGTGCCTTGTAAATGGTGTCGCCCTTTGGTCGGTAAAATTTGTTATAGATCTGTACTTTGGTTCGGGCTCTATCTTGTTCAGAAAGTGTAACTTCTGTGGTGTCTGTGCTTTCGAGTACCTGTATTACGAAAATCCCGCGGTCTGTTTCAATAGGCTCTAATAACTCATAGGTTTTCGCGCGGCTCACCTCGATATCCACTTCCGGATCCAAAGCGCCGGGGCTGTAAGGATTGTATAATCCTTTGAGTTTCTTTAAGTTGGGATTATCGGTATATTTGAAGGATTCTTCTGCAATATCTGCCCCCTCTTTTACCCGCTGATAAATCGAGTCGGCAATATTTTTGGCCTTTTCCTTGGATCTTGAGGCCTGAATGAGTTCAGATCCCTCAAAACCAAGCGCAACCGCAATGATTCGCGGTTTTCGGGATTGTATGTATGCATAAGCCTGGACCATTTCCGGGGTAACAAATTTATCCGTGATGAGAATTTCGGGGTATTTCGCTGCTAGGATTCGCTCTTCACGACGGGAAACTTGCTCCTGCAGCTCGGAATCCTTGTGATATTTCAGTTCTCTGGCCTTCATTGCTTTTGCTTTGTTTTCCAGATAGTCCATCAGTACTTTTTTCCGATCTTCTAAAGAAATCTGTGACATCGGCATCCTTGGTCTTCTTTGCCTTAAAATATCCTCGAAATCGGAACGGCTAATCTCCTGATCACCGACGGTTGCAATTATATCAGGTGATTTTTTACAGCTGAATATAGCCGCAATGATGAATAAAAGAAGAATGATAGAAATATGGTTTCGTCCCATGAATCTTGACT
>Ga0209536_100007550_pt1 | contig 16474 bp, 10 predicted proteins | sample DeeMarSeWOR28_12_FD_187461 | JGI IMG/M metagenome (GOLD analysis project Ga0209536, IMG submission 187461) | Marine sediment microbial communities from White Oak River estuary, North Carolina - WOR-2-8_12 (SPAdes) (version 2) | ecosystem: Environmental > Aquatic > Marine > Intertidal zone >... | reverse complement strand
GAAACAACACGCAGCCATTCCATACCTGCAAGATCAGTTGCAGAAGGGCAAGGTGTCACGGCGCGAGTTCATTCGCTACGCTACCCTGCTGGGTATGTCGGTAAGTGCGGCGACGATTGCGGCCCAGTGTGGCGCTCCGGCGCCACCGGCCGCTGAGCCAGCCGCCGAAGCGCCAGCCGAGGAGGCACCCGCCGAAGAGGCGCCAGTCGAAGAGGCCCCAGCCGGCGGCCCTGTACGTGGGGGCACCTACACCGCTTCCATGCAACTCCAGCTTCTGGATCACCCGGCTCGTCTCTCCTGGGTTGAGGGAGCCAACATCGTACGCCAAGTTGGCGAATACCTGACCGAGACCGGCCCCGACAACATCACGCGCCCCTACCTCCTGGAAAGTTGGGAGGCCAGTGAGGATGTCAAGACCTGGGACCTGTATCTGAGGCAAGGTATCAAGTTCAACAACGGCGACGAGTTTAACGCCGACGACGTGATGTTCACCTTCGGCGAGTGGTTGAATCCCGACGTGGGTTCCTCGATGCTGGGGCTGCTCGCCTATCTGAGTGGTATGCAGGACGTAGAGAAGGTGGACGACTACCACGTCCGCTTGCACCTGCAGTACGGCGATATCGGCGTGCCGGAGCACCTCTTCCACTACCCGGCCATCGTCCTGCACCGCGATTTCGAGGGGGACATCATCAAGCAGCCTGTGGGCACGGGCGCCTTCCTGCTGGAGGAGTACGCCGAGGGCGAGCGGGCGGTCTTCAAGCGCCGCGAAGACTACTGGCGCAATGGCGAGGACGGCCAACCGCTGCCCTACCTGGACGAGCTGATCTACGTCTCGACCGACAAAGACGCTGGCGTCGCCGCCCTGCAGTCCGGCCAGGTTGACAACGTATATGACCCGCGCCCCACCGACTTCCAGGCCCTGAAGGATAATCCAGACCTGACGGTGCGCGCGGCCAGCACCTCGCAGTGCCTGCTGCTGCGTATGCGGGTAGACCTGGAGCCCTGGGACGACAACCGGGTGCGCACCGCCCTCAAGATGTGCCAGGATCGGGCCAAAATCCTACAGCTTTCCTATTTTGGGGAAGGCGACCTGTCCATTGACGCCCACGCGGCACCCGTCCATCCGGCCTACTGCGAGAAGGAGATCCCCGCGTACGACCCCGAGGGTGCCAAGGCGTTGCTGGAGGAGTATGCAGCCGAGAAGGGCATCGAGCTGCCGCTCCAGGTGACACTGGCCACCAAGAACGACCAGGCGGAGCCCGAGATCGCCCAAGCGTTGAAGGAGCTGGCTGCGCCGGCCGGGTTTGAGATAGCCCTGGACATCACCGAGCCTGCCGGCTACTGGGACCGCTGGACCGAGGTGGACCTGGGTATCACCTCCTGGACGCACCGGCCCCTGGCGGTGATGGTTATGCCGCTGGCCTACACCGAGGAGGCCATCGGCAACTGGAACGAGACACGCTGGACCGATGAAGAGTTCGAGACCCTGCTGCGTGAGGCGCAAGCCACGCTGGACGTTGAAGCGCGACGCAGCATCATGTGCAAGATCGAAGACATCATGCAGGAGCGCGGCCCGATAGGCAACAGCTACTGGAAGAACGTCTGGAATATCACCAACTCCAAGTTCCAGAACGTCAAGGCCCACCCGACCGCCTACGACCTGCTCTACGACGTCTGGATCAAAGAAGGTTAGATTCACAGGTCAACGTGTCGGCCTGCTGGCCTCAGCAGGCCGACACCTCAATTCAAGGGGTACGTTTGAAGGAGTGAATCCATGGCTCGATTCCTCGTTCGTAGCATTATCTCCACAGTTATCACCATGCTGCTGGTCTCCATTCTGCTCTTCTTGCTCATCCAAGTCGGCAGCGGTGACATCTCGGTCAAGATTCTGGGCGTGTTCGCCACCGAGGAACAGCGGGCCTCCTACCGCGCCCAACTCGGCCTGGATGCACCGCTCTGGCAGCAGTATGTAGATTGGCTGATCGGCAATGATTGGCGGGCCAGCGCTCAGGTTGGCTATCCGTTGGTGACAGCGGTCAACCCCCAAACCGAGGAGAAGGAGTGGTGGGCCGACGTGGATGGCCAGCTGACCCGCTGGAAACTGGAAGAGGGACGGCTGTTGGCGCTGAGGCGCCAGGAGGATGGCTCGGCCACCTCCCACCTGGTGAGCGGCGCCTGGGGGGTGGACGACGAGGGTAGAGAGTTCTTCTGGGGCGTGGACACCAAGAACAACGCCGTCATGTGGGTGCGGGGCGAAGGTGCGGAGGTTTGGGTGCTGACCAAGGCTGGCTTGCGCAAGGAGGGGGACGGCCCGCAGAAGTACATCCCGCTGCGCCAAGGCCTGTTGCGGCTGGACCCGGGAAAATCTTTGCAGTACGGGCGCCCGGTGGCTGTGACACTGCTGCCGCGGGTGCGCAACACGCTGATCCTGGCCGGGGTGGCCTTCATCATAGTCATGCCCCTGGCGCTTCTGCTGGGCATCATCGCCGGCATCAACCAGGGCAAGTTCCTGGATCGGATGATCTCAATCACCAGCCTGGGGGCCACGGCCACGCCGGAGTTTGTCATCGGCATCCTACTGATCCTGCTCCTGGGCATCTGGCTCGAGATCTTTCCCGCCGTGGCCATCTTTACCAGTCCCAACGCGATCTTTGAGAATCCAGCCATGCTGGTGTTGCCGGTGCTGACGCTGACCTTGATCGAGTTGGGCTACGTGGCGCGTATCACACGGGCCAGCATGGTCGACGTGATGGATTCGGCCTACATCCGCACGGCGATCATCAAAGGCATGCCCTACCGGCGGGTGGTCGTGCGCCACGCCGTGCGCAACGCCTTGATGGCGCCCATCACGGTCATCATGCTGCACGTCAACTGGCTGATCGGCGGCATTGTCGTCGTCGAGGTGATCTTTGGCTATCCAGGGCTGGGCAACTACATCTACAAGGCAGCCATATTTGGCGATTACAACGCCGTGATGGCTGCCGCCATGGTGACTGTGTTGATCGCCGTATTCACCCGGCTCGTCGGCGACTTCGCCTATACCCTGCTCAATCCGCGCATTCGGTATGCATAATAGGAGACAGATATGACAGTAGCAGCGGCTGCGCAACCACGTCCATCCTTGTTTCAGCGGATGTGGCGAGGCATATCCATCGTTTTCGAGTCTCGGGTGGCCACCATCGGCCTGGCTATGGTTCTATTCTGGATCATCGTGGCCATCATTTCGCTATTCTGGACCCCTTACCCAGAGAATTCTTCACTTTTTGTGCAGAATCTGCCTCCCAATGCGACGAATTTACTGGGAACCGATCACCTGGGCCGTGACATCCTCTCCCGCCTGATGGTAGGCACCCAGGTGATCCTGCTCAAGACCCGCTTGCCTGAGATGACCGTGGGAGGGTTGTTCCTCGTCCTGGCAGCCATCCCGGCGCTGGTCAGTTTCATTGCCTACCTCCTGGTGCTGGCAAAGATGTTCGGGGCTTCGGGGACGCTTTGGGGGATCCTGGGCATCATCCCCGTCGTCTCCTTCATCTGGGGCTGGATAAACGCGCGGCGCCACAAACTTACCGGGACTATGATCGTTTGGACGCTGGCCATGGTGGCAGCAGCCCTTCTCATCCTTGGTTCTCCGTCTTTCAGAGAGACGACGCTGGGTAGAATATCCCTGCCTGGCGGCGTGGCCATCTGGGGCGTGTTTGGTTCGCTGACGTTGGGAGCGCTGTTGGGGCTGAATGCGGGCTATCGAGGCGGCTGGTGGGACCAGTCGATCATGCAAGTTCTTGATGCACTGATCGCCTTCCCGCGCATTGTGCTCTACCTGGTGGTCATTGCCGCGCTGGGTCAGGGGGACCTGGTCGTGATCCTGGCCATCACCGTGACCGGAGCGCCGGGAGTGGCCAGATTGGCCCGAGGCCTGACGCTGGACATCAAGACGCGCGACTACATCCGTGCTGCCGAAACGCGCGGGGAGAACAAGTGGTTTATTATGTTCCGCGAGATACTGCCCAATGCAAGTGGACCGTTGTTGGTGGATGCTATGCTGCGGGTGGGTTACGCCATCTTCGCCATTGGCACGCTGGGCTTTCTGGGCATCGGCCTGCCGCCCCCAGACCCCGACTGGGGCAATATGGTCAACGAGGCCCGGCGGAACATTTTTGCCAACCCGCTGGCCGTGATCTGGCCAGCGCTGTCCATCGCCACGCTGGTCATCGGGCTCAACCTCTTCGCCGACGGATTGAACGAAGAGATGACCAGATACCAGAAGTAGAGGAGATACCAAATGGCTGAAACAATACCCCCTTGGGCTGACGAAGCGGCCCCTGTCCTCAAACTGGAGGATTTGGCGGTAGCCTACAAGGTGCGGGGCGGGGAAATCGAAGCCGTCCAGAACGTTTCCTTCGAGATCAAGCGGGGTGAAACTCACGGCATCGTGGGCGAGTCGGGCTGTGGCAAAAGCACCGTGGCCTGGGCTGTGGTAAACTTTCTGGGGAACAACGGCTACGTTAAACGGGGCAGTATCAAGTTTCAGGGGCGCGAACTGGTCGGCGTGGTGGGTGAGGAACTGCGCCAACTGCGAGGCGACCAGATTGCCATGGTCTATCAAGACCCTATGCAGGCCCTCAACCCCTCGATGCGGCTTGGCGACCAGATGAAAGAGGTCTTGACCGTACACCGGGGAATCAGCCAGCGGGAGGCGGAGACGCACTGCATCGAGATGCTGGAGCGGGTGTATATGCCCGACGCCGCGAACGTCATGAAGCGCTTCCCCCACCAAATCTCCGGTGGCCAGCAGCAGCGCGTGGTCATTGCTATGGCTTTGCTCAATAACCCGGCCCTATTGATCATGGATGAGCCGACCACGGCCCTGGACGTGACGGTTGAAGCAGCCGTGCTGGATCTGATTGCCAAGTTGCGGCGAGAGTTCGACACAGCGATAATGTACATCACGCATAACCTGGGTGTGGTAGCCCGGGTTTCCTCGCGGGTGGGTGTGATGTATGCCGGCGAGATGGTCGAGCGGGCGACGGTGGAGGCGATCTACAAGAATCCCAGGCATCCCTATACCCAAGGTCTGATACGCTGCGTGCCCAAACTGGGGGCCGACAAGGCCGGCAGCGTGCTCTACCCCATTCGGGGCCGGGTGCCGCCGCCCGATAGCCGCCCCGTCGGGTGCGTCTTTGGACCTCGCTGCGACTATTTCCGGGACCGTTGCCGGGAGGAACGGCCGGACTTGCGCCAGGTTTCCCCAGGCAGTTGGGTGCGCTGCCACTTCGCCGAAGAGATTGACCCGGCCCAATGGACGCCCTCTGAAGACATCATACCACCTAGAATCTCGGCCGCCGAAGTCCCGGCGGAGCCCATCCTCCAAGTGCGGGACCTGAAGAAATACTACGAAGTACAAGGGGGCTCGCTCAAAGATATGGTAGGGTTGGGCGAGAAGCGCTACGTGAAAGCGGTCGAAAACGCCAACTTCGACATACCCAAGGGACGTACGCTGGGCATCGTGGGTGAATCTGGCTGCGGCAAGAGCACCCTGGTCAAAACCATCATCGGCCTGGAGAGCTCCACGTCTGGTGAAGCCGAGTTCTTGGGCTTAGACATCACCGGCGACATCTCGAGTCGTAGCGAGCAATTGATCCAGGAACTCCAGATGGTCTTTCAGAACCCCGATTCGACCATGAACCCGTCCTATACGGTCGGCCAGCAGATCGGCCGGCCAATGCAGCGCTTTGGCACGGTGCCCAAAGGTCAAATACGGGACGAGGTCATCAAGCTTTTACAGGCGATGCGGCTGGGTGAAAACTACTACGATCGCCTGCCGCGCCAGCTCAGCGGCGGCGAAAAACAACGGGTCGGCATCGCTCGCGCCCTGGCCAGCCATCCCGATCTGGTGTTATGCGACGAGCCAGTCAGCGCTCTCGACGTATCCGTACAGGCAGCCATCCTCAATTTGTTGCTGGAAATCCAGCAGGAATACGGCACTACCATGATCTTCATCGCTCACGACTTGAGCGTGGTGCGTTTCTTCTCAGATTACGTGGGAGTAATGTACCTGGGCCAGATGATGGAGATTGGCCCGGCCGAGGCTATCTACTCGCCACCCTACCATCCGTATACTGAGGCCTTGCTGTCGGCGGTGCCCATCCCCGACCCATCGGTCGAGCAGAAGCACATCCGTCTAGCAGGGGCGGTGCCCAGCGCCATTGCCCCTCCAAGTGGCTGTCGTTTCCACACCCGCTGCCCCCGGCGCGAGTTGATGCCCGATGGTGGTAAACTGTGCGAAACAGACGTGCCGCCCTGGCTTGAAATAGGAGAAGAGCATCGCATCTTCTGTCATCTTCCGCTTGAAACCTTGAACAGCTTTGAGGCAGTCGTTACCAAACCAGGGGAGGTAACTCAGCATGCTAGTTAAAGACTTCATGACCCGACACCCGGTGATGGTGCCACCCACCACTCCTGCGGCCGAAGCGCAGCAAGTTATGAGAGAAAACAAGATCCGACACCTACCCGTCGTGGGCGATGGTAAGCGACTGGAGGGGTTGATCACCCGTGAGAGACTGCGTGTCTCTCCCACTGATCTGGGCAGCCTGAACGTGTGGGAGATCACCCGTTTCCTTGCCAACATGACTGTCAAAGACATGATGCTGAAGGGTAAAGACGTGATCACCACCGCGCCGGATGTTACGCTTGAAGACGCAGCCCAGATCATGGCCCAAAAAAAGATTGGCTGCCTGGTGGTGCTGGAACAGGGCGTCGTGGTGGGTATCATCACCGAGACCGATATGCTGGTCGAGTTGAACCACATGCTGGGAGGCGATGTGTCGGGTGTGCGCGTCACCATACGCGTGCCCGACAGAATTGGCGAATTCGCCAAGGTCTTCGGCGCCATCTCGTCTCGCGGTTGGGGCATTTATGCCAGCGGCAGCGTCCCGACGCCAAAACATCCCGGCTACTGGGATGTGGTCGTCAAGGTCCGAGGCGTTCCCAAAGACGACTTGGTAGCCGTGCTAGAGAAAATCGAAGACCATGAAATTGTAGACGCACGCGAGTGCTAGTGCCCCATTAAAGTGATTTTGACAAGCCACATAGCAACAAGCTTTGGTTTATCATGATCTCTCTGACGGGGGTACTAGGGCGAGCTTAGCCGCCTTCGACTCCCATTCTCAGGCTCAGCTATCTGTGCAGGGCTTTCCGGCAGCCAGTCGGCCCGCTGTTGGAAAGCCCTGCCTGTTTACGGCTTTTTGACGGCTGAACGTGGTTTTGATATAATGCCACCTCAATCATACCGGGGTTCGGCAAGGTGGCCAGCAAACCCAATGAACGCCCGCATTCGTGTGGCGATCAATTGTACTGTGTGCCGCGCAAATGCCATCAGTTTGAACTCCCCAGACCGCTCGTGCTTGAGCCGAGAGGCCGTCTAAGCATGTGCAGTGCCTTCCTCATCACCCCCTTGCGCCGGAAGATTGACTTTGGCGCGAACTTCGCGTACGCCCAGCAGGGCAGCAAACCACGGTCTGTGGTCACACTGCCACGGAGGCCACGACTGCCCTGGTATTTACTCTGCTCAAGAAACATCTCTGACTTAGCCGATTTTGGCATCAACCATAGGATCCACCTTTCCCACCCGAACGAAAAAGATCCTGGTCGAGCGCAAGCCAGGGTCTTTGCCCGAAGATGGACTTCGGCCAACGAGTCTGGGCAATCGCCCGAAGGGCCTAACGGCGAATCTTGAATCGAAAGAGGTGAGCGTATGGCTAAGTGGGAATACTCCGACGAGCCGATGCATTCCGAGAACCGAAGAGCGGACGCTCGCTACCTAAACAAGGACCTGGCCACCCAATGCCTGCACGCCGGCGAGCGCTGGGAGAAGGGCTACTTCTGGACCTCCAGCACGCCCATCTACAACTCGACTACCTACTTCTACGACAGCGTCCAGGACCTGGACGACCGGGTCTATTACAGAAAACACGGATACGTTTACTCCCGGGCAGGGTCGCCGACCAACACGGCGCTGGAGCGGGCCATCTCCACCCTGGAGGGGGCCGAAGTAACACAAAGCTGCGCCTCGGGCATGGCCGCCAGCCACCTGGCGCTGCTGACCGCTGGCGCAGGCAAAGACGAGCTCATCCTGTGTTCCAGCGATGTGTATGGCAGCGTGTACACCATGGTGGAGAACATCTTCCCCCACCTGGGGGGACGCAGCGTGCTCATGGACTTCACCGACCTGGATGCCCTGGAGGACACCATCAAACGCGAAAGACCGGCCGTGGTCTACTTCGAGGTCGTCACCAATCCCATGACCAAGGTGATCGATGCCCCGGCGGTGATCGACATGGCCCATCGCCACGGGGCGGCGGTGATCGTCGACAACACCTTCACCACCCCTTATCTGCTTAAACCCTTCGAGATGGGGGCCGATTTCGTGACCCACAGCGTAAGCAAGTTCCTGGCAGGTCATGGGGATGTGCTGGCCGGTTCAGTAAGTTGTTATCGCAAAGACTTCGACAAGCTGCACGATATGCTGATCCAGGTGGGATGCACCCTGGGTCCCAACGAGGCGTGGCTGGCGCTGCGCGGCTTGAAGACCTTCCCCTTACGTATGGAGCGGCAGTGTGCCAACGCGATACAGGTGGCCACGTTCCTCGAAAATCATCCACTGATCGAGAAGGTGCGCTACGCCGGCTTGCCCAGCCACCCCCAGTACGGAACGGCTACCCGCATGTTGCCCGACGGGAGATACGGCGCCATGCTCAACTTTGACATCGCCGATTGCGACAAGGACAAGGCGTTTCGTTTCCTAGACTCTCTTAAGATCATCCTGCCGGCCACCACCTTGGGCGATATCTACTCACTGATTGTCAACCCGGCACGCACGACCCATCACTGGCTCAGCGACGAAGAGCTGGCAAGGGTTGGCATCAGCCCGGGCACGTTCCGCATGTCGGTCGGCATCGAAAACGTTGAGGATCTCAAGGAAGACCTGGATCAGGCGTTAACCGCCTGTCAGTAATCTGGAACGGATAGCCGCGCAGGCCCCTCCGACAACAAGACACGCACAGGTAGGGGCGAACCTATGTGTTCGCCCGGAGCCGAGAAAGGAAGGAAAACGTAATGTACCAGTACAGAGACATGGGCATCAACTACATCAAGGCCCGTAAGGACCATCGCTGCTATGGGATGGGCCTGGGCATCATCATCCTGGACGACGTCTACCCCGGTTTCCCCGGCGATGTACGTAACGCCAGCGCCTACCCGTTTCCCATCCAGTACGAGATCGCCGAGGGGGTGGACATCTGGGCCTTGGTCCACGAAGAGGACAAGTCGCCTTGTCTGGAGCCCATCCAGCGGGCGGCCAGGAAGCTGGAGAACATGGGCTGCCGTGCCATCGCTGCCGAGTGTGGCTACTTTGCCTACTTTCAGAAAGACATTGCCGGCTACGTAGACGTTCCAGTTTTTATGTCAAGTTTACTCCAGGTGCCCCTGGCCCAGCAACTCATCGGCCCGGACAGAACGGTAGGTATTTTGGCAGCGCGCAAAGAGGCTATGACCGAAACACACTTGGAGGCGGTCGGCATCCAGCCAGGCAGCAATTATGTTCTAGCTGGAGCCGAGGACGACGGCCGCTGCCCGGAGTTTGAGCACTTGTGGTATGAGCCCAAGCGAACCGATCCGCCAGGAGCTTACTACGACAAGGCGGAAGAAGAATTCGTGGCGGTTGCCGTCGACTTCTACCGTGCTCACCCCAATATGGGGGCCATGATGCTGGAGTGTACCGGCATGCAGCCCTTTGCCCGTGCTGTCCAAAGGATAATCGACATCCCCATCTTTAGCTGGGGCACGTTGCTGGATTACGCTTATTCAGTAGCTGTCCACCGCGACTACTATGGGCATGTATAGATGATCGAAACACACGGTACAAGTATGACCAGCGCACACTACGCTCGCATGGGCCGGGCAGAGTGTGAGAAGATCCACGTGGCAACGCTGGAGATCCTGGAGCGCGTCGGTGTCGACGTCCACGACGAAGGGGCCAGGGAGCTGTTAGTCAAAGGCGGAGCCAAATTGGATGGCATCCGCGTCCGGGTCCCAGAGCACATGGTGGAAAAGGCTCTGGCCACAACCCCCAAACGTATGACCCTATACAATCGCCACGGTCAAGTGGCCATCCGCGCTTGGGGATACAGCACCTATTACGGCGGTGGTTCTGACTGCCTGAACATTCTTGACCATCGCACCGGGCAGCGACGGCGAGCAGTTCGTAAGGATGTCGAGGAAGCCATTATCCTGAAGGACGCACTGCCCGAGATAGAGTTTGTGATGTCTCAGTTTCTACCCGAAGACGTGGACCAGCGCATCTACGACCGCTACCAGATGGAGGTCATGCTTAACGACACGACCAAGCCCATTGTTTTCGTCTCGCCCGACTTTGAGGGGTGTGTGGCGGCGGTCGAGATGTGTGAGGTGGTAGCCGGGGGCGCAGAGGCCTTTCAGCAACGCCCCTTCGCCACCTGCTACATCAACGTTACCTCGGGACTGGTCGCCAACGCCGAAGCTCTCCAGAAGTGTATGTACCTGGCCGATAAAGGACTGCCGCTGCTCTACATCCCCCTCAACGCGGGTGGCGTCAACTCTCCGGCGACCACGGCCGGCTGTATGGCCTTCATGAACGCGGGCACCTTGCTGGGCATCGTGCTGGCCCAGTTGGTGCGAGAAGGCACACCTGTGGCGGTCCCCGGCTGGAACGGGGGACCGTACAATCTGAAGACTATGGTCGGCAACTATGTACTCGCCGACGAGCAGGGCGTGTCCACTACTATGGGCAAATACTACAATCTGCCCGTGTTTGGCCTGGGCGGCTCGACCGACTCGAAGGTGCTGGACCAACAGTGTGGCATTGAGGTCACTTTGAGCTTGATAACGGCGCTGATCAACGGAGCCAACATCGTCCACGACGTCGGCTTCATGGACTCGGGTATGCAGAGCTCGCTCCCCTTGATCGCCATCGCCAACGACACCATCGGCTGGATTCGGGCTGCCACGGCTGGTGTCCCGGTGGGTGAGGAGACGCTGGCGTTGGACGTCATTGACGAGCTGGGTCCCACGGGAGACTATCTGTCCCACGAACACACATTGAGGCACTACCAGGAGCCATTCTACTCTAGCCTGGCGGACAAGGGCACGTACTCGCAGTGGGAGAGACGGGGCGCAACCAGGATGGAGGAGCGCGCAGCCCAGCAGATCGAGGAGATTCTGGCCAGCCACGAGCCGGAGCCGCTCCCTCCCGACGTTCAAAGGGGTATCAAGAAGATCGTCGAGCGCGAGCAAGCGTGGATCGATAGCCGAGGTTAGGCAGAGCATGGATACTTTAGACGCGTTTGTAGCTGCCTTTGGAGTCTGGGAAGAAGCCCGGCCTTACCTTCACCTGATGGTAAACGAACAAGAAATGAACCTCATCATCGCCATGGGGGGCAAAGGGATCACGGCCGACGAGGCGGCCGATTTTCTCCGGGTGAGCCACGCCGAGGCGGCCAATTTGCTGACCCGCTGTTACTCACGTTGTATCCTGGACAAGACCGTCGAAAAAGGGACCACGAAATACTCACCCGCCGAATTTGGCGCACTGGTGGACCATTTTGCCAAATATGAGAACTGGGATGACATCCCGCCCGGGGCTCGTAGAACGATCAATCGCCGCTTTCTGGATGAGTTTATCGCCAAGCACCGGCCGAGCGTGGAACTGAAAGGGCGCGGCCTGAGCGCCGGAAACGCGCTGCCCAACGACACCATTATGCTGCTGAACGAGATCGAAGAGATGCTCGACGCTGCCACGCACATCGTGGTTCAGCCCTGCGATTGCCGGCGACTGGGTCAGAACTGCGGCCGGCCAATTGAGACTTGTATCTGGATGGACGAGGGCGCCCGGGAAGCACTCAACCGGGGGCACGGCCGGCGGCTCACCAACGCAGAGGCCAAGGAGTTGGTACGCTGGGCAGACAAGAAGGGACTGATGCACACCGCCGACAGCGAATGGCGGACCCGTGGGCTGCACGCTATCTGCAATTGCTGCGCTTGCGACTGTTACCCTTTTAGAGCCGCCCAGGAGTTGGGCAGCAAAGGTTTCTGGCCCAAGAGCCGATACATGGCCGTCCATGACAGAAACGGGTGCAATCTGTGCGGGGCTTGTGTCAAACGCTGCCACTTTAACGCGTTTTACCACGACGGGACCTGGCTGGAAGTGGATGGAGAGGCCAGAAAGAACGTCGTGTACGACGCGGATGAGTGTTGGGGATGCGGGCTGTGTGCCAACACCTGCGTATCAGAGGCCATCATCATGAAAGGTCTGGATGGATGATCAAGAAAGGTAGGGTAGCACAGTCGAGGTGCGTCCTGAGCACGCGCACATACAACCTTAACGCTTGTACAAGGAGAGACGATACGTGACCGACTACACCCAGATGCACTTTGAAACCCAAGCCATCCACGTCGGGCAGGAGCCAGATCCGGCCACGGGGGCGGTCGTGCCTCCCATTTACCAGGTGTCGACCTTCCACCTGCCAGATCCCAGCCAACCGGGAGAATACCGCTATTCGCGCGTCAAAAACCCCACTGTGACCGGCCTGGAGCAAGCGGTGGCGGCCCTGGAGGGCGGTGGGTACGGTCTGGCCTTTGGCTCCGGCATGGCAGCCATCACGGCCGCGATGTCGCTGGTTGAGGCCGGAGATCACATCCTATGCACCCAGGACGTGTACGGAAGCACCTTCAGCATCCTGCGACAGCATCTGAACCGCTACCAGGTAGATCACGATTTCATCGACATGGTGGAGAGTGATGCAGCGGCCCTTGAGGCGGCCATGCGGCCCAACACGCGCATGGTGTGGATCGAGACCCCCACCAATCCCCTGCTGAAGATCATAGACGTGGCCCAGATAGCGGAAATCGCCCACCGGCACGGGGCCTGGCTGGGTGTGGACAACACCTTTGCCTCCCCCTACTTCCAGACCCCCTTAGCGCTGGGCGCCGACCTGGTGATGCACAGCTGCACGAAGTACCTGGGCGGTCACAGCGACCTGGTGGCCGGCATGCTGGTGATGAACGATCAGGGGCTGTACGAGCAGTTGCTCCAGACGCGACGCTTCACCGGCGGCATCCTGGGTCCCTTTGACGCCTGGCTGCTGCAGCGCGGCATTAAGACACTGGCTGTGCGCATGGAAGCTCACCAGCGCCACGCCCTGGCCGTGACCCGCTTCCTAGAAGGCCACCCTCGCATCGCCCGGACCTATTACCCGGGCCTTGAAAGCCACCCGCAGCACGCCCTGGCCGCCCGCCAGATGCGGGGTTTTGGCGGCATGGTCACGGTTGAGCTCAGGGGAGGGCACGAAGCGGCCAAAAAGTTTGTACAGGCGCTAGGCCTGTTTACCTCGGCGGTCAGTCTAGGCGGCGTCGAGTCGCTGGCCGAGATTCCCTATTTCCTGACCCACAAATCGATGCAAGGCACTGAGGTGGCGATCGATCCAGCCACCGTCCGCCTATCGGTCGGCCTGGAGCACGTCGATGACTTGATCGCTGACCTGGACCAGGCTTTGGCTGTTAGCTAACACCCCGATGAGATCCGTAGAGTCCCCATGAGAGGAGGAGGCATTCGAATGACGGGCCTAAGAAGTAACGATCAGGTCTTCAGCACCACGCAGTTTCGGCGTTTAACGGACCAGCAGTGCCAGAAGCTCTACTGGGCTTGCCTGGAGATCCTGGAGCGCACCGGGGTACGCTTGTACGATCAGGAAGCCCTGGATCTCCTCAAGAAGGCGGGCGTACCCGCCACAGATGGCAACCGGGTGCGCATCCCCTCGAGCCTGGTCGAAAAGGCACGCGTCACGGCTCCCGAGCGTGTGACGCTGTACGACCGGCACGGGAACCCTGTCATGCCCGTGGAAGGCCACCGCAGCTTTTACGGCCCTGGCTCTGACTGCTTAAACATCATCGACCACCGTACTGGGGAACGCCGCAAACCAGTGCTCCAAGATATTGCTGAGGCTATGACAGTAGCCGACGCGCTTCCCCATATCGACTTTGTGATGTGCATGTTCCTTCCCACTGACGTGTCCCAACCAGTAGCCGACCGTTACCAGATGGAGGCTATGCTCAGCTACACGACCAAGCCCATCATTTACGTGACCACCGAATTCTCGGGCTGTGTCGATGCGGTGGAGATGGCTGAAGCGGTTGTTGGTGGCCCGGGGGCGCTGCAACAGAATCCGCTAGCGGCGTGTTACATCAACGTCACCACTGGACTGCGCCACAACCAGGAGGCATTGCAGAAACTGCTGTACCTGGCGGGCAAAGGATTGCCTATGGCATATGTCCCCTCCAGCCAGGGTGGGGTGACGGGGCCGGTCACCCTGGCCGGTGCCATGGCCGTGGCTCACGCCGGGGCGCTGGTTGGGTTGGTGCTATCGCAACTTAAGCGGGAGGGCGCTCCCTTTATTATGCCTGGCTGGGGCAGCGACATGCTGGACATGCGAACCACGGTCTTGCCCTACGCCGATCCCGACAAGAGGGCTATGGCCCCTGATTTCGTCCACTACCTGAGGCTGCCCATGTTCGCTCTGGCCGGGTGCACCGATTCGAAGGTGGCGGATCAGCAAGCAGGCATCGAGGCCGCGCTGACGCTGATGACCGATGCTTTATGCGGTGGTAACATTGTCCACGACCTAGGTTACCTCGAGTCGGGTCTTACGGGGTCTTTAGTTCAACTGGTCATCTGCGACGAGATCGTGAGCTGGCTGGAGCCGTTTGTGCGCGGGGTGGAGATCAACGACGAGACCCTGGCCCTGGACTTGATCGACGAAGTCGGTCCCGACGGCCAGTTCCTGGACAGCGAACACACCCTGAAACACTTCCGCGACCGCTGGTATCCCAAGCTCTTTGACCGGGACAATTATGACGGCTGGCTGGCCAAGGGAGGCACCACCCTGACCGAGCGAGCGGCCCTGCGGGTGGAGACCATCCTGGCCGAACACGAGCCAGAGCCGCTGCCCAACGACGTGGCCAAGGCCGTACACGCCGTCGTCCAGCGAGCTGAGGCAACGAACAATCGTCCCTCGTAGAATCCCAGTATCCCTTGTAAAAAGGTTTTAGGGTATTTGGAGCGCTACATGCCAGGCTGTTATTACCCCAGAAATCGATGGAACGGGGCACTAGAGGTCCCCGAGTTCCCAGGAAATCAAGGAGGCATCACAATGACAGGCTTACGCAGCAACGACCGGGTTTTCAGCACCACCCAATTTCGCCGTTTGTCGGATAAGCAGTGCCAGAAACTGTACTGGGCATGCCTGGAGATATTGGAGCGCACCGGCGTGCGTTTGTACGATCAAGAGGCTCTGGATCTACTCAAGAAGGCGGGCGTGCCCGCTTCGGACGGCAACCGGGTACGCATTCCCTCGAGCCTGGTGGAGAAGGCGCGCACCACCGCCCCCAAACGAGTGACCCTATGCGACCGACACGGCAACCGGGTCATGCCCGTGGAAGGCCACCGCAGCTTCTTTGGCACCGGCTCCGACTGTCTCAACATCATCGACCACCGCACCGGCCAACGCCGCAAGCCGGTGCTGCAAGACATTGCAGATGCCATGACCGTGGCCGACGCCCTGAGCCACATTGACTTCGTCATGTGCATGTTCCTGCCGACAGATGTCTCCCAACCGGTGGCCGACCGCTACCAGATGGAGGCCATGCTCAGCTACACGACCAAGCCCATCATGTACGTGACCACCGAATTCTCGGGCTGCGTCGATGCGGTGGAAATGGCCGAAGCGGTGGTCGGCGGAGCGGAGGCACTGCGCCAGAATCCACTGGCGGCGTGCTACATCAACGTCACCACCGGCCTGCGTCACAACCAGGAGGCGCTGCAAAAACTGCTGTACCTGGCGGGCAAGGGTCTGCCCATGGCCTACGTACCCTCAACCCAGGGTGGCGTGACGGCGCCAGTCACGCCGGCTGGGGCGATGGCCGTGGCCCAAGCCGGGGCGCTGGTGGGTCTGGTGCTTTCGCAACTCAAGCGAGAGGGTGCCCCTTTCATTATGCCCGGCTGGGGCGGCAATATGCTGGATATGCGCACCACCGTCCAGCCATACGCCGACCCCGATAAACGCGCCATGGTGCCCGACTTCGTGCACTATCTGGGGCTACCCATGTTTGCTCTGGCGGGGTGCAGTGACTCTAAGGTGGTGGATCAGCAAGCAGGCATCGAGGCGGCCCTGACGCTGATGACCGATGCCTTATGTGGAGGCAACATCGTCCACGACCTGGGCTACCTGGAGTCGGGACTGACCGGGTCCCTGGCCCAACTGGTCATTTGCGATGAGGTCTTGGGCTGGATTGAACACTTCGTGCGGGGTGTGGAGATCAACGACGAGACCCTGGCCCTGGATTTGATCGACGAGGTGGGCCCAGATGGCCAGTTCCTCGACAGCGACCA
>Ga0209536_100007549_pt1 | contig 16475 bp, 14 predicted proteins | sample DeeMarSeWOR28_12_FD_187461 | JGI IMG/M metagenome (GOLD analysis project Ga0209536, IMG submission 187461) | Marine sediment microbial communities from White Oak River estuary, North Carolina - WOR-2-8_12 (SPAdes) (version 2) | ecosystem: Environmental > Aquatic > Marine > Intertidal zone >... | reverse complement strand
AGGGGCGATCCATCCTCATCAGGGACCTAACGGAAAACGCAGACTACGTCCAGGGGCCTATACCAGCCCTCTCCGAGCTTGCGGTCCCTATCACGCTGGGAGAAGATGTCATCGCAGTGATAAACGTGGAGAGCCAGAACCTAGACGCCTTCAACGAGCATGACCAGAGGGTCATCGAGACCTTAGCCATGCACGTCTCCTCGGCGACCAAGAAGCTGAGGGGTGAGTTCTCAGAAGAGATCGATCCAGGTAAGACGGTCCCCGTCACCCAATAGGGGAGCGAGGGTCGAAGTGGATCGGGGATCCCAGAAGATCAAGTGGTGTACGAGAGAGACCATCTCCCTCCCTGGTGGCTGGACTTAAATAGGCATGGGTGCGAAACCTTGTGATGTGAGAAGATACCCCGAGGGGTATGCTTCATAGAAGTGATCTGACATGGTCCAGGGTAACGATTTCAAGGTTCTGGGAAAGAAGACGATCAGGAAGGACGGCATCGCGAAGGTCACCGGGCAGGAGATATTCGCCTCAGACATGACCCTCCCCAACATGATGTATGGACGGATCCTCAAGAGCCCCCACGCTCACGCGAGGGTCAAGTCCATGGACGTCTCTAGGGCCGAGGGAATGGGGGCCATCACCCTCACACCGACTGAGATACCGAATGTCAAGTACTGCCCCAGGCTCGTCAGCGTCCCCTCCTCCACGTACAAGGACTGGAAGGTCCTGGCTGAGAAGGGGCACTACGTCGGGGAGCCGATAGGGGCCGTCGCCGCGGAGTCCGAGGAGGAGGCCCAGAGGGCCCTGGAGGCCATCGAGGTCGAGTACGAGGTCCTGGGCGCGTCCTTCGACGCCCTAGACGCCATGAAGCCAGGGGCCGAGGCGATCCACGAGCAGATCTACCTGGACGAGGACCTCCTGGACGTCGAGAGCAACATCGGCTGCCAGCTGGATATCACCGAGGGCGACCCGGCCAGCCTGGAGGCCGCCGACTACGTCATAGAGAGGACCTACCGCACCAACCGTCGGTACCACAACCAGCTTGAGACCAAGTCCGTGGTGGTTAGGCCCGAGCCCGACGGCGGGGTGAGCATCTGGAGCACCACCCAGACAATCCACAACACCCGGCTCCTCATCCACGAGATCTACGGCATACCCATGGGGAAGATCAGGGTCTACAAGGTGGCCCTGGGCGGGAGCTTCGGGTCCAGCATCCACGTCAACCCCGTGACCAACGTTGCCGTCGGCCTCGCCCTCAAGGCACGGCGCCCCGTGAAGATAAGCTACACGCGGGAGGAGGACATGAGGGATCACTGCAGCTACCAGATGATATTCAAGCTCAAGCTGGGCGCCTACAAGGACGGCACCCTCGCCGGAGGCGAGCTGGAGGCTTACCTCGACATCGGGGCCCACCAGATCCAGGCCTACCCTCTACTTGGATGCGTTGTGGGCTGGTGGGTGAGCCTCTACAAGCTCCCGTACAAGGGGTACAAGGGGAAAGCGGTCTACACCAACAAGGTCCCCAGCTGCGCCTTCAGGGGCTACGGGAACCCCCAGATAAGCTGGGTGGTGGAGACCATGATGGACGAGCTCGCCGGCAAGGTGGGCGTCGACCCCCTCGACTTCAGGCTCAAGAACTACATAGGGGAGGGAGACCTCTTCTGGGGACAGGGGCCCTCCGTCAAGTCCATCATCCAGAGCTGCGGCGTCGAGGAGATACTCACCAAGGGCGCCGAGATGGTGGACTGGTACAACCGCCCCAAGCCCGAGGAGCAGACGGGCAGGTTCAGGAGGGGCTGGGGGGTCGGCAGGGGCTACCACACGAGCAGCGCGGGGGCTCCGGTGCCCAGCGCCATCGTGGACTTCGGCGGCGCCATGCTCAAGATGAACGAGGACGGCACGTTCGACTACGTCTCCGCCCTCATGGACCACGGCTGCGGGACCCAGGAGGCCCACGTCAAGATCGTCGCCGAGGAGCTGGAGGTCCCCGTCGAGAAGGTCAACATCATCAAGGGGGACACCGGGACCACCATCTACGACGTCTGCACCCACGCCTCCAGGGGGGTCTACAGCGGCGGGGGGGCCGCCCTCAAGGTCGCCGGGAAGGTGAAGGAGGGCATACGGGAGTTCGCGGCCAGGATACTGGACGCCTACCCCCACGCCGTGAGGATACGCTACGACGAGGAGACGGGGGACACCGTCGTCTACGCGGAGGGCATCGAGGGAAGGGAGGTGACGTACAGGGAGATCGCCGAGACCGCCCGCCACAAGAACTGGGGCACCGTCGCGGCCCTGGAGAGCTACAGGCAGCCCAGCTGTCCCCCCCACTTCACAGGCTACTTCGTGGAGGTCGAGGTGGACACCTGGACGGGGAAGGTCAAGCTCCTCAGGGTGGTGGCGGGCGCCGACATAGGCACAGTCATCAACCCCATGCTGGCCGCGGGCCAGGTCCACGGCGGCTTCGCCCAGGGCTGGAGCATGACCGTCCTCGAGGACACACCATACGACCCCGAAGACGGGGACCTGGTGAACCGCGGGTCCGTGGCGAACTACAAGGTCCCCACGACGACCGACCTACTGGACTTGGAGGACCTCACGGTCTTCTTCGCCGACACCTACGAGCCCACGGGCCCCTTCGGCGCCAAGGGCATCGGGGAGGGAGCGCTGAACCCGGTGGCGGGGACGGTGGCCAACGCCATCCAGAACGCCCTGGGGGTCAGGTTCTTCCAACTGCCAATCACGCCCATCAGGATACTTGAGGCGCTGAGGGAGAAGGAGGGATAAAGATGAGCATCAACAAAACAAACACACACATCGTACCCGTCGATTTCGAGTACCACGCACCGGGGAGCCTCGACGAGGCGGTTGCACTACTTGATAAGTACGGAGATGACGCGGCCATACTGGCCGGGGGGACCGACCTCATCCCCCATATGAAGCAGAGGAAGGCGGAGCCCAAGCACATCGTCAACATCAAGAGGATCCCCGAGCTGGCGTGCATAGACGAGACGACGGAGGGGATCACGATCGGGGCCCTCGCGAAGCTGAGGGCGGTGGAGCTCTCTCCCCTGATCAGAGAGAAGGCTCCGCTTCTGAGCGAGGCCGCAGGGAGCATAGGCTCAGTCCAGATAAGGAACCTGGGCACCGTCGGCGGGAACATCTGCAACGCAAGCCCTAGCGCCGACATGGCGACGGCCCTCATGGCTCTGGACGCCAAGGTACACGCCTACGGCAAGGACGGAGCAAGGACATACACCATCTCCGAGTTCTTCCAGGGAGGAGGTGACGTTCGCCTGGAGAAAGGCGAGTTCCTGACCGGGTTCACAGTGCCCCATCCTCCTGAGGGAGCCGGATCCGCCTTCGAGAAGGTGGGGTGGACCACTTTCGACATCGCGACCGTCAACGTCGCGGCGGTCCTGACCCTGAAGGGGGGCAAGATCGACCACTGCAATATCGCGCTCGGGGCCTGCTCCCCCGCCCCCATAAGGGTGGCGCTGGCGGAGGAGATCCTGAGGGGCAAGGAGCCCACTGATGAGGTCCTGGAGGAGGCGATGGAGTTCGTCGCAGCCTGCGTCGAGCCCAGGGAGCGCTGGAGGAGGGCCCCGCCCGAGTACAGGAGGAGGTCCTCCCAGGCCCTCGCCGTGGACGCGGTGAGTCGGGCTGTTGAGCAGGCGAGGAGGAAGCAGTGATGGAGATAGAGATAACCATTAACGGACGCAAGAGGCAGTTCGACGTCGAGCCCAACAAGCTTCTGCTCAACCTCGTCAGGGACGAGCTGTACCTGACGGGCACCAAGTACGGATGCGGAATCGGCGAGTGCGGGGCGTGCACTGTCCACCTCGACGGTCAGGCAGTGCTTGCATGCATGGTGCTAGCCGTGGATGCCGACGGTAGGAGCGTCACGACCATTGAAGGAGTCGCTGACGGCGAAAAGCTCGACCCAGTTCAGGAGGCCTACATCGAGGAGGGGGCCATACAGTGCGGCTTCTGCACCCCCGGGTTCATCATGACCACGAAGGCCCTCCTGAAGGAGAACCCGGACCCCTCCGAGGCTGAGATCAGGGAGTACCTGAAGGGAAACTACTGCCGCTGCACGGGCTACGTGAACATCATAAACGCCGTTCAGTCCGCTGCCAAGAAACTCAGAAGCTAGGTGCCCAACGTGAGGCTGGCTGCCGTAGTCCTCGCTGCGGGCAAGTCCAGCCGCATGGGCTCCAACAAGCTCCTACTGAAGGTCGGCGGCCGGACGGTCATCGAGCACATCCTCCTTACCCTGAAACCCATGGAGACGACCGTTGTAACGGGTCACAGACCGGAGGACATCGTTGATATCGTCGAGTCCCTTGGGGCGGAGACGGTCCACAACCCGGACTACGAGGAGGGAATGACCACGAGCTTCCAGGCGGGGCTCAGGGCCCTAGACCCCGAGGTGGACGCCGTCTTCATGGTGCTCAGCGACACCTTCGGATTCACCACCGAGCTGCTTGAGTGGATGGCGGATAAGATGGAAGACGATCCTGAGACCCTCATCGTCAGCCCAGTCTACCAGTGGAAAAAGGGGCACCCAGTGCTGTTCAGGAGGCCCCTGTTCGAGGAGTTCCTCCTTCTTGAGGCGGGGGAGACGATGAAGGACGTCGTGAACCGCCATGAAGATCGGCACAAGTACGTCGAGTCGGATATCTGGTGCAGGACCGACCTTGACACACCCGAGGACTACGAGCGGGTCAAGGACCTATGGAGACAGAGGCAGGTCAGCTGAGCGCCTCGTAGATCTTCCGCTTCAGGGTAGAGACGATCACCTTCTCCTCGCCCTCCCCCAGGGAGTCTATCGCTATGCCGATCCTGTTCACAGATGCGTCCCCGGTCATGCTGGTCTCAACCCAGATGCTGGGGTCCCCCCTCCGGAGATCGAAGGCCAGGTCCCGGGCGGAGATCCGTTCGTCGAAGTGGATCATCGCGCGGACCTCCCACGGCTTGGTGGCTGAGACCTCGGCGGACGAGACGCCGTTGACGCTCCACATCTCGGTGGTGATCCAGTCGGCCCTCCTCCTCCACTCGCCGAACTCGGCTTCCTCCTCCTCAGGGGTCTTCTCGAGGAAGATCTCCAGGGCCTTCAGGAGCCCCACTATCTGGGTCCTGTCCACCTTCATGCCCCTTCCCAGGCCGTTGAACGGGGAAGCTTGGAGCTTCGCCATCTCGACGAGCTCCCTGGTCCCGCACAGGATACCGGTGTCGTTGGGCCCCCTGATCTGCTTCCCACCGCTGATGGCGACCAGGTCGGCGCCCAAGGAGGCGTACGCGCTCAGCCTACTCCTGGGGAGGACAGCCATCGCCGCGTCAACGATGACGGGGACGTCGCGCTCATGGGCTATCTCTACGGTCCTCTCGAGGGATACGCCATGACCCTCCCTGTGAGCGCTGAATGCTACGGCAGCCGTCCTCTCGGAGATACCCGCTACGAGCTCCTCCTCCGTGCAGCTGCTCGACGAACCGACGTGGACGACCTCTCCTCCCACCATACTGTACGCGAACTCGTAGGGGCTCCTATGGCTCATCTGGGTGAGGATCTCCCTCCTCTCCCCCAGGTCGTCCGGGATGCGCTGGATGATCGCCTTCCAGGGGCCGCCTATTGGCTGAAGCCGCTCGTAGGGCTTGACGGAGTGCTCCTCCAACCCTGAGCCCCTCAGGAGGCAGGCTGCGGCCCCCAGCTGGAGCGAGGAGGTTGCCCCTGCGGTGACCATCGCCGCCTCAGCCCCTGTGGCTCTGGCTATGACCTCCCCGGCCCTGTCCCCGAGCTCCATCATTATGACGTACCGCCCCGCGGCCCCCTCCATGGCCTCCATCACCCGCGGGTCAGGAATGGAACCTCCCAGGTGGGTTGCTGTGCTGCAAGCGTTGATGACCCGCCTCACACCCAGCTCCTCGTAGACGCCCATGTATGATCGACCTGAAAACTAGTCCACTCGGACATTTATAGTATTAATACGAGGAGGCCCCAGTCCGATGGGCGTCTCAGCCGCGCTTCGCTTTGATGAGCTCGGCGACGATGCTGACGGCGATCTCCTCGGGGGTCTCGGCTCCGATCTCTAGGCCTATGGGCCCCTTAATCCTGTCCACAGCCTCATCAGGGAATCCCTCGGACCTCAGCTGCTTCTTATGCTCCCGTTCCTTGTTCCTGCTACCCAGGAGGCCGATGTAGGCGGGTCCCTGGGGCAGGAAGCTCCGCAGGGCCGCGAGCTCCACTCCGGTCTCTCCGTGGACGATGGCGACGAAGTCGGAGGGCATGACCTTGAGCCTCCCCAGCTCCTCCTCGAGGGGTCCTGATAGGATCTCCTTGGCGTGGGGGAACCTCTCCCTGGTCGAGGTCTCGGCGTCGTCCACCACTATTACATCGAAGCCCACCCTGTGGGCGAACTCGGCCACGGGCATGCCTATGTGCCCCGAGCCGACTACTATGAGCCTGGGATCCGGTTTTATCACGTCCAAGAATATCCTCACCTCCCCTCCGCACTTGGAGTCCACCGAGACGGCGCCCTCCTCGGCCTCCACGCCCAGGGCGAACATCAGCTTCCTCGGCCTCCCCTCCCTCAGGGCCTCCAGGGCCTCCTTCACGAGAAGCCTCTCCATACCGCCGCCTCCGATGGTGCCGAAGGGGACGCCGTCTGGGTCCACGAGCATCTTCGCCCCCTCGTCCCGGGGGCCTGAGCCCTCCTTGTCGATGAGTGTGGCGAGGACCACGGCCTTCCCCTCCCTGAGGAGCCCGTTCATCTTGGAGAATATCTCGGGGTCGCTCATGGAGGTTGCCTCGGGGTCAAGTCTCTATCAGGAGCGCCCCATTATTTTAATTCTTCATCCAGGCCCAGAGCTCATCGGAGCCGCCAGGCTGGAATATGTGGGCCTCATTCCCTGCGCCGCGGGCCATCTCCTCCACGTGGCTCAGGAGGTTGGTCCTGCATGTGACCACTGCGACATCGGACTCCCGTAAACCTCCCATGACGGCTTCAAATCCCTTGAGAAGCCCTTCACCCCTCGCCTCCAGCCTTCCGAACTCGTCAACGAATACAAGCCTGCGCGGTCCGAGGTTCGCAACAGAGGCTTTGAGAACCTCGTTGGCTCTCCGGAATCCCGACGTGGAGAAGACGAACTTCTCTAGGTAAAGGGGAAGCCAGTCCGGGTCGTCGAGGTCCCTTGCCAGTCTGACGAGGGGGAAATCCTCACCGGTGCTTACGTCGACGCAGTCGTACCCCACGACCTCTTCCCCGTCGAGGACCCTCGTCGTGATTATGCCTGCCACAGCGACCTTCGAGCGGGCCCTCTCCGCCAGATCAAGGCAGGTCGCGGTCTTCCCGCTGCCTATGGGTCCGTACACGATGGCTACGCGGGACATGCTTGACCTCCAAACGCGCTATATCACGGAGGCTCCGTTGTTGGCCAGCCCCAGGGCCTCCCCTATCTCCTTCACGTTGCACCAGATGAAGGGGACGTAGACGTCCTCGTCGGCGTCGGTCCCGTGGGTCCCCCCTACCGACCCATCGTCCTTCGTGGTCGTGTGCTGACCGTGATCCGCAAGGACCATGATCGCGTAGCCCTCCCTGTACGCCGCTGTGGCGATCTCCTTCAGGTGGAAGTCGGCCCGGCCGGCCGCCGAGACTCCCTGGGAGCTCCGCGGTCCGTGCTTGTGGCCGGCGTCGTCGACGTCCAGGAGCTGCACCCAGAGGAGGTCGACGCCTGCCTTCATCGCCTCCGCGGCGAGGTCCTTCACGTCCTCGTCCCTGTTGGACTTGGCCAGCCTCGGGTGGTCGGCGTGGGGGGAGATGAGGATGCCGAGGCTGCTCTCAGAGCGGGCGGCTGTGGCCGACTCCCTCCCTCCCTCCCGGAGGACGTCGAAGACCGTCTCAAGGAGCAGCTTCTCCTCCCTGTTATTGATGAGGTGGACCTTCGCGCCGACGCCGGTGAGCATCGTGGCGAAGTTCACGGGGGTCACGGTGGGCATAACGGACCTTATGTGGACCAGATGCCTGTTCGCCAGGGCGTTTATCGTCGGGGTCTCGGTCCTGGCCACGACCCAGGTGGAGGCCCCGAAGGCGTCGATGACCACGACGACGAGCCGTCTCTGCATCCCAAGTGTCTCCACGACCTCCGTGAGGGGCCCTATCTCTGCCCTCCTGGGCGGACGTACCCCCAGGACCCTGCATACTGTGGGGGCCACGGCCCTCATGTCGTAGCTCTCGGTCATCGACCTTCCCTCTCAACTGGTGCGAATTGAAATAAGAAACCTATTGTCTCCGCCTTCTCGATCCCACATCTATATCCGAATTCCATCTCCCGTCGGGGAGGGATGAGGCTATAGGACCGCGTACTTCAGCGCTTCATGGCAGCCGCAGCCCCTCTCCTCGGGGATGTCGGGTATCGACTCCATGATGAGCTTCTTGAAGTTCGCCGAGTTCTTCCCCAGGGTCTCCAGTATCTCATGGGTCGAGACGGGCTTGTCCGCCCAGACGTCGTAGTCGGTGACCATCGCCACCGAGACATAGCAGATCTCGGCCTCCCGTGCTAGGACGCACTCGGGGTATAGTGTCATCCCGATTATGTCGGCCTCCCACTGCCGGAAGAGTCGCGACTCCGCCCGGGTCGAGAACCTGGGCCCCTCGACGCAGACGTAGGTCCCCGTAGGGTGGACCTTGAGCCCCAGACTCCCGGCGTGCTCCACGAAGAAGTCGTGGAGCTCAGGGCAGATGGGGTCCGCCGAGGAGATATGGCAGAGCTGCCCCCCCTCGTAGAAGGTATCAAGCCTCTTTTTCGTACGGTCGATGAACTGGTCGGTGATCACGAAGTCCCCCGGGGCGTAGTCCTCCCTGAGGCTCCCCACGGCGGAGGAGGCGACGATGGACCTCACCCCAAGCTCCTTGAGGGCCCAGATGTTGGCCCGGGCGTTGATCATGTGGGGGGGTATCTGGTGGCCCCTGCCGTGGCGGGGGATGAACGCGACCCGCTTCCCCTTGTAGGTGCCTAGGCTGACGAGGTCCGAGGGGGCCCCGTATGGTGTGTAGACCTTCACCTCCCTGGGGTCCTCTATGATCTCGGGGTCGTAGACACCGGTGCCGCCGATGATGGCTATCTCCGCTGAGCGCTCCTCTGTCATCTCCGGTACACCATCCTACTCTGGCGGAACGTTGTTTAACCTTTTCCGATGTCCGGTAAACCTTAAGTGAGTCCCCTTCGAGGTTATCGGATCTCATGGCTAAGGAGATTTCGAGGTACGGCCTGCTTATACTGGCTACTGTCTGCATAACCTACTTCACGGAGAACTTCCTGAGGGCGGGGCCCTCGGCGCTCTCCCCGATCCTGATAGAGGAGTTCAGCCTCACCCACGGGGTCGCCGGCCTCCTGTTCTCCTCATACTTCTTCCTCTACGCCATCATGCAGATCCCGTCGGGGATCCTCTCCGACACCCTGGGCCCACGGCGGACCATCATCGGGTTCACCGTCTTCACGGTCATCGGCACAGTGCTCTTCTACCTGGCCCGGAGCCTCGGGCTCCTCATCGCCGCCCAGCTCCTCGTGGGCCTGGGCTCCAGCGTCTTCTACATCAACGCCGTTAGGATGATCTCCAGCTGGTTCCCCCCGGAGAGTCGGGCCAGCGCGATAGGCGTCCTCAGCGCATCCAGCGGTGTCGGGAACTTTGCCGCCTACATGGGTTTCCCCCTTGCGTTGACCTACCTCGGGGGCTGGCGGACACTTTACCTTTGGTGTGCCCTCCTCATGGTGGTGAACTTCGTCGCGAACTTCCTCATCGTGAGGAACAGCCCGGACGGCGTAAACCACGTCCAGGAGAACGGGGGCACGTCTATCTCCACCTCGCTAAGGACGGTGCTCAGGGACAGGAGGCTCTACCCGTTCCTCGCCTCATACATCCTCCTCAGCCTCTTCTGGATGTTCATGACCTGGCTCCCCCAGTGGCTTACGGACACCCGGGGCGTATCCTACATCGAGGTGGGCCTCGTCTCAAGCGCCGGCACCATAACGGGGATACCCGGCTGTATCCTGATAGGGGTTCTCTCCGACCGCCTAAGGAAGAGGAAGCTCCCCCTCGTCGCCTGCTACGCGGCTTCCACGGTCGTGTTGGTCGCGTTGAACCTGATGCCAGCGGGGACCTCGACAACAGTCTACGCCGTCCTCGCGGGGATCCTCGGCTTCACCCTCTCGGCCTGGGTCCTCCTCTTCTCCATGGTCCCCGAGTCCCTCCCCTCCGAGGTCGCCGGCGTCGGGATGGGGATCGTAAACGGGATGGGGACCCTCGCGTTCTCCGTCATGAACCCCATCTACGGCTACCTCGTGGACGTCACGGGGGGCTACCTCGTGTCAAACGGGATGGTCATGGTCAGCGGGTTAGCCCTCGTCGCCGTCTCGGTCCTGTTCCTTATGGAGACCTACGGGGGAGCGAACGGGCCAAGCTGAACTGGGCCCCCCTCATCTGCGGCGGATCATCCGGTATATCATCAAGAAGAACACGCCCAGGAACGCCACGATGATGAGCAGGTACGTCATGTTGTTCGCCCTCAGGGCGGTGAGATCACCCCTGAGGTTGTCCACCTCCGCGTCGTAGAGCGCCGTGGAGTTCAGATACAGCCTCTGGTACCTCAGCTTCTCCGCCGTCAGCTCGCCCACTTGCTGAGTGTAGTCCTCGAGCTGGGCGGAGAGCTGCCCCTCGTAGTCCTCCTCTAGCGCCTCTATCTGGCTCGTGTAGGAGGCGATGAGGTCGGCGATCTCCTCGTCCTTCTCCTCAAGGAGCCTCTCGATGGGCCGGATCTCCTCGACCCTCCCCTTCATAACATCTATGAGGTCACCCCTCCAGGTGGAGTTGTAAGCCTCGGCCCCTGCTAGGGCCGATAGGTAGTCGCCGTCGTTGAATTGGGACGTCATCGTGGAGTACTGTGCCTCGTATTCGGTGAGATCCACGGAGAGTGTCGTTCCCAGCTCAGCCTCGATGGCAGATATCCTCTCCGAGGCCTCGTCCAGGTCCGCCCCCACGGCGTCTATCGCTGCCTCCACGTAGTCCACCTTGTCGGGGCTAGTCACGTAGTACTTCATGTGAGTCTCCGTTATTTTTTCATCGAACCGATAGACCATTTCGCCGCCGACGTTCGCGTATTCCTTGAAGTAGAGGGAGGCATCGATGGTGAGTGTCACCCACTCGTCAAGGTCGACGTCCTCCAGATCGTAGCCGTAGTCTATCTCACGGAGGAACATGAGCACGTTCGACCCACCGACGCTTGGGAGGGCCACCTCGTAGCTCTCATCCCGGCTGTGGACCAAGTGCTGGTACTGGACGGTCTCGCTTCCTTCAATGAATTTTCCTTCCCTCCTGAACGTTGATGAGACGAAGAGGATGAGGATCCCTGAGAACTTTACCTGGGGTTCGAGGGGGTCCAGTACGTCCCCCGCCTCTATGTTCAGGCCACTGTTCATAACGTTGACGTCGAAGTAGTACGTCCTCCCCAGCTCCATCTGCTGGAAGTCGGCCGCGGGCGAGAAAAGGAAGTCGAGGTTGATATACTCCTCGTAGTCCAGCGCCTGGACGGGAACGGGTAACAACGCTGAGATCATAATCAGTCCTAAGAGAAGACGGGTTTTCATGGTCTCAACTTGAACGGCTGAGCGAATATGTGTTTTGATTTTAGCGTCGCTATCCCAGAAACCGATTCCATAAGTTACTTATCCGGGGCGTTCCCTCCTCACCTCATGGACTCTCTGGAGCTCATCAGAACCCTCCCGAAGGCGGAGCAGCACATCCACATCGTGGGCGCAACCCGCCCCGAGACCCTCCTCTGGCTCATGGAGGAGAGCGGCGAGGAAACGACGTTCAAAAACCTCGAGGAGGTGGAACGGTTCTTCCAGTACAGCGACTTCGACCACTTCATCTCAGTCTACAGCACCGTGAGCAAGTTCATCGTCGACGAAAGGCAGTTCGAGCGCATCACCTACGAGATGCTGGAGGACGACGCCCGCTGCAACGTCAGGTACGTGGAAGCCAGCTTCTCCGCCCCGGACCACGTTAAGGAGGGGTTGGACTACGGGCGTATGCTCGACGCCATCAATCGGGGGATCCGGAGGGCCGGGGAAGACTTCGGGATAACGTGCAACCTCAGGATAGACCTCGTCAGGAACTACGGCCCAGACTACGGCATGGAGGTCCTGGACTGGATAGAGGCTAAGGGTGATAACATCATCGCAGTCGACATCGGCGGCTCCGAGAGGGGATACCCCCCTGACCCCTACAAGCCAGTCTACAGTAGAGCAAGAGAGATGGGATTGCACCTGGCGGCCCACGCCGGGGAGGCAGAGGGGCCCGAGAGCATCTGGGGGGCGCTGAAACATCTGGACATTGAACGAATAGGCCACGGTACATCCGCAATCAAGGACCCGACCCTTGTGGCCTATCTCAGAGACAAAGGGATCACCGTCGAGACCTGCCCCGTGAGCAACGTGAGGACCAACGCTGTTCCGTCCGTGAGGGAGCACCCCGTCAGGGCTTTCTACGACAGCGGCATCAGGGTCACCGTGAACAGTGACGATCCATCTATGTTCGGCACGGACATGAACAACGAGTACGTCCAGCTCCACGAGCAGCTGGGATTCACGGTCCCGGAGCTGTTCCAGATCAGCCTCAACGCTGTGGACTCCGCATTCCTGCCCGACGAGGAGAAGGCGAGGCTCAGGGAGAGGTTCCACGAGGAGATCGACAGGCTGACCATGGACGCCTAACCATCGAATGGTCAGTCCCTAACCGTCCAGTATATTCCCCACCCCATCCCCTTAATTTAAATAACCCCTGAATTGGTCAATAGTCGAGGCGCACGTTATTTGGTCGATGAGGGGCTCACGGACCTCGAGAGGAGGTATAGGGATCACATTGAGTGGCTCTTCGCCGTGAGGAGGTTCGGCTCCAAGCTGGGGCTGGACTACGTGAGGCACCTTCTGGCCCAGATAGGGGACCCCCACGAGGACTTCAGGTCCGTCCACGTGACCGGCACCAACGGGAAGGGCTCCACAACTGCCATGATAGCCTCCATCCTGAAGGAGGCTGGGTACAGGGTCGGGATGTTCACGTCCCCCCACCTCTCGACCTTCACGGAGCGCATCCAGATAAACGGGACCCAGATCCCCGTCGAGGAGGTCGTCAGGCTCATCGAGGAGGTGAGGCCCATCTGCGAGGGGATGGCCGAGGACCCTGAGCAGAGGCATCCCACCTTCTTCGAGATAATCACCGCCATCGCCTTCAAGCACTTCTCCCAGGAGGGGGTGGACTACGCCGTCCTCGAGGTGGGAATGGGGGGCAGGCTCGACGCAACCAACGTCGTGAAGGCCCAGGTCTCGGTCATCACCAACGTCAGCCTGGAGCACACGGAGGTCCTTGGGGACACCGTGCTGGAGATAGCAGAGAAGAAGGCCGGCATCGCAAAGGAGGGAGGGGTTCTGGTCACAGCGACCGAGGACGACGACGTGTACCGCCTGTTTCAACGTATCTGCGATGAAGTTGGCTCCAGGATATTCCGGGTCGGCACTGACATCACGTTCAAGAGGATTGGATCCAGCTACCAAGGGCAGAGGTTCGACCTCAAGGGGCTCACCGGCAGCTACGGCGGGCTAACCATCCCCCTCATCGGAGACCACCAGCTACTAAACGCAGCCACGGCCGTTGGCGCTGTCGAGGCTCTGAGGTTCCATGGGGTGGAGGTCCCCAGTGAAGCGATTGCCCGCGGCCTCAGAGGGGTGGTCTGGCCGGGGAGGATGGAGGTCATGCAGACTGAGCCTCTCGTGGTTCTGGACGGAGCAAAGGACGTGGAGGCCGCCAGGGCTGTGAAGGAGGCACTCCTCAGAGAGTTCACATACGACCGCCTCGTCGCGGTCGTCAGCATCTCCTCGGACAAGAACATAGCCGAGATGATAGGGGAGATAGCCCAGGCCGCGGACCACTTCGTGATCACATCGCACAGGGTCATGGGGCGCGCGGCCAAGTCCTCAAGGATAGCCGCCGAGGCGGAGAGGTACTCCAAGACCCATGAAGTCGTGGCGGACGTGAAGACGGCGGTTAGACGAGCCATCGAGCTCGCAGGGGAGACGGGCATGGTCATCGTGGTAGGCTCGGTGTTCCTCGTTGGCGAGGCGAGGGAGATATGGCACAAGCCGTCTAACCCCTTCAGCCACCTAGAATACTAGGGCGGGTATTCGATTCTTACCCTCGGAAAAGGTCAGGATACATGTTCCTCGCGACGTAGATTATGGGCGCCATTATCAGGGTCGACAGCGCCGTGATGGTCAGTCTCTCAATGGGGGCGACCCAGAACAGCCCTACGAAAATCGAGGTCAAGGCCGGGGACGGGATGCCTAACATGGATGGCCCCAAGGTGATGAAGATGAGGTTCCCCAACATGTGGCCCGCCATGGTTGCGGCATAGCTACTCAGTGCCACGCCCAGTGTTAGATGCACCCTGTTTTCTGATTGGAGCAGGTCGGCCAGCTTCCCTCCGAGGATTAGGACAATGCCAAGGCCTATCAAGTGCCAGAATGGGAAGTAGTAAACGGCTCGGCCTGTGGGCGTCAGATACCATCCCATGCAGAGCACGGATATTATAGCCACGGCATACATCCAGCCCTTCGCTCTGTAGACCCGAGGGCGGCTGAGAACTGCGGCTGTGAACGCTGAGACCGGGGCAAGGGGAATCATGAACATGCCGAAGCCCCCTCCCGACAGGAACTTGCCTATCAGCGCCCCGAGAAAGGCCGCCATGGGGCCGTAGACGGGGCCCAAGAGGATGCCGTATCCCATCTCCAGGGCCCTGACGAGGTCGATTTCGCCTGATGCGCCCACCATGGGAAAGCCCGGGAGGAAGCTGCCCACGGTGTAGAGCGCCGCGAACACCGCCATCAGGGTCAGCCTCTTTGCGTCAAGCGTGTTGGACAAGGTTGCAGCTCACGACTAACTGCATTAAATTCTTAGTATTTAAGCTCATTTTATAATCTGAGTGTAAAAGAGGGCCCGTGGAAAGAAAGATAAGCAAGTTATCGGTTCTAACAGTAAACACAGAGGTGTTCTAAACTCATAGATAATTTTGATAAGGGACACAAGTTCCCGAAGGACAGGCCGGTCCTAGTGACCTGCGGCCTCCCCTACGTAAACGGACCCTGCCACATCGCGCACCTGAGGACGTACGTGCCCGGGGATATCTTCGTCAGGTATCTCAGGAAGATGGGGCAGGAGGTCGTCTTCATCTGCGGCTCCGACACCCACGGCACGCCCATAACGGTGAAGGCCGAGGAGGAGGGGATATCACCCGCAGAGGTGATGGAGAAGTACCACCGGCACTTCGTAGAGTTCTTCCCCAAGATGAGTATCAACTTCAGCAACTACGGGAGCACCGACCACCCCTTCAACCACGCGCGCACCATCCAGATCATCCAGGCCAACCAGGAGAACGGGTACGTCTACGCCAAGGAGATCGCGCTCCCCTACTGCCCTAACTGCGACAGGTTCCTCCCCGACCGCTATCAGAGGGGGACCTGCCCCCACTGCGGCTCCTCGGCGAGGGGGGACGAGTGCGACCAGGGCTGCGGCCGCTACCTTGAGCCGGGTGAGCTCATGGACCCAAGGTGCAGCATCTGCGGGACGAAGCCGGAGATGAAGGAGACACGCCACCTCTTCCTGAAGCTCACGGCATTCGAGGACTTCCTCAGGGAGTACCTCGCGAAGATGGACGGCACCGAGATCGCCAGGAACTACGCCCTCCAGTGGGTGGAGTCAGGGCTCAAGGACTGGAATATCACCCGTAACCTGGACTGGGGGGTCAAGGTCCCCGGGGAGGAGGGCCTCGTCTACTACGTCTGGGTGGACGCCCCCATCGGGTACATCGCCTCCTCCGAGGAGTGGGCCGAGAGGACAGGGGGCGACTGGGAGTACTACTGGAAGGGCCCGGGCCACCTCATCCACTTCATAGGCCCAGGCATCATCTACCACCACTGCCTCTTCTGGCCCTCAATGCTCCACGGGGCGGGATACAGCGTCGCCGACGCTGTCATCGCCTCGGGCACAATGAAGGTGGAGGGGCACGTCTTCAGCAAGAGCCGGGGCTACGTCATCTGGGTCGAGGAGGACTACCTCGATAAGGGGCTTGACCCCGACGCCCTACGCTACTATATCGCCAGCTATACTGGCCACACCAGGGACCTGGACTTCAACTGGGCCACCTACGGCGAGAAGGTGAACAAGGAGCTCGTGGGCACACTGGGCAACTTCCTCTACAGGGCTCTCCTGTTCGCCCAGAGGAACTACAGGGAGATCCCGGAGGGTACAGTGGATCCCGAGGTTAAGGCGGAGGTAGAGAAAGCCATCGAGTCCATAAGGGACGGCCTCGACGAGTACGAGTTCAAGAAGGTGGCCGACACGGTCCTGGCCCTCGCCTCCTACGGGAACAGGTACC
>Ga0209536_100007548_pt1 | contig 16475 bp, 12 predicted proteins | sample DeeMarSeWOR28_12_FD_187461 | JGI IMG/M metagenome (GOLD analysis project Ga0209536, IMG submission 187461) | Marine sediment microbial communities from White Oak River estuary, North Carolina - WOR-2-8_12 (SPAdes) (version 2) | ecosystem: Environmental > Aquatic > Marine > Intertidal zone >... | reverse complement strand
AATGCAACCCCGCAATAATATGCAAGTAGAACAAATTGCGGAACTGGCTGAATCAGTTCGCCAGCACGGCATCCTCCAGCCGTTGATCGTTTCAAGGTCCGGCATTGCGGGAGAATATGTCCTGATCGCGGGAGAGCGCCGCCTGGAAGCGGCCCGCACAGCCGGTCTCGAGGCGGTCCCGGTAGTCATCCGGGAGGCCAGCGACCAGCAGCGTTTGGAACTGGCTTTGATTGAAAACATTCAGCGGGAACCCCTGAATCCAATGGAGGAAGCACAAGCCTATCAGCGCCTGATGGATGCGACCCAGGCGACTCAGGAGCAGGTTGCCAAACGGCTGAACAAGGATCGCAGCACGATTGCAAATGCACTGAGACTCTTGAAACTACCTGAATCTATTGGACTTATGGTTTCAAAAGGACAAATCTCACCCGGGCACGCCCGCGCTCTGCTGGCTTCAAATGCCAATCCTGCCGAGATGATTCGGGTTGCGTCGACGATCCGCGATAAGGGATGGTCGGTGCGGGAAACGGAACGGTGGGCCAAAAATCGTTCCAAGCCACCGCGCTCTCCCAAAATACAGGATCCCGATGAGGCCGCAGCCGCCGACCGTCTGCGGCTTGCACTGGGAACCAAGGTGCAGATCGTTTCCAAATCGAAGAGTTCAGGTGAGATAAGAATTCACTATTATAACCAGGATGAGTTGATGCGTCTTTTCGCGATCTTAGCCGAAAAGGCCATTTCATCGGAGCCAAACCATGCGACTCAAGAAGGGAAGCGCCGAAGGTGAAATCCTGAGCATTTTGGGTGAAGGTGCTGAAATGACGGGAGAGATATCGTTTACGAGCGGTATGCGCATAAACGGTATCATAAAGGGAAAAATAAAATCGGACGCCATACTTGAAATCGGCCCGAGCGGCAAAGTCGATGCCGAGGTAAATATTAGAAAGATAGTTATTAACGGCGAATTTAGAGGCGTTGTTAAGGCATCCGACCGTGTGGAAATACATAGGCAGGGGAAGGTTTTTGGAGACATTTATTCCCCCTGCTTGATCATCGAAGCGGGAGCTCTCTTTGAGGGACGCTGCAATATGAGCGATGCCATAACGGCCGCCGGCCAAAACTCGGGAAACTTGCTCCAGGCTGTCGATCCCAATGCCGGTAGTGACGCTTCTTCTTCCGAATCGCTAAATAAATAAGCCAAATCCAGCGCATGTAGAGTATAATTAGGGTTTTTAATTCCAACGGCAAAGACCTGAAATGGAGGGTTTTGGATTGCCGGGATTTCTTCGCTTTTGCCGTTGAAAATCCAATTGGCTGGATCGGGAACAGAATCCCGAGAATATAAATTCGCAGAGTTAAGAAGTTTCGTCTATAGATATCTTTAATGATTTCAAGAATTTAGCGTCGTCCTGGGTGATTCGCAGGCGGACCGGTTCCTCGGAAGGCGCCGTCTCCGTTTCGCCCTCGTCCTTTGAGCTGAAACCGATTTTGGCCTCGATGACAAGAAAGATCTCGTATCCCGCATCCTTAATGTCCTGGATGCATTCGCTGATCTTGGGTGATTCGGCGATCGTTTCATTGATCGAATCACCTAGGTTTTTCATCAGTCGGTCAATTTCGGTTTCTGGCATCGGCTTCTCCAAGGATTTCGTTTGCCAAGTACACCCATTTTACGACACCTGCCGTCCAGATGCAATTGGGACTGGAGTAGCCGCCTGAAGAGTTAGAGAAATTTATATACCGTTGCCCCGGTAGTAGCGACAGAATCCGCCGGCCGGCGCCTTAACCGATGCAATGTTTTGCAATGAAATGTGAAACCTTTCATCCCAAGCACTCGTACTATTCGACATCGCCCCAAGTGGAGGTTTTATGAAGAAGGGCAAGAAGATTTGGATAATCATCGCTGGACTTGTGGTTCTTTCGATCATCGTAATCGCCAGTATCCGTTCCAGCCGCAGAGACAGGATTGTTGTTCAGACGGGAAGAGTGGAACGCAGGGCGGAGCTCATGTCCAAAGTCACTGCAAGCGGTGAAATCCGCGCCAAACAGTTCGTGGATCTTCAGCCTGAAATTTCCGGAATTATTAAGGAGCTCTACGTTCGCGAAGGGGATTCGGTGAAAAAAGGCGATGTGCTTCTGGAGATCGATCCCATCCAGACAGATGCCGACACCAGCATCGCCAGAGCCCAGTATGATGTGGCCGTCTCGGAAAATCGTGCACAAAATTTCGAAATAGCCAATGCCGAAATCAATATTATGCGCGACGAGACATCCCTCAGAGCTTCCCGCGCGGAACTCGAACAGGCGGAAAACAACTTCCTAAGATCCCAGAACAGCTTCAGACGCCAGCAGCAGCTCCACGAGGACGGATTGATTTCGCGTGACGAGTATGAAGCTGCGCAGAACGAATTCCGATCGGCAGAGTCGCGTCTAGAGGTTCAAAAAGCCAATGTGGCGCTGATGGAGAAACAGATTGAAATCGCTCGAAACAATCTTGAAAGGATGCAGACTGCGGCGAAAGCTTCCCAGTCGAGGATGCAATCAGCCGCCGCCTCTCTGACCAAGGCGAGCGATCAATCCCAGAAATCCAAAATCGCATCTCCTCTCGACGGCGTCATCACCAATTTAAACAAAGAGCAGGGGGAGCGGGCCGTTCCGGGCACGATGAATAATCCTGAAGCGACCATCATGACCATTGCTGACCTGAGAGTCATTCAGGCCGAGCTCAAGGTGGATGAAACGGATGTGGTCAATGTTTCACTGGGGGATATTGCTCATGTGGAGGTCGACGCACTCCCGGACACCATTTTTGAGGGCGAGGTCGTCGAAATAGGCAACAGCCCTATTCAGTCTGCGGGTTCCCAGGAAGCCAAGGATTTCAAAGTCATTGTTACGCTCAAGGATCCTTCGCCCAAGCTAAGGCCGGGAATGTCGTGCACCAGCGATATTACCACCGATACCAAGCGGGACCTGCTCGTCATTCCTATCCAGGCACTAACGGTGCGCGATGTGAAAGTCGACGAAAACGGCAAATATATCGAACCAAATCTCGACAACAGTACGGGCAGTTCGGTGGCCCGAGCATCTTCACGAGCTGATGATCCCAAAAAGGAAGAACTTGAAGGTGTTTTTGTTGTTAACGGTGAAATGATTGCCCGCTTTCGCCCAGTGAAGACCGGCATTACAGGAGAATCCGAAATTGAGGTGCTGGAAAATTTGGAGGAAGGCGAAGAAATTGTAACCGGCAGCTTTCAGACATTGCGAACCATCAGGGATGGGGCTGCCGTCAAGATTGAACAAGAAGAATCTGATTCGGAAGATTAGGATATTTGGAACGCCTTTGTGAGGTATAGAAAAGAATGAGCGGAACTAACGGAAACAATGCGCCTGCCAAAAATACCAACAATAATAGCCTGATTCAAATCGAGGATCTCTGGAAAACTTACCAGATGGGGTCGGAAGAGATCCATGCCTTGAGGGGGGTTACCTTTGATCTTCCGCGGGGATCGTATGTTGCCATTATGGGACCTTCAGGGTCGGGCAAATCCACCATGATGAACCTAATCGGGTGTCTTGATACCCCTTCAAAAGGGAACTATTTTCTGAATGAACGGCTGGTATCGGAAATGGATGATGACGAGCTGGCCCACATTCGAAACAGGGAAATCGGTTTCGTCTTCCAGACATTCAATCTTCTGCCCCGGGCATCAGCTCTGCATAACGTTGAACTGCCACTTATTTACAACGGAACCCCTTCTAATGAAAGGAAGGAACGCGCCATAAAGGCGCTGCAGTCGGTTGAGCTTGGGGAGCGCCTGTATCACAGACCGAATGAGCTTTCCGGCGGTCAGCGTCAGCGAGTCGCCATTGCGCGGGCGCTTGTCAACAATCCTTCCATCATACTGGCCGATGAGCCTACTGGCAATCTGGATTCAGCCACCAGCGCCGAAATCATGGTGCTATTAGACGCGCTCCATGCAAACGGGAACACGATCATCCTCGTGACCCACGAGGCCGATATCGCGAGTCACGCGCACCGTGTGATCCGCCTGCTGGACGGGCAGATATCCAGTGATGAAATAACAAAAAAATAGCTGTTTCATAAATAAAAAAACGCCACGGATTCCACAGATTAACACTGTATAAAAATCTATTTCTCAGCGAAAATCCGTGTAATGCGGATTAACGTCTGCAAGTCTCTCGCGTCTTCAGCGGCCACAGCGTCACAAATGCAATCAGATTGAAACATTGCACTATGGCGCCCTGCGTATAGTGTGGCTGGTTCGGATTAGGAATAGAGGAAGCAGGCGACGGTTTCTCCGTCTTCGACTTCGATCAATGGGGGAGTCTGTTTCCGGCATAATTCGAAGGCGTGAACACAACGCGGGTGAAAAGAACAGCTGGAAGCGGAATCTGCGGGAGCCGTGATAGAGGATCCAACCGGCGCGGCGTCGTTTTTTAAAATTGTATTCATAGTCGGCATGGAATGGAGAAGCAGCAGACTATAAGGGTGCTTTGGTTTCCTAAAGAAACTGTCTGCAGCAGCCTCTTCAACGATACGTCCACGGTACATCACTGAAATTTTATTGCAGAGGTAATGGACAACTCCGAGAGAATGCGAAATCAGCATCAACGTTAGTGCGTATTTCTGCTGCAGCTCAGCCAGAAGATTGAGAATCTGGGCTTGAACAGAGGCATCCAAAGAGGACACGGGTTCATCCGCAACCAGAAGACGCGGCTTCAGTGCCAGTCCCCGCGCGATACCAATACGCTGTTGCTGGCCTCCGCTGAGCTCAGCGATGCGCCGCTCCAAAAAATGTTCGCTTAACGATACCGCGTCAAGCAGCTCCTGAAGATATTGTTTTTGGGAATCGCGAGATCCGATACGGTGGATCTTAAGCGGCTCCAGGATAATCTCCTCTACGGTCATGGATGGATTCAGGGATCCGTAGGGATCCTGAAAAACCATCTGGAATTCCTGCCTCTTGGTGCGCAAAGCGGCCGGAGAAAATGCCGCTAGATCCTTTCCATCAAAATATACCGAACCGGATGAGGGTTCCAGAAGTCTCAGACTACAGCGTGCCAGCGTGGTTTTACCCGAACCTGACTCCCCTACAATCCCTCGAATTTCTCCGGGATCCACTTCCACATTTACCCTGTCGACAACACGGACAGGTTTTTGGTAAAACCCGCCAGGAATAAACTCCTTGCAAAGCTCCTCTGTCCTTAAAATCGGAACCACTCTTTCGGCCATAATATTGAAAAACCGATCCTTCAGTTATGTATGTCTAGCGAGCAACCTGTAACCCCTGCGACCAAACTTCCCTTTCATTTGATCCCATCACCTTCCGTACGCGATGCCCTAATACAGGCGACACGGTGTGTTTTTGACAGCTCCCGCTCTCCGGGAACAGCGCTTTGACATTCAGGCACTGCGTCATGACAACGGGGAGCAAACATGCATCCCGGGAGCTCTTCACCGGGAACCGGCATGGTTCCGGGAATCGCGGTTATGGGATTGGATAAATGATGATGCCGCAGACTTGGCTGTGTCTTAATGAGTGCTCGAGTGTAGGGATGCGCGGGAGAATCAAAGATCTCTCTGCTGAAACCGGATTCGACAATTCTGCCGTGATACATAACGTAAATGCGGTCGGCGACCTGTGAGATCAATGGCAGGTCGTGGCTGATCAGCAGCAGCGAGAGATTATGGCGTTGCTTCATGCGACGTAGCAGATCGAGAATCTGCGACTGAAGCGTGACGTCTACCGCACTGACGGGTTCGTCAGCAATGAGCAGCCGCGGGCTGTTGCAGACTGCCAGTGCGATGCCAACGCGTTGACAGGCGCCTCCCGAAAGTTCGAAAGGATAAAGCTTTTCCTGCCCCTTTGGTATTCCCACCTCCCGCAGCAGTTCCAGGCCAATTTCACTGGCTTCCTTCTTTTTTAGCGGCTGATGGGTCCGCAGCGTCTCAATCAAATGATTCTCAATCGATAAAATGGGATTCAAAGCACTGCGCGCATCCTGGAATGCCATCCCTATCTTTCGGCTGCGAAGCTCCTTCCATGCCTGTTCATTGAGCGATTCCAAGCTGCGGCCTTCAAACAGTATCTCTCCCGATTCTATTTTTGCGCGCGGGTCAAGCAGGCCCAGGGCGGATAAAGCCATGGTGGATTTACCGCTGCCGGTTTCGCCCACAAGCGCGGCGGTTTCCCCATCCAGGATCTTCAGGCTGGCGTTTCGGACAGCGCGATGAACGGGATGTCGTCCGTCGCGCCCAACTTGCGGGGACGAGTAATAGGCTATGGAGAGATTTTGAACATCGAGAAGGGAATGGGCCGCCAAATTCATTCCTCTTGGCAGAATAATTTGGATTTCGGTGACAGGCGCCATAACCTCGAAATTATATCTGTAATTTGAAAATTTGAGCAATTTCGAGGTTATGGCGCCTGTCACCGAAATCGAGTGTCACCGAAACTAAATCAGTACAACTGCTTGCCGATGAATCGAGCCTGACTTTTGAGTTCATCTTCTATTCGCAGAAGCTGATTGTATTTGCCGATGCGATCCGTGCGGCTGGCTGATCCGGTTTTGATCTGACCTGCGTTTGTGGCCACAGCCAGATCGGCGATAAACGGGTCCTCGGTCTCGCCGGAGCGGTGGGAAATTACCGTTGTGTATCCATCAATCTTGGCCAGCTCGATGGTGTCCATGGTTTCGCTCAGGGTTCCGACCTGATTCAGCTTTATGATTATGCTGTTGCCTACGCCGTCTGCAATTCCTTCACGCAGTCGTTTCACGCTGGTCACAAATACATCATCCCCGACCAGCTGAATTTTGTCTCCCAGCGAGGCTGTCAGCGATATCCATCCCTTCCAATCGTCCTCCGCCATGCCGTCTTCAATGGATACAATCGGGTACTTCTCGACCCAGTTTTCATACATCTGGATCAGTGCGTCCGAATCAAGTTTGGCGCCGGTGGATTTCTTGAAGTGGTACTGACCCTCTTCGAAGAACTCTGTGGCTGCAACATCGAGCGCAAGATAGACCTGTGTTCCCGGTTGGTATCCGGCCTTTTCTACGGCTTCCAGAATCAATTCAAGAGCTTCTTCGTTGGATTTCACGTTGGGCGCAAATCCGCCTTCGTCTCCGACACTCGTCTCATAGCCATTCGCCTTCAATACGGCTTTCAGAGAGTGAAAGGTTTCCACTCCCATGCGCAGGCTTTGTGAAAAGGAGTCCGCACCTGCAGGGATGATCATGAATTCCTGTACATCGAGGTTATTCCCCGCATGCGCACCGCCATTAAGAATGTTCATCATTGGAACGGGTAGAATACAGGCATTCGTTCCGCCCAGATATCGGAACAATGGCAGCCCCAGCGAGGTCGATGCGGCTCGCGCCGCAGCCAGTGAAACGGAAAGGACAGCATTGGCGCCCAGGCGGCTTTTGTCCGAAGAACCGTCCAGATTTATCAAAATCTGATCCAGATTTCTTTGATTGAAAACCGATTCGCCTATAAGAGCGGGAGCAATGGTGGCGTTCACATTTTCGACCGCACGCAATACGCCTTTTCCCAGAAACCTGTCCGGATCCTCATCACGCAGCTCCGCCGCCTCGTGAGATCCGGTGGATGCTCCGGACGGCACGGCTGCAATGCCCCGGATGTTGTTGTCCAGAGTGACTTCAGCTTCGACCGTTGGGTTGCCTCTGGAATCGAGAATCTCTCTAGCCGTTATAGAACGAATAGTCCCCATCGTTTCATCGCTCCCTTCAGTGAGACTCGTTGTCCAAAGATGTTTAAACGTGATGTATAGCACAGCCGCCGATAACTGTTCAAGAAACCTTCGAAGCGCCGACTAAAATTCGACAGGAAAAAAGTTCGCCTCAATCGCAGAGACCCTCAATGCACCGCTCGGCATGCTTCGGGCAAAATTGACAGCACCCGCCTGCTATGTTAGTTTCTCCTGTCATATGCTGGAGGCAGTATGAAATTCTCGACCAGGAATAAAGGCGATGTCATAGTCATCGATGTGGATGGGCAGATACTGTTGGGAGACGGGGATGTTGAAATAAAAAAGGCTGTGGACGCTCTCATTAAAAAGGGCAGCAGGAACGTTCTCCTCAATTTGGCCAAGGTTCCTTATCTCGATAGTGCGGGACTGGGAGAAATCATCCGTTGCTTCACGGCGCTTCGCAAAAGCGGCGGCGACTTCAAGCTTCTATCGCCCAACAGGCGAATCATCGATCTGCTAACGATCACAAAGCTGCTGAATGTTTTTGATTATTATGACAATGAATCCTCTGCAATTGCGAGCTTCTCGCAATGAATCTTTTTATATAATTTTTTTGTACGCTGATACCCATGCCGAGAACCATTGAGCGTTGTATTGTTTGGACTCTTTTCCTGGGCGCCTTTATGGTTGCCCCGCTTACGTCCGCGGCATGGCAGTCCAGAGGCATTGCGTCGGAACATGTAACGCTGCTCATGCCCATGGAGAGGGATTCCCTGGGAAGGGAAATAATAGGAAATATCGAACGGTGCTACAATTTCGTAAATAGAGCAACCGATAAGAGCCTTCCCCGCAGAATTTTTGTTACGGTAGACTGGAATCAATCGCGTAATCACTGCGATTGGCAAAAAGCCACCATCCTTGTGGGAATGGACAGGACTGTCGAAGACATCAAGGAGAGGCTGTTTTACAGCACCGCCAAAGAAATCGCCCGGATGGGATTGCTCGGGCTTTCCCAGGGCGCACAGCGGGAGGATACGGAATTTTTATTCGAAGGCATGATCGAAATACTGGTGCACGAGTACAGCCGTACATCCCGCCGCCTCGAGGCGGCCTGGATTCACTCGAAATATCTTGATGAAATGGAGATCCTGAGGTTGCATCCGCTCCGGGCCTGGTCCGATTTTTCGGGTGGGAAACGCAACCTCCGAAACGCATCCCCCGGCATTACCTTTCTCACAACCTTCCGGGTGCTTCAGGGCCGGAATCAGCCAATGAAGCTGTTCAAGGCGCTAAGGAAAAAGAGCCTGACAGACAGTCTATCGGAGGCGTTCAATGCTCCTATTGAGGAGCTGGAGGCGCTCTGGCTGAAGCAGGTCCGCGAATATCCGGTTGTGGATGAGATTACGCCTTCGGCTGACGATATCCCTCAGCTTGTTCGAACTGAAATCACTCCGGAAAAGAGCGTACCGGGATCTGGATTGCAGCTCCAGTTCTATATTGAGGACAGAGCGCGAAACCTTTTGTCGAGCGGCGTTTTTGTCCGGGACGTACGAACCGGGCGTTTATTCGCGGTTCAGGCCGCCTCTGAAGAGGGAGCGGACTATTTTGGCGTCACCCTGCCTATCGAGATGGACTGTCCCCCTGGAGAATATGCCTATCAGGTTACGGCAATTGATGAATCAGGCAACCTGCGGCAATGGACCGGAAATTACACAGTGGCCAGTCTCCAGTAGTCAGTCGCCAGTACTCTGACGGTGCGGTTCATTCACTCATCCAATCGAATACTACCCATAAATAGTACAAACAGAAAAAGCTTTCTATTGCAAAATTGCGATAGCGGTACACAAAATCCGCTATTAATTATTACTGGCGACTGGCGACTGGTTACAGTTCTCGGTTGTTTTCGACCCGCTTGATGGCCTCCTCATTTGATTTGGATGGGCGGATCTCACCGGCTCGCTTATAGGCTTTGAGTGCCAAATCCCATTTCTTTTGCATCTCATAGACATAGCCCATGCGCTCGTAAACCTCCGGGCTTTTGGGCATCAGCTCTGCAGATTGTTCCAGGGCTTTTTCGGCCTCAGAGTATTTCTTTTCAAACAGGAATGCTTCAGCCAGGTTGTAATAGATATACCCATTTTGAGCATCCAGCTCTTTAGCTTTATTCAGCTGCTGAATAGCTTCGGAAAAACGCTTTGCCGATAAAGCGTCGACCCCCTTGTTGAAATATACCTTTCCAAGCACTTCTGCCGTAGCCGCTTGATCGGGTTTCATGGAAAGCGCCTTTTCCAGAGCTTCTATCGCCTCGTCCGCACGATTCAGACGGTAATAAGAAACTCCGAGCATGGAATAATCGGTCCAGTCTGATTGGCCTGTCCGGAGAGCGTTCGTCAGATCATCCACGGTTTCGCTGTATTTCTCCATTCGATAATGAGCGGCACCCCGGAGTTTGTATACCCTCCCTTTTGCGTTATCCGCCTGCTTTTCTTGGGCGGCAAGAGGTTCTGCTTTATTGAGAGCCGCAATACTGCTGTCATATTTCTGCATATTGAAATAGGCCTGTCCCAGACCGTAATAGGTCGAAAAGGCGTTAGATTTCAGTTCCGCGGCGCGGGAGAGCGACGACACCGCAAGTGCGTTGTTGTCGAGCTTCAGATAGCAGAGCCCCAAAAGGCGATGCCCGAATTCCCAGTCCGGATTTTCGTCGAGATCCGGTTTTAGCTCCTGTATCGCCTTGTCGTATCGGCCTTGATTGTAAAAAGCAACCGCCTGCTTATAGTCGGCCAACAGGCTTTCGGCGAAAAATGCCGCCACCCCAATAAAAAGCGCTATGTATACAAAATGGAATTTCTTCATCACGGCCCCCGATATCTATGTGCTTAATTAAGTTAGCGGCTATCGGCGGCCAAGTCAATGCGGGTTAAGCACGATCCGGACGGAATGGGGATAGGAGTTGGTCTGCTTCATGGCTTTATCGACAAAAGGGAATGGTATTGCATGCGCTTACGCCTTTACAGGCTTCGGTGCCCCCGACAATGCATGGAAATGAAATCCCAAGCCTCAACAACCAAAAACGCCACAAGGATTTTCACTGAATATTTATTTTGAAATCTGTGTTCAATCTGTGAAATCCGTGGCGTTTTGTAATTGTCGAAGGAATCATTAAGCGAAATCAGGAATCAGAGTTTCTTATTCCCAGGCGTTTCAGCTTTTCGCTCAGCGTTGTGGCATTGACGGAAAGCAACTGAGCCGCCTTTTTCTGATTGCCGTTTGTCTTTTCCAGAGCCGCCAGTATGAGTTCCCTTTCGAAATTTCCAACCATCTGCTTCAGGGAAATGTTCAGGTTGACGAAATCTGGAATCTTGTCAAGTTTGGGAGAGGCGACATTTCTCGGGAAGATGTCGGCGGTGATTTGATTTCCCGGAGACAGAACCACGGCCCGTTCGATCACATTTTCCAGCTCCCGAACGTTTCCCCGCCAGTCGTGGTCCATCAGAACCTTCATGGCAGCCGCGTCCACCGAGAGGCCCTCCCTTTGGTTTTCCTCTCCGTACTTTTTAATGAAGTGCTCTGTGAGAAGCGGTATGTCATCCGTTCTTTCGCGCAAAGAGGGTATCTTAATCACGATAACGTTCAGGCGATAATAAAGGTCGTCTCTAAAATCACCCTGCTGAACCGCCGTCTGAAGATCCGAGTTGGTCGCCGCGATAATGCGAACGTCGACTTTTATGTTATCAAGACCTCCGAGGCGGCGAAATTCACGCTCCTGGATCACACGAAGCAGCTTGGACTGGATCTCCATGGAAATGGTCGCGACTTCATCCAGAAACAAAGTGCCTCCGTCTGCAATTTCGAACAAACCCTTTTTAGTTTTTGTCGCTCCGGTATAGGCTCCTTTTACGTGTCCAAAGAGCTCGCTTTCCAGCAACTCCGATGGTATGTTCCCGCAATTAACGGCGACAAAAGGCGCTTCAGCCCGGCCACTGGAGGCGTGAATGGCTTTGGCCACCAATTCCTTTCCCGTGCCGCTTTCTCCTTGAATGAGCACCGTGCTGCGTCGCGGAGCGACTTGTGCGATCAGTTCAAAGACCCGCTGCATGGCGTCGCTCTTTCCCACAATGTTGTGAAAACTGAACCGATCCCTTAGCGTTCTTTTGAGGCGGCGGTTTTCTTCGAGAAGGCGGTGGTGCTCTATTGCGTTTTTTACCGCCAACAAAAGCTCATCGTTTTTAAAAGGCTTCGCAATGAACGAGTAGGCACCAAGTTTCGTAGCTTCAACCGCTCTGTCAATGGAGGCGAAGGCGGTCAGAACAACGGCCTCGGGAGTATTCCCCATGTTCCGCAGCTCCCTGAGAACCTCAAATCCATCCATATCGGGCATCATCAGATCGAGAAGCAAAACCGCATAGTCCCTATTTCTGACCATTTCAATGGCTTCCGATCCGTTTTCGGCCAGGTCCACCTTATAGGATTCCGAAGACAGAAGAGTCGAAAGCACATCACGCATGACCTCCTCGTCATCGGCCACCAATATTCGAGCGTTTGCGTCCATGGTTCAATTAAGTCTGGCCGGAAGCTTCAGCCTGAAATGAGTGCCCTTGCCGGGATCGCTGTCCACAAGGATTCTGCCGCCGTGTTCCTGGATGATTCCGTAGGTGACGGCAAGACCGAGGCCGGTGCCCCTCCCCATGGTCTTGGTTGTGAAAAAGGGATCAAAAATCCGCTTCAGGTCTTCCTCGGATATTCCCATCCCGGTGTCTGAGATGTCTACGACAATCATTGAATCGCGCATCCCGGTTTGGACTCCGAGTTCTCCGCCGGAAGGCATTGCGTCTCGGGCGTTTAAAAAGAGATTGATGAAAACCTGCTGAAGCTTGCCTGTGTTTCCGTAAACAGGGGGAAGCGAATTGTCTAGTTGCGATTCTATCCTGATCTGTTTGGATTGGAGCTGGTGGGAGAGCAGCGCAAGACTTTCATCAATCAATTGGTTGATGTCAAGAGCTTTGAATTCACTGCCGCTCAACCGCGAAAAATTGAGCAGACCGTTAACGATGTCTGCGGCCCGAAAGGTCTGCTTTTCTATTTTTTCCAGGATCGGCTTGCGTCTATCCGATTCAGGCGTGTCCTTGAGGAGCATCTGCGTGTAGCTCGAAATGCCTGAAATGGGAGTATTGACTTCGTGGGCAATCCCGGCCGCGAGCAGTCCGATGGAAGAGAGTTTTTCTGCCTGAAGAAGCTGGTCCTCTAGGTGCACCTTTTCCGTTATGTCATCCATAACCAGAAGGGTTCCCGAACTCACACCCACAGGGTTGCATAGCGGGATTAAACTCACATTGACAATCAACCGGCTGCGCGCCTTGTTTTCAAGATACAGCTTAAAAATATTGCCCGGAGATTGGATCTCCCAGTCGACGGTGCCCGCAACTCTCTGAAGGGCGACGATAACATCCGCCGGAAAGAGATCTTCTATCTGAGTACCGGTTACTTTAGCTCTTTGCACGCCATAGATGCCTTCGAAGCTGCTGTTGCAGGAAGTAATTTTTCCTGTGCGGTCGAATGCCAGAACAGCCACGTTGATGCTCTCTATAATGCTTTCGGTATAGGCTCTCAGACGTTCCAATTCCGAAGCCTTTGCCTCAACCGACCTGTAGAGGCTGGCGTTTTCGAGCGCCATAGCCGCATACCCCGACAGCGCCGAAAGAAGATCCATGTCTTCGGTCGAAAAATGTTTGGCGCCCTCAAGGCGCCCCATGGCAATCATTCCGACCAGGTTGCCCTGAAGTCTCAAGTCCTGTATGTAATGCAGGCTATCGGCTAGAAGTGCGGGTCCGGCTCGATACAGATTATTTCCATTGCTTTTGCGAATCATCAGACCGGCCGATCCATCACGATCCACCAGCTCGTCCTCACGATAAAGCCTGTTTTCCGGAGATTCCTCGGAAGCGACAGCACAGACTAAACGGAATAAACCCTTATGCGTTTGATCGGAAAGAAAAATGGCCGCATCGCCAATCCGGAAAGTCTTTGAGATACGCTCCAGGATGCCGCGGGACAGCGGCTCCAGGCTTATTTCTGAACTCAGTGTTTGGGCGAAATCGAGCAGAGTGGAACGGGCTTCGTACTGATCTCTGTAAAAAAGACGATCCAGGCGGGACTGTATCGCGTTGCGCAAAGGGGCGAAAAGGAGCGCAATCACCAAAACCAGCAGGGATATTGCCATGAAGCTTGCCTGTGGCGCCGCCCATTGAAGAGTTCTGCCGACAAAAAGGACCAGAAGGAGATAGGCGGCCAGAAGGAGAGAACTGGCAATGAAATAAGCCGTACTGCGTCTGGCAATAACCTCGACGTCCATGAGCCGGTACTGTATAAGTGCGTAGCCGATCGACAAAGGAATGAGCGCAAGGAAGAGAATCGATGCGTTCATTGCGAAATTGGCGTGCGCTCCCAGCAGCACCGGGATAATGTAAAACAGACTGAAGGGTATAACGGCCGCCAGCGTTCCGTAGCTGATCCATTTCATCTGCTGTCGCACGATCAGATCCCTGGATTGCATGCGTCTCTTCAGAAGCAGGGCGCCACCCGCAAGAAAGCCGACGGAAAAGAACGCAAGTTCTATTCGGTCAATGATTTGACTGGACATTGCATCCCGGGGCAAGCCGTAAGGCGCCAGATGCCCCAGTATCCAGGACACGTGCAACAAAGCTACGAGAAGCGCCGGTATGTAAATCAGGGATATGCGACCGCTTCCCCCTGCCGTGTCGACCGGAAAACGGACGCAGAAATGCACGAACAGGGCCGGTAAAAGGAGAAAAGCAAAAACTGAGAACGCGTAAACCCACCAGTCGAAAAGGCTCAGTTTTGTTGTATAGCTGAATAGAAAAACCACGAACGCCGCAAGGCAGATCAGGTAAAAGTGAAATGAGCGGGGCGACCAGTTGCTGCGCAAGAGTACAAAGATGCCGATTCCCAAATGAAGAAACGCAAGCACTGTTTTAAGACCGTCTTTGGGGGAGAAAAACGACTCCGATTCGATCTGAAACGTGGTGACGCGATAATCTTCGATTCCCCGCAGCCGGTACGTTACCGAAGATCCCGCTCCCAGTCGTTCAATCAGACTGGAATATTGGCCCAAATCGTCAATGGGCTGGCCATTGATGCTGACAAGACGGTCCCCGGATCTGATTCCCGCCCGGTAGCCCGGCCCGTCCGGATCTATTTCCGTCGCCTCCAGAAACCCTTCCGAGAACGCCCAGAATACGCCATCCGAGGGTACCTGCCAGGCTATGCGATCGCGAAGATTGATGAGACCTAAGGCGACCAGAAACACGCTAAGCAGTGTTGCAGCAACAACTCTGAATGGCACCGGGTACGCGTTCATCAGAACTCTCTCATCCACACGTAATTCGCTCATATCCGGTTTATGCAATTTATATGCCATACGTAATTATTTCCGGCCGATCCGGGATCCAGATATGTTGTTGCAAATAATAATTTTAAATTCTCCAGGTTGCCGCTCAACCGATTCGCGTTGCACAGGTTCAACTGCTTGAATGTGGCAATTCAATATTTTGGACGATGTGCCTATTGGCTTCAAGGAAAAAGGCTTGCGATCCTGCGGGCTTGGTGGCTAGTGGAAACTCAGATTGACGCCGAAGCGGAGGGAGCGTGGATTGCGATTGAGTACAATCTCACCATCTTTGGCAAGCAAGTGCTCTCTTCCCTGATTAAGCACATTTCTCATATTCACCATTACCTCCCATTGACCCGTGGTACCGAAAAACTCGGGCAGGGGAATTGCCTGGCGAAGCTCAAAATTTGTCGATTTGGTTCCGATATCCATTCGATCCGAAAACCAGTCAACGGGAGTCAGAGGATTTCCCGGATACCATCGAACCGTTGCCAAAAAATGGGTTCTTGTTAACGGAAGAATTGCATCGACCCGGCCCGTTATCGAATGCTGAGCGCGCTGCATCAAAAAGCCTGTTAGGGTTTCCCCTAAATCTTCAACCGATACCGGGATCTCAATATCGGCAATATCAATGGCGTCTCCGTAAACATAAGCCAGCGTTCCATTCAAGCTATCCCAGATCTTCCGCCGGATCGTAAGCCGCACTCCCCGCTGATTAAGGAGATCCTCACTCATTTCAATCACGTGGGATTGCTCTGCCGCTTGACTGAGGGTCGTTACCATTAACGGGAGTCCCGGGCCTTGAGTGCGATCCTGGAAGACGGCAATTTCAAGCGTCGTGTCTGATGCGATTTCTTTCTGCGAGGCTACTTCAGAATGTTTGACATGGCTCATGCTCACCCTGTCGCCCACCATGGTGATCAGCGTGGGTTCCGAAAGGTTGAGCACCTCACCATCCGGAAGAACAACGGAATTATCGTCCCTTATGCGGCGTGAAGTAAACGAGGTTTGAAACCTCCAACCCTCTATTGGCGTAAGGATAATTTGGACGGACGGGAAGAAGAGGCCCTTCGTCGTGCCGGAATAGAGACGCGAATAGTCGAAGCCGTAATTAATGGCAAGCAGATCGAAAAACTTGGTCCTCCCTTCCACGCCCACTGCCAGCGTTCGAACAGACGATGGAGGCATTCCCACCTCTTCCGATACCATGTGAGAAGAAAGTGAATTGGAGCCCGGATAGTGCCCATTCATACGTCCATAGCCGACGGAGATCCGGTAGTCGTGATCTTTGTCAGGGCGATAATTGAATGTGTCCCGAACCCGCCAGAATG
>Ga0209536_100007547_pt1 | contig 16479 bp, 10 predicted proteins | sample DeeMarSeWOR28_12_FD_187461 | JGI IMG/M metagenome (GOLD analysis project Ga0209536, IMG submission 187461) | Marine sediment microbial communities from White Oak River estuary, North Carolina - WOR-2-8_12 (SPAdes) (version 2) | ecosystem: Environmental > Aquatic > Marine > Intertidal zone >... | reverse complement strand
GAACACGGCGTTGAAGACGTCGTGGCGCAGGTGGCGGCTGTAGTGCATCATCGCGGGTGAGATGAGCAGGAAGACCGAGGCCAGGAGTGCCCCCAGCCGCCCCAGCCAGGGGCGAAAGCCGATCGGCAGCATCACCAGGATCACCCCAAAGAACGCCACGCCAGCGCGGAACGTGAAATTGTTGTCACCAAACAGGAAATAGGACAAGGCAGTGACGTGGAACAGGAGCGGTCCGTGCATCAGAGGGTCGTGGCGGTAGCCGTCGCCATCGTACAGCTTGAAGGAATACAAGGCGTGTAGGCTCTCATCGTGGCTGACCGCACGGACGTCCAAGTCATAAAAGCGGGTCACGACTGCCAGTATGAAGATCAGCCCATACAGGACCAGTTCCCAGTTGAGGGTCACCACCCTCGATAGCGGCCGGTCCCAGGCACTTTCACGTCCTTCTGAAGAAACTGTCTGAGAATGAGAAGCCATAACTAACCTCAAATCACAAGATAATCACCACGTCCCATTGGCTCCTGGTGGGTCTCTAATTGGCAGCGGTGGGAGCCGTGGTCTCCTTCCGAGCAGAACAGTGCGGCTACCAGAAAAACAAATCAGCGGATCGACTCGCCTGACGCTCTCCCCTCGTCTCCTATCTCTTCCAACGGCGGCGGCCCCTCAACCCAAAGAACAGCACGTTCAGAATTCACAGGAGTGGTAGCAGTGCGCAGCAGGATCCAACGGATCAAAGATTGACCACGCAGGCCAGCCGGTGACCAAAAGGAGCGCACGGCAAAATCCTGCCCAACGTAGCCTTCGTCCGACGACAAAGGTGCATCAGCCGGCGTGAGTATAACCACGTTGGATTGCTCGTCAGGTACTGATGGCGGCCAAGAGTCCAGCTTGTCAACCCAGGAAATATTCTGGAAGCGACGCAACTCCCACTCGACGGCCGGCCCCAAACGACGGTCGGCGACAATGCCAAGCAGGTACGGATCGCCCACCCGCCAGCTCGACAGCTGCTCCAACGTGGTCACCAGGTCAGAGACACCCTCAGCAGCCGGCAAACGAACCAAGGGCTGGCGAGGGTCGGCCAGGCGCTGGTAATTGAGACGCGCCCCAGTGGCAATCGTGAAGACAACAAGTAGGATCACCGCCACCATCGCCACGGCCCGGAACGAGGAAATCGCGTCATACCACATCCCAAAGAGTACCGCCAACCCGACAAATAATCCCAGGCCCGCTACAGGCAACCAGAAGGTGAGACCACCGCTCCGGGTATACATCATCAGGCTGACGTAGGCATAGCCGCCAATGATCAACCCCGTGACGACCAGTATACCTTCCTTGTGCCAACGACCCTCTTCCCACAATGCCTCCCACAGCACACCCAACGCCAGCCCAGCAAGCAAAGTAAGTGGCACCAATGGAACCAACACCTCACCCTCAGTGCGTCCCGATCTAAGCAAGTCCAAGGCGACACCACCCAAGAACCACCAAGCCAGGTAGAGATCAAACAGTCGCCGCCGCATCAGGCTGGCTGACAAACCAAAAAGACCAGCCAGCAGGATAAACAGCTCGTACAGCGAAAGCAAAAAGATGGCAGGATAAGGACCCAAAGCGGCCATAGCCGGTACAAAACCCTGGAGCCAAGCACTCAATAAATCAGCTGTGGCTCCCAGCCCATCCAAGTTGAACAGCAAGCTAGTGGCAACTACCAGCAGACCGACGATTAAAACCAGGCCGAAGCCACCCCAACGAACCGCCTGTTCTCGAAGCGCTACGAGGTCCTCCCGTGTGGATGCAACGTAGCTTTTATCACCCACAATCGCCGCCAACACCAAAAAGCCAATCAACAATACCAGCGTCGAGTAGGCCGAGGGCGACGCTGTCAACAATAGCACCAGACCGGCTGCGACCAGCAGTAGCCAGGTCGATCTCGATGATCGCCAATTGGGCTCCCAATCAAGCCAACCGAACAGCCCCACCGTCAGCACCAATCCGCCAACCGCTGCACCCATATCTCCACTCACGGTGCGGGAGAAAAAGATGACCGTTGGGGACATAGCAAACAGGGCCGCGGCGATCAGCGCGCCGCTCCGACCCAGGTAGCGGCGCAACCCATAAGGAAGCAACACCAACGCTACACCTAAGAGTGCCGGTCCCAACCGCGCTGCAAACTCAGTATCCCCTAGCAGTACGAAGGAACCCAAGTTTAGCGTGGCGATCAGGGGGCTGTAACCAACCTGATCTACGGGTTGGCCGTGGTAAACACGCCAGGCGACCAGCGCCTGCCCTGCCTCAGCATCAGACAGCGGATGGGCACCCAAGTTCACCAACCTCAGGACCAGCGACAGCAAAGCCAGCCCGAGGTAAGCCGCTTTCTCCAGCGTCAGCCAGGAGACCCGCGGCGCATGGCCAACAGAGGGAGCGTGAGAGGCGGCCTCTTCGCTTTGCGAAGGTGATGTCGTATTAAGCTGTTCAGCTGTAATTGGTTGCTGCATCGATCTCAATTCGCGTTGGAGTTAGCAGCTTATGCTTCAAAAGCTACTGCAAGCCAGTATCTCCCCTGTGCTGGAAGATGGTCACCTCGCCCTGCTGGTATACGATATCCATCAGCCGCTCAAATTTGGCCAGACCGCTGGGGTTATACCGCTCCCGCTCCGAGGGACCCACATAGACGTAAGTTATATCATACTTGTCCAGCAGCGTCAAAGTCTGCGCCGGGTCCACAGAGTTGTAAAGGGTGTCAACATCGGGTTTGCGACGGGCGGGTTCGTCGTAGGTGCCACGCCACTGAAATTCGTGAAAGTCCCATCCTAAAACCGTCGGCAGACCAGTCAGCGCCGATACCCGGCTCAGGTAGCTATATGACTCACCCGGCGCTTCCAGAATGACAGCTCCGTTGGGGGCATTGGACTGCAGCCAGCGAATCGCTGCATAGTCATCAGGGTGAGCAGTTTCCAGCCAAGCCATGCCGTCCAGGACCGGCTCGGCGGCGAAATTTCCTGCCTTGTTGGGTATAGCCAGGACTGGATAGACTAGCCCTCCCAATATCAGCAATACCAGGACCAACCGCCAGACTAGGCCCCCCACACCTCTCAACTGGGTAGACACAACTGACACCCCATACGCAGCCGCCAATGCCAGCAGCACCCAAGCCTGGAAATAGAACTTGAAGACAGTGTTCATACGAGTGCCGAAAAGATCGCGTAGGTAGACAAACTCCACCGCCAGTGGCAATAACAATCCCACACCAATAAGGATCAATACAAAGGTGTCAGCGGCTGGGGATAGGCGGCTGGAAATATCTGTTGATCGGCCGACATCGGCCAGCTCCTTACTCCGCCGGCCAAGACGGGCAGCCGAGCCGTCAGCGGCTGTCAACAGAAGCAGTAACAGCCACGCCAGCAGCCCGCCCAGGAAAATAAAGGTCCACGGATTGCTCAGCCGGATGCGGACTCCCAGCATCATCAGCGACCTGAGGTTGGCGTCTCCCAGGAGAGCTTGCAGGCTCGGGTCACCCAACAGTCCCTCCACCCAGTTCCTTACTGAGGGAGAGATAAAAAGCGCCGTAGCGACCAGCAGCAACATCACCAGCGGTCCAACCAAGGTCAAAGCCAGTAAGCCCGGCAGGCGCCGCCAGTTGAGCGGACGAAGCTCTCGCGAAAGCACCGCCAGGTAACTGATGATGACAAACAGGAAGATGCCAAAGAAGACCACGAATTGCTGCAACTTTGTTGGGTTGAAGACGTTGGGCAGAATCCCCCCAGCCTGAGATTGAAACCCCACGTAGAAGGGCAAGTACAAAACGCCACCCAGCACCCCCAGCCCTAAGCCGACGGCAATCGCTTCGGTAAGCCAACCTGCAGAGCCTTGCTGGCCTGCGAATGGGCCAGTCCTGGCTCGCCAGAGAGCAAAGACAAGTATCACCACGAAGAGATAAATCGGAAAATCCCAGGTGTTGAGGAACCCCAACGCCCCCAAACAAAGGGCATAGATGATGAATTGAGCCCAACCTCCAAAAGCCGACGTGATGAGGTTTGAGATTCGCCGATTTCCTGATTCGCTGGCCGAATCTGGCGGCAGGGCAGATGTTCGATTTGATATTAGATTCAATGCCAGGACAAGCGCCAGCAACACGAAAGGCAGAGCCAGCACGTGGGGATGCACGTCGCCCAATAGGAAGCTGAACAAGGGAAACTCGTCAATGACCTCCCAGTTGTTGGGGGGATTGCAGTCCCCGGTCAGCAGGCCTGAGAAGGAGCAGTCGTGAATGACCCGCGAGGCGCGCCACCACCAGATGAACCGAGTAGGGATCCAAGTGCCAGGGGTCGGTGCTTCATTAATATTGATTATATCAAGCCAACGCCAAAAACCAGCGGGCAAGAGTCCCCGGCTGTGGAATACTTCCAACAGCCCCTCCAGATTGCTCAATATCCCCACGAACAGAGACCCCAGCAGACCATAACCAATGGCACGTCCAGCGGTTTCCGCCCCTTCGCCGGTTGCTCTAGCCCGGCTTGTCACCAGGTTGTAGACGAGGCTGAAGCTGCCTGTGAGTGTCAGCGCAAAAAGGGTTGGTATGAAATGGTTGAAGGCGACCGCAGCCGGCAGGCCTGACAACCGGGTGACCATAGCCATCAATACATAGCCGAAGTAGTAGTAGCTGAGGCCAAAGCCAGATAGCCAAGGGTCTTGAGGCGGGAAGCCGTCGCTGCGCAGAGTAGCATTGATAAAGGCTATCTCCATCCACTTCTCGCCGCCTGCCGTCTCTAGGTTGGGATTGTGCGACTTGTAGATCGTCCAGCCGACCAACGCCACGGCGAAGAGCAGCTCCACCGTCAGCCAATAGGTTTTGTTCGCCCTCAGCCAGCCCAGTACAGTATTCTCTTTGTTACGGCGGCCAGAGTATAGCCAAATCCCCACCCCAGCGACCAACAACATGGCCAGCAGAGTCCCGCCAGCGCTGTTCCGCCAAAAGCCCAGGCTGCCACCTAGCCAGACTAGATAGCCAGTCAACAGCAGGCCCAAAGGGCGAGCAAAGGCATAGCCCCGGCCGGGCAGGTTACCCAGCAGCCGAAAGGCCAAGGGCAGACCAACCAGGCCAAACAATTGCAGCAATAGCCACCAGATGAGGACAGACGTGTAGAGCATAGCAAGACTCAAATGGCAAATGTCAAACAATCAGAGTCAAGTAGCGCCAAGGCTAGGGTGCGCCCCAAATTCTTGGACACATAGCGCCGCAGGCCAGCGGGTGTGGGGGTGTCACCCCAACTCCCCCTGGCCTTCCCAAAACCTGGGCCAGACCTCCAAGGTTACGCACTGAACCATCGATATCAGCGCCACCTGCTACCTGTTACCTATTACCCGTTACCTGATAAATGCGCGTTCGTTCGTTTTCGTAGACCACATCTAAGAGGCCTTGGTCCACAAGCGAGTCGAACTTGTAGATACCGTCAGAGACAAAAAAAGTCACCCCCCATTGCATGAGCGATCCGGTCAGTTGGGGATTGTAAAGGGTCTGCTCCAGCTGACCCAAATAGATGTACGTGATGTCTAGCTCCTGGATGAGCTCCCAGGCCCGTCCCAGGTCAGCGGTGTTCCAGAATTCCATATAGCGTCCATCGCGCCTGCCAACCTGTTCGGGCCAACGTTGTTCATTTTGGTGAAGCCCTCCTAGTGGCGTAGGCAAACCAGTGTAGCTGGCGACACGCATCCCGCCCTCACGATAATAGCCAATCTTAGCTTCAGCCAGCACCGGCGTGCCCCTGACGTTATCTTGGAGCCAGCGAATGGCCTCGTAATCATACTCTAAATTCATGGGGTTGTTTTGTGGCCATACCAGTGTGCCAGTCGTCATGTAGGCCATGCCATTCAGTGTGCCAACCGGAGGCGAGCGGTCAAAACGGTCGCGCACCCGGGTGGGCGTACCCAGTGCCGGGTAGAAAAGTGCGGCAGCGATAAGCAGCATCAACATCAACTGCCATGCCAGGCTCACCGCGACTCTCCTCCAATCCCCAGCCGCGCGAGGGGCCCGTTCCCAGGCCAACAGGGCGCTCCACAAATAAACTACCAGGTAAGCAGTGGCAACCCCCAGCATCACCCACACCTGGATGTAGAATTTGAAAAGCGTGTTCATCCGGTAATACGGACTTCCCCCCAGGAAATCGCGCAGGAAGAAGAACTCGACACCGAGCAAGATGAGCAGTCCGGTGAAGAGGAGCAAGCCAGCAAATGTCTCGCCCACCTCCGGCTCGGGACGCAACAGGAACAAGAACGACAGCCAGATCAATGGCAGTAAGAAGGCGGGTACATGATAGTCGAGGATCCAGAGTCCAATTGCCACGCCAAGAATAAACACCGGTGACCAGAGCCCAGCCCAGTAGCTGTATCCGGTGGGACGCACCAAGGTGCCGTACATGTGGGCCATATGCGGCGCCACGTTCCAGCGTCGCAGAAAGAGACTGACTTTTCGCAGCACAGCCAGTCGAGAGGCTGGGTAGATCAGTCTGACCAGCAAATAGCTGATAGCGACGAACAGTGGTAATCCCCATATCTTCATGAAGTGTCCCAGATTCGTCTTGTCGTGGACCAAGCCCAACCCCACGTCAAGGGGCTGATAATGGGCGAAGAAGGGAAGATAGAGCAGATAGCTCGCCGCCAGCGTCAGTGCGCCAAAGAGAAGAGCTTCCAGCGCGTAAATCAACGGAAGCCAAATACCGGGCAACTCGGAGGGTGCTGACGCTTGGGCATCACGACGGTAGCGCGCCAGCCAGAAGGTGAGGGTGATCACTCCCAGGTAGGTGGGCAGATCCCAGGTATTGATAATAGCCAGTGCCCCCAGGCAGAAGGGCAGTGCCAGCCAGCGCAGAACGCTGCCCCACGAAAGTGTGCCCAGCAACTCGATAATCTCCACAGCGACTTTGCGCATAATACCCTCAGGGTAGGGCTGGCCTTGAAGGGAGGGCACAGGCTCAGTGGACAGCGCCGGGATAGCTGAATGTTCGGCAGAAGATGGAAGATTAGTGACGGGGTCATCCTGGACAGAGTGCAGGGGAGCTCTGAGCTTTGTCTTTTGCCCGGGGCGCAGCCAGGTATAGGCCAGCGACAGAAACAGCACAGTGAACGGAATGCCTATCATATGTGGGTGCAAATCAGCGAACAAAAAACTCCAGTAAGGGAATTCATTGATAGTGTCAGGAATGACGCGCGATGGATCCCAGTAATTGTAGGTGGGTAATTTGGTCCCCTCTATAACGATACTTTTAAGCCCAACCAGGGCCCGCACAGCCGGCGCCAGGCCGGGGATGCCGCTCTCGAAGCTGCTTCCGCCGTGTTCGCCCAGCATGTCCACTAATTGTGTGAAACCAGCCAGATTGCCCACAAGAATTACCAACAGCACTGCCAACACTCCGACCGTCACTGCACGCGTCTGCGAAGATGAGCCGTGACGAACCAGGTTATAGCCCAGGCTAAAGACGGCCCCGGCTGTCAAGCCTGCCAGCATAGGCACAGCCAGATTAAAAGCAACAGCCGGCTGAATACCGGTCAGCTTGATCAGTACGCCGACCAGAAAGAGGCCGTAGTAATAGTAATTGATGTAGCCGCCGGCGTAATAGGGGTCGTAGGGGGGCATGTGCGCGCTTTTCACAATAGCGTTGAGAAAGCCGATCTCCAGCATCTTCTCACCGCCGTTCCAGGGCTGCCATAGGTCGGGATTCAACAGACGCAAGCCGACGAAGTATAGATAGACCAGTATGAAGATGACCTCACCCAGAAGGATCAGCTTAAACTGGCTTCGGAGGAAGCCGCGTATCTCCCCCCAATCCCGGGCTACGAGCCCGGCAGCGACAGCCCCCAACACGACCACTGACGCAATGACTGTAGGCAGCGCATTAGGCAATAGCCGAAGACTGGAAGCCAACCACACACAATAGCCAACCAGCAGCCAGCCCAGGCCCTTGGAGAGTAGATAGCCTCGATCAGGCAGGCGACGGAAGAGCCGATTTGCCAGGGGCCAAGCCAGCCAGCCGATAACCTGCACCGCCAACCACCAAACGAAGATGGCCGCCAGGGCCGATCGGTTGGCCAGCGAGTTCCAGTGATAGTCGTCCACCACCGGCAACTCATCCACCGGACGGTCCAGTAAGAGTGACTTCCGGGAACCCTCATCCGCGGACACTGAATTCGAGACCAGACTGGGGTTCATCTGTCCACGGCCCCGCAGCCGGCTCAGTAGCGTCGGTGGCCCGACGTAACCGTGGATGGCGCCTTGCCATTGATCGCCCAGCAATGCTTCCCACTCTGCATCACTCAATTGACGCGCCTTCTTGAAAATGATAGGCTGGGGATGGTCGTAAACGGTAAAGCTCTCATCGGCGTCCTGGTCGTCAATGACCAGCGGCCCCAGACGCGGTGGTGTGTTCAGGCTGTAGACTTCTTCAAAGCCCAGTTCGCCGTCAAAAAGCGCCTCGTAATAGCGGGTGCTCATAGGGTAACGCTGAGCCAGCCGAGGTATCGTCCGCCACAGCCGGTTCGAGGCCAGCACCAGGTAATCACAATCGCGCAGTGTGTCGCGTATGGTCTCGAACTTTTGCCGAGTATCTTCTTCGTACATGGGCAGCAGAGGCTGATAATACTGATGTGCCCCCGGGTTCATGCCGGGTTCGCTCCAGGAGCGAGGGAAGCCTTCTTCCCAATGCTCCCCAGCGATACACGCCCCATCTGGCACATTCTCGTACATCCAACGCGAGGCAGTGACCCACGAGTGCGGCGTACCGTATACGCCATTGACAAAGGCCAGTGACCAGATGATTGCGCCCAATAGGGAGATCAGCGCAATTGCGAATGCAAGGTGAGAAGCATAATTCGTACCTTTTCTGATGCGCAGAGTTGTCGATCTGAGACTCAAGACCATGCCTGAACCAAACAAAATGAACAGGGGAACGACCGGGACCATGTAACGCATAAACTTGGCCAGGAAGAGACCCGTGGGCCCGAAGTAAAGAACCACCCATGAGAGCAGAATCCACTCACCAGGGCTGGCACGGCCGAGAATGGCGCGTATCAGAACCCAGGCCAGCCCGGCAAAGGCCAGCAGCCCCAATGGCCAACCCATGCCCCAGCGGATCTGCTGCCATACGAAATAAAGATAGGCCGGCGTGCCCCGATATTGGCGGGTGAAAGGGAAATCTGCCACGCCGCTAACCATGTCCCCCTGCTCTTTGACCACGGCTTGCCAGAAGTTGTCGAAGTCAAGAAAGACAAAGGGCGAAGTAACCGCAAACACCACGAAGGATACCACGCCAGCGACCACCAGGTTGCGCAGACCGAGCCGTCTAACTGCCCATCTCTCATCCGGGCTCGCACGCATGGCCGATAGGACAACGGCGACCAGCGGCGCAGCCACAATGGGCAGAGCGCTGAACTTGGAGGCGACCGCCAGCCCGATACCAACACCGGTCACCAGCGCTGCACCACTGCTACGCCGGCCGTATAGCAGTAACGAGCCGTAGAGCGCCAGCAGGGTAAACGTGGTCGAGATTGGGTCAACAGCGAAGAAATGGGATAGCTGAATATGCAGAACGGTGAAAGCTGTAAGGGCGGCTGCCAACAAGCCAGCCCACGTCCCGTATAAGCGTCGCCCTATCAAAAAGACCAGGAAGATGGTGGCTGTGTCAGCCAGGGCAACCAGGAAACGACCCAGGTAGGCGTAACCAGACATAGACCGGGCGTCATCCAAAGTCAATACCAGCGACTCGGGCAGACCCAGCCCATCGGCCAGTGGCGCCAGACGCTCGGCAGCGTCCGCCGTCAGCACCAAGGTGTACAGCGGAAAATGGCCATAGGTGTAACTGCGTCGGTGCCCGCCATTTACGTCCCAGAAGGGGTTGAGCGTAGAGCGACGCGGATCGAAAGCGGTCCTCAGATCGCCCGGCCAGCGGATGGAAGGGGCGTAAAAGGCGACCGTAGACCGCTCGTCAGGATGGGGCAATGTGTCGTTATCCCAGGCGATGTTGTACAGGCGCAAGGCGGCACCGGCGAGCAGAATCGCTACGAGGAGAAGTGCCTGTATAGGCGATAGACCGGAGTGTCCGGAAGATGCAGAACCCCCCAGGGGCGTCGAATATCCCGAGGATGTGTCGTGATCTGGAGGTAGGCTGTCGGTCGTTTGCTGCATACGCGGCTATTGTATCACCGGCGCCAGGGAGGGGCAAACTTCGCGCAAAGCCTTCGGCTGGCCCCTTGCCCTCGTATTACAATCTGGTACGATCCTCGGGTCTCGGGCGCAAGGTATGTCAAATTTGAGAACCCATTTTCGCCGAGCCTGGCCCGGGGCCCAGACCAGAGAAAACCGGTTTCTTTTCACCAAAAATGTGAACATAATCTAATCCGAGAAGAATTTGACAAACCCAATAAGTGGGATATAATAGGGTTAACAATACATAACGTCTTAACATATTCAGCCGGTCGTCATTCCCGACCTATTAACAATCAAGATGCCGTGTGGCGCTCCATTCTGCGGGTGCCACACGTTGCTTTTTTTATACCCTGTAGCCCCGAGTGTCACCCCAATTCGCTCGGAAAATGTGCTCACAAAGTGCCACCTTAATTCAGACCGAAAATGAGCCATCGTGACGAACACGCCAAAAAAGGGATATTCGCATCAGAACCGCAAGCGAAAACCTGGTCCTCCATGTTCTTGGGCGGAGCTTTCTTGAGTGTCCCGCTACTCTGCGCCCTGCCTGTAATAACCCTGGTTATCATTGCCGCATGCGTGAATGCTCTATTGGCTTGGGGTTTGTCGTCTCACGAAATCACGGTGGATCAACCCGACCCTGCACCGACAAAGCTAGCCGTCGCAGAGCCGATGGCAACGCTGGAAGCGCTGGCCACCAGAGTCGCCTCGCTCTCACAAGCGACGACCTCTCCACCGCCTCTGGCATCTATGCCCCTTACGCCGTCCATTGCCGAAGCGCCAGCTGCGCCCATCCCCGCCTCCCATCCCTTGGCAGGCTACACCATTGAAGGTTTGAGAGGCAGACCTTATCCCGGCGGGACGATTCGCGTGCGCTCGGTGCTGACGACAACCAACGTCTACACGCGCTACTATATCGATTATCCCAGTGATGGCCTGACCATCACTGGGATTATGCAGGTTCCAGCAGGTGATGGACCTTTCCCTGTCATCATTCTGAACCACGGCTACATACCACGCGACAACTACTGGTCTGGGGCAGGTACGTGGAACGCAGCCCAATATCTGAACCAGCAGGGTTATTTGACAGTAGCGCCCGATTTCCGAAGTTGGGGCAAGTCTGACGTGGACAACAGCTTTTTCAGCACCGGACAGGTAATTGACACCCTCAACCTGGTCAGCTCCTTATCCTCGCTGCCTGAGGCTGATGTCGAGCGGGTGGGTATATGGGGACACAGCATGGGTGGGGGTATCACCACCAAAGCGATTACCATAGACCCACGCATTAAGGCAGCTGTGCTTTATGCGCCGGTGAGCGCCGATGATGCCGAGGTGCTGGCCCGCTGGGGAACTGGCTGCAAGGGAGGCCAACCAGGTGGGTCGACTGAGGAGTGTGCTGGTGCCGAGGTGCTCACCAGCGATCTAGATGAGCATCTCTACTTGGCTTACAGAAGTGCTGTCTCGGATCCTCAATTTATGAAACAAGTGTCACCCATAAACTACTTCGACGCGGTGGTTGCCCCAGTACAGATTCACGTCGGGAGTGCGGATACAACCACGCCCCCCGAATGGTCTTACCAAATCCGCCAGGCCCTGCAAAACGCAGGCAAGGAAGTCGAATACTATCCCTATCCAGGGCAAGGACACTCTTTTGAAGGCGAGCACTGGCGATTGTTCATGGAACGTGTGGCCAGCTTCTTTGACCAGCATCTGGCCCACACTTCTTGAGTTGAGACAAGGACTATTGGGGCAGTCGCTGGTTTGAAGCGCAGATAGGGGCATTTCTAGACTCCGATTACGAGGATAGGCCAATCAGAACAACACTGGAGGAGAAATCATGGAAAGCGAAGCATTGACCGGGGAAGAATCGAGGACGGGTTTACGTTGGTTATGGTTCGCGGGGGGCTGTATTTTAAGTGTCAGCACCCTCTGTTCCCTCGTTTTGTTGGTGCTGCTCCTGATCTCAACTGGCATCAACGCCTATCTGGCGTGGACTCTGTCGGGCTATGAAGTAAGCGTCTATAGGCCGGTGCCTGTATCACCGACTGCAGTCGTGGTCACACCCACTGCTGAGTTAGCTTTGGTTCCGACCCCGACCCCAAAGGCCCCAACCCTAACTGCGACGTCAACCAGCACCCCTATGTCGGCCTCGACCACAGCCACGTTGGAGGTCCAAATCGCCACACTGGCCGCAATAGCCACCCGTGCCGCAGAAATCGAAGCAGCCAATACCCCGGGCAGCACACCAATCGTTGTTGGGCCCGAGACTCCCCAGGCCGCCGCCACGCCAGTTGCCAAATCCAGCACAGTACCAACCGAGAGTCCGACAGAGGCTGTAGCCGCCTCAACGTCAACCAATACATATAATCTTATCCCCATCGATGGAGAACGCGAGAGCAGACCGCCGGAGGAACACGGAGACCTGAACCTGAAGCTAAGAGACCCTCAACCGGCGGATTTCGAGGCGACGCTGGTCGAAATTCCCGGCTCGGGCGTAGATCCCAATGCGCCCAAACTGTCGGCGGTCTTCGAGCCCGACTTCGTTCAAACTTATGCCGTCCACAATTGGGACTGGGGCTGCAACTGCAAAGGGGATTTGATTGAGGACGGTAGTGCTGTTGTAATCGGTATCAAAACGACGCCAGGTGAACCTATCTTTGCGCCTAAGACTGAACGAGATATCTACGATGGTAAGTATTATGCTGTTGTGCTCTATGCGTCGGAGGATCAATTGACCGCGCAGTATGCCAGAGTAGGGAACGTGGCCCAAGGATACACCGTACATTACTTAGGACTGCAAACCGACCCCAACCTGGTGAAAGCGTTCGAGGAGAGCAAAGGGAGTCAATTGCCCGGTTTAACCCTGGACACCCCGGTCGGGGTAGCCGCCAGCGATGAAGTTATCGTGGCCATGCGGGACAACGGAAAGTTCTTGGATGCACGCTCCAAGCTAGATTGGTGGGAATGATGGATACGTTTTGGAGAAGTGACAGGGGTAAGTTACTGCTAGGAGGCTGTGGCACCCAGGTAGGCATAGTCTTCGGCTCAGCCACTATAGTCGCGGCAACTCTGGTCTGCTCCGTCTGCGCTGTGTCCAGTGGGCTGAGCATCGCCTTTACACAAGAAATTGCTAACCTGCCTGCCGATGAGGCCGCCGATGTGGTAGCTAATGAAGAAGCGGATGCGCTGCATGCCGAGATTCAATCACTCGTTGCTCAGGTGGAGTATCTTGAGGCCAGCCAGTCAGATATGCCCTCAGAACCCGCCGCGCCGGCCCCTACACCCCAGCCCTTTGTGATTGCTCATCAAAGTGGGGTAAACTTAAGAAGCGGTCCCGGCGTCGATTACAGCAGACTCGGGACTCTGACACTCGGCGCACGTACCGATATTGTGGGCCGCAACAGCGACTCATCGTGGTGGCTCGTTTCCACCCCCAGCGGCCTGGCCTGGGTATCCTCTGAGGTAGTGGTCGCGTATGACGTCAACGATGATATCCCGGTGGTGACGATACCCGCACTGCTGACCTTGCCCGCAACCGGCGCTCCCTCCGATCCTCCGCCGGTACCTGGCAGCGCGCCCACACCAGACCCGGCAACCAGCCCAGCGCCAGTTCAACCAGTAGGAACACCGACGGCCACTATTGCTGAGAGCCGCATCTTTGTAGAAGATACGGTAGGCTATAAGAGACTCTTTGAGCAGCTAGGCACCACCCCGACCAGCGCAAGCTTTTCACCCAAGGGAGACCAGATCGCTGTCATGGATGGCATTGCGCTCTACTTGGTAGCGGGTGACGGCTCTTATGGCCGGGTTCTGTTGAAGGAAGATGAAACCCTACGGCCGGTCGGCGGTGCCGTCTGGTCACCGGATGGCCAATTCGTTGCTTTCATGGTCGAAAGGAAGGACTGTAACCCTTGCCGTTCGGTCGGCCTGATTCGTGTTTCAGATGAAACGCTTTCCTTCCTAAAGACACCGGACAATCAAGACAGCGAGGCGCCCCGCTGGACCCACGATGGGCGGCTGTTGGTGATCGTACATCCCAGCGAGCCGGCCGACGGCACCACGTATGTCTACCCTACCTCGAGCCAGGGCCAACCGGCCGAAGGGATCTACGTCGTGGGCAGCAGTCACGAGGGGCAAAAATGGTTACCCTGGCTACCGGGTCGGGTTTGGCAAGCTGGGGTCTCCGAGCGGCCAGACACGTACTATGACTGATGCCAAAATCACTGTGACCGGGCACTCGGACGATCAAGGAGGACAGATGTGAGCGAACTTCGAGTAGTAGCAGAGCTGATGGCGATTGCCGCCCGGACGGCACCCAAGTCGGCCGGCCAGGATTTCGTGGTCATTCGTGTCATTGAGGGCGACGAGGTCCAGGCACTGGGCGACAAGATGATCGAGTATGGCCAACGCACCGGCAAGAACAACTTCGATCGGGATGGGAAAAACGTGGCCGATTCAGACGCGGTGCTTCTTATCGGCATCAACGACGCCAAATCTGTTAATCTGGATTGCGGCGCCTGTGGGGCTGAGACCTGCGAGGCGCTCCTGATTAACAGTCATGAGGGCGAGTTTAGCGGTCCCCAGTGCGCCTTTCGCCTGCTGGACATGGGCATTGCCCTGGGATCGGCGGTCAAGACTGCCAGCATTCTGAACGTGGACAACCGGATTATGTATCGTGCGGGGGTGCTGGCCCGGGAGATGGGCCTCATTGAGGCCGATTTCGTCATGGGTATTCCCATGTCGGCGACAGGCAAAAGCATATACTTCGACCGCTAGTGCCCATCAGATTGGTGATCATCAGGGACTCACCTTCCTCCGCCCAGTGGACGTGCTCCTGGATGATTTCAAATCCCAGCACCTTCGCGTACCACTCAGTCGCCTCGCATTGGTTGGGTACAAAGAGTTCTATGTGATCGATCTTCACGATGTCAGCCCGTAACCACGCGCAGGCGTTGAGGTTTTGTCTGGGGAACGCGTTGGATCTCGTTCCTGGCCTCGAGGTCAAGCTTTACCGTTGTAACGTACCAAGAGACTGATCCATCAAACTCGCCATCCAGTCTCTCTTTGGCAGCGTCGGCTAATTCAGTGAAGGTTAGCTCACCACTGGCGCCCAGAATCTCCAAGATCGTTTGGCGAATCACGTCGTATTTGACCTTGCTGATTCTTGCCCCCTGCTTGCCGGGGTCAGGATGTTTGGTCAGAATCTTATCGCCCACGCCATCCTCCTCTCAAAGGACACAAATGCGCCTGCAACCAGCAGGACGGCTTCCCCTCTCCAACCTCACCGGCAGGAAAGCCGCCCCACTCTGGCACTGAGGCCATTAACCTTCTCGCTCAACCGGCAGCAGATGTTCAGCGGCAGCATCACACCACCACGTATCAGAGCAAAAAGCGTCGCCCTCTTTCATGGTAAAGAGATAGGCGGGGCGACGTCCGGTCGAGGTCTGTATGTGGTGGAAGTGCCCGCGTAGCAGGTGAAGTAGGAAGCCGAGTAAGTAGAGGAAGTTTGTCGCCCGCTCACATCGTATCACAACCTGCACTCTGTGTCAAACCAGACGAGGCAGCTGATACCTTTGCCGAGGACGTGGCTACAGACTACGCCTTGGCGAGGGGTTTCACGCCCGAAATGCACATTTGTGCGGTCGCCAATGGGGCGGAGGTGGTGTTCGGCAAACCGTAGACGCGACAGATTACATATGATAACTCAAGTTGCCGGGGGTGTCAATGAGCTCCACCTAGAAATTCTAAGAATCTAGCCGGAGGTTTGTGCACAGAGGGTAGCCGTGTTATACTGGAACCCACCAAAGACTTTCTTAAGCTATGCACCCGACGGATCCACACGCTCATATATCAAGACGACAGCCAGCGTGTGTACTGCGTCGAGGCATATCGGGCAAGGGTCAGGAGGGGGAAAATGAAACGTTACCGTGTGGAACCTGGCAGTGGCGTGGACTTGAGCCAATGGGACCCAAACGACAAGAGCGCCTTTCCGGTCAAGAAAAAGGAGGGGCGCGAGCAACTCTTGAAACTTAACGAGCAGCTGGAGGCGCTGCAAGAGCTGCTTTACGCGGAGCACAGGCACAATGCGTTGATCGTTCTGCAAGGCATGGATACCAGCGGCAAGGATGGCGTCATCCGCAACGTCTTTGAGGGAGTCAATCCGCAAGGTGTGCGGGTGGCTGGTTTCAAGAAGCCCACGCCGCGCGAATTAGACCACGACTTTCTGTGGCGGGTGCATCAGCAGGTCCCCGGGCAGGGCGAGATTGTCATCTTCAATCGCAGCCATTATGAGG
>Ga0209536_100007546_pt1 | contig 16480 bp, 14 predicted proteins | sample DeeMarSeWOR28_12_FD_187461 | JGI IMG/M metagenome (GOLD analysis project Ga0209536, IMG submission 187461) | Marine sediment microbial communities from White Oak River estuary, North Carolina - WOR-2-8_12 (SPAdes) (version 2) | ecosystem: Environmental > Aquatic > Marine > Intertidal zone >... | reverse complement strand
CACCGGGACAGACCAGTCGGTCTCGTTGAGCCTGGCCGATGTGTCACGTGCTTTAACTTGATAGGTGTATTGCGTACCCATGACGAGATTGTTCGGCTTGTATATGTTGCTGTATTGCCAGCCGCTGTCAGAGCTGTTGGCTGATGTGCATTGGAAGTAATACTCGACGCCGTTTTGCGTATCGATGGCTTTTGCTGCTTCCATATACATCGAGGAAGTCGAGGTCGCTTCCGGTTCGACCTGCCAGCTCATAATGTTCGGCTCAGGGACGGTAGCATCAACGCCGTCAAGCCAGGTGTTGGTAAATAGCATCAAATCTTCCGCTGTTATAACAGTATCGCCAGTGAGGCCGTTTGTCAAAATTGCGAAATCACGGAAGTCAACATCGCCGTCGTAGTCGATATCGCCGGCCGGATGGACAATCGGCAGCAGCGAAAGGATGGCGTTTTCCAGCATCAATTTAGCCTGCTCGGTGGCTTCTTCGAAGAACTCGGATGTCTCTTCCGGCAGAGCGAAGAACACGCGGCCGGCGCCTGGGGCGTAATCGGAATTGTCGTAATACTTCGTTTCGTAGCCGAACCAGCGGGCGATTACGACGGTACCGTTAAGGGTTGCCACGACCGTGCCGCTGCCTGCCGAACCCTGGTTCGAGTGGTCGATTTCTTTGCCTGACGTGAATATCTCCACGAATCCAGAGGAAGTGTCGACGCCTGCGAAAATCTCATCGCCGGCATAAGCGACGGCCAGATGCGTAAACGCACCTGTGCTGATATCGTCGCCGGTGAGCCAGTCCCAGTATTTGTGGTCGTCGCTGCGGGCAAGCTTGATATTATGATTGAGGATCGGCACGTTCAATTCATTCCAGAAGTCGGCGTCGGCATTATAATCCGTGCCGGAAAGGTCGCGGGAGACTATGATAAGGTCTGCGGCTTCGAGTTCGAGCTTCCTTTTGTCGCTGAGATCTTCGTCGTATCTGTCGGCATCGATTTGAACATCGACATTGCCTTTGTATAGTTCCTGCAGGAATTCCGTGTAGCCTTGTTCTGATGAGTCTTTATCAGTTACTATGATGATTTTCCACGGATCAGCCAATCCGACGCTTGTCAGACTTGCCAGCAAAACCAGTATTGATATCAAAAACCTGCTATGCACTCACCGCTCCATTTGACTATTTTATGCTCTCAATTCCGATAATATAATGGCATTAAACTGACCTACCCACTTGGTTATTGTATCAAAAAACGGCGATAAAATCCAGCTATTACCCTTCTATACTTCGGATGTTTTATTCAGAAAGTGCAAAGAAAGCGAAAAAACGCTGGAAAAACAATTGCTTGTTGTGTATTGTATTGCGGATTTTATATGGTAAATGAAAAAAACCGGTGGTAAAACCACCGGCTAAATATTGTTGGTTTATGAGATTTATACTGATTGACAAAGTTGTTTCGCTTGAAGCCGGCAAGCAGATTAAAGCAGTCAAGAACGTTTCTCTGTCAGAGGAATATCTTGCCGACCACTTTCCGACGTTCCCGGTTTTGCCCGGCGTGCTGTTGCTGGAAGGACTGATTGAATCGGCTTCGTGGCTGGTACGACAGACGGAAAATTTCGCTCACAGCATGATATTGCTTGAACATGCACGAAATGTAAAGTATAAGAGTTTCCTGGCGCCCGGCTGTCAGATTGAATATACGGTAGAAGCCAAGGTTATCGAAGAAAACGTCAGCAGCTTCTCGGGTTTTGGTATTTCCGAAGGCGAACGAATTGTCGAGGCACGGTTTGCCTTGAAGCATTTTAATTTGGCTGATGAGAATTCTTCAATGGCAGCAGTAGATTCCCAGATTGTTGAGAGTTTGAAAAAACGATGGGAATTGCTAAAATAAATCATCGTTTACAGGCAAATAACAAGGATTGTGATAAAATTAAAATACTGGAGGTAGAACAGGCATGGCAATGAGTCGAGACGAAATTCAGCAGCAGGTTCAGGAAGTTCTGGTTGAGGCGCTGGGAGTCGACGACGATGAGGTTACGGCTGAAGCGACCTTAATGGGAGATTTGGGAGCCGAGAGCATCGATTTTCTGGACATTGTGTTTCGACTGGAAAAGGCGTTCGGCATTAAAATCCCCCGGGAAGAGTTGTTTCCCGCTGAGGATCTTATGAACAATTCCGAATTAATCCATAACGGCAAATTGACCGAAAAGGGCCTGGCAGAGCTGCGGGAAAAGATGCCGCATACGGACCTGTCGGAATTCGAGAAAGATCCCGATATTAACAAAATGGGCGATTTATTCACCGTCAATGCAATAATTAACTACGTCGAGAATAAGCTCAATGCGGCTTAATCACCGTAGCGAAAATCGTTTTACAGTCTCAGCGGCAGGATGGTTCGAAACCAGTCTGCCGCTAACTTCAATACAGGCGGCAAATGCGTTGGATTTGGATAGACAAATTTATTCAGTTCGAGAGCGGCAAGCAAGCTATATCACTCAAGAACGTCACACTGGCCGAAGAGCATCTGCATGACCATTTCCCCGGCTTTCCGGTTATGCCGGAGAGCTTGTGCATCGAAGCGATGGCACAGACGGCGGGAATCCTCGTCGGCGAGGCAAAAAAGTTCCAGGAAAAAGTGATTCTTGCCAAGATAAAGAAGGCCGTCTTTTTCGACTATGTCAAACCGGGTGATACTATCAAGCTGGAAGCGAAAATCGAATCGATCGCCCCTGAAGCCGCCGGCACGAGCGGCCGGATTACCTGTTCCGACAAATTAGTCGCTGAGATCGATTTAATGTTCAGTCATATAGACCAGAACCTTGCGGGCAAAGAATTTCCGGAAGAGAATTTCGTTTTCGGTTCTGACACATCTGTTTTTCAGTCTCTTCTGCGGGATGTGCTTGCCGGAGCAGGGAAAAAGTCGGAGCAGGATTGATGGAATCAGCTCGTGTAGTAATAACTGGTTTTGGTCAAATCACTCCGCTCGGACTGACCGCTGATGAAACGTGGGCTTCTCTTTGTGCAGGTAAAACCGGCATAAAAACAATAACGGCATTTGATCCCGTTGGCTTTAGCTGTAAGATAGCCGGTCAGGTCCCCGATTATAAAATACGGGATTATGTTCCAAAGACCCATCGTAAAGCCACCAAACTTATGTCAAGAGACATCGAACTGGCTGTCATCGCAGCCAGAGAAGCTTTAGACCACGCAGGTCTTGTCACGAAAGGTATCGATCCGGAGAATATTAACATTGATCCCGAGCGTGTAGCAATCAACCTCGGCGCAGGCTTGATAAGCTGTGACCTGGTCGAGTTGGCGCCTGCTGTGGCGGCGAGCGCAACAGATGGCAAGTTCGACATTCGCAAATGGGGCACCGATGGTCTGAATCTGGTAACTCCTTTGTGGCTGCTGAAATATCTGCCTAATATGCTCGCATGCCATGTCGGGATTATTCACGATTTACAGGGTCCCAGCAATACAATCACTTGTGCCGAGGTGGCCGGGCATCTGGCAATCGCTGAGGCAACCCAGGTTATTGCCCGCGGTGCTGGTGACATTGCCTTAGCCGGCGGTGCAGAGGCCAAAGTAAATCCGATAGTGATGATTCGACAGTGCCTGCTGAAAAGAGCCACAAGCGAAAATAATAATGAACCGACATCGGCCTGCAGGCCTTTTGACGCCGATGCCAAAGGCTCAGTTTTCGGTGAAGCTGCAGGCGTTGTGATACTCGAAGAACTTCAGCATGCCCAGGAGCGAAAAGCTAAGGTCTATGCAGAAGTAGCAGGGATCGGACAAAGCAACAGTATCAATCCTGCATACGAATATATCGAACCTGACGGCAAAGGTATTCGACTCGCAGTAGAAAAGGCAATAGCTGATGCACAAATACAGCCGGATGACTTAGACCTGATTATACCACATGGCACAGGAATACCTGCCGATGATTTAGCTGAAGCAAAAGCAATCCAGGAGGTGCTCGGAGAAACAGCAGTCCAAATACCTGTCTGGCCGACTAAAAGCATGCTGAGCAACACAGGAGCAGCAAGCGGAGCGGTAGATGTCATTGCAGCATTATGTGCGATGCGGGATGGCAAAATACCCGCTGCGAAAAATTGCGATAATAAAGCTGATGATTGCAAGCTGAACATCGTTAATCAGACACAAGAGAAAAATATCCGCCTTGTATTATGCTGCAGCTACACATATGGCGGACAGACCGCCGCGGTGATACTAAAGAAAATAAATTGAATACCCAATGTCGAATAACGAATATTGAATAATGAAGTGAACAGATTGATAAGCAAATGCAGAAAGAATCAGATAATGACAAAAAGTATGATCTTGAAAAGCGTTTGATTGACTTTGCTGTCCGTATCATTGACTTAGTTGAGACAATATCGAACACACGTGCTGGGAATCATATCGCAGGTCAATTAGTTCGTTGTGGAACATCCCCGGCACCAAATTATGGCGAGGCTCAAAGTGCTGAATCTCGCAATGATTTCATTCATAAGATTAAAATAGTCTTAAAAGAGCTAAGAGAAACGAAAATATGGTTACAAATTATCCATCGCAAACACATGACTAAGTCCGGAAGTCAGATAGAATCACTCATAGCCGAATGTGATGAATTAATATCAATCTTTGTAAAAAGCGTAAAAACCGCAGAAAAGAACAAACGCAGCACAAGTAGAAAATCTTGATGTAGTTACTTGGACGTTCAATATTCGATATTCAGTATTCGATATTCGTCGTTAAATATATTATTGATAACTTAAATTTCAAAAAGTAGATGATGACTGAACGAGTAGTAATAACCGGAATGGGAATTGTTTGTCCTCTGGGGCACGATGTTGAAACGCTTTGGCAGGCCATATTAGCGGGCAAAAGTGGAGCGGCCAAAACCACAATTTTCGATGCTTCGACGTTTCCCACAACGTTCGATGCCGAGGTCAAAGACTACGACTATGCACAATACGTAAAGAATCCTGAAAAACATAAACATGGCAACCGCGGTTCCTGCTTTGTGGTAGGAGCGGCGGCTCATGCCTGTCGGCAGGCGGCGATCGATGTGGAAACCGAGGAGCCGACTGATGGAATTGACCGCACCAGATTGGGAATCTATCTTGGGGCGGGTGAAGGTTCCGTTGATAACGATGTGTTTTTTGCCGCGATTCTTGATGGATGGGACACGGAAAAGAACGAGATGGACTGGGGCAAATGGGCAGAGGTTGCTTTCGAGCGGATGGATCCTATGTGCGAGTTCGAGCAGGAACCGAACATGCCCGCCGCTCATATAGCTATGCTGACCGGTGCGCGCGGCCCGACACGTAGTTGCCTGACGGCTTGTGCAGCCAGCACACAGGCTGTCGGTGAAGCAACCATGCTTATTCGTAAGGGTGACGCCGATGTAATCATCGCGGGCGGAGCGCATTCGATGATTCACCCGCTGGGTCTGACGGGTTTCAATCGTCTGACCGCCCTATCGACGAGAAACGACAGCCCTGAGACAGCATCGAGACCATTCACTGCCAGCAGAGACGGTTTCGTTCTCGGCGAAGGTGCAGCGATACTTATTCTCGAATCGCTCACATCGGCAAAGAAACGAGGTGTCGAAATATTAGCTGAGGTCATCGGCTACGGCAGTAGTTCGGATGCATTCCGTATAACCGACATGCACGAAGAGGGCCGAGGAGCCGTTCAGGCGATTAACGCGGCTCTCGCTGATGCGGGCATTACATATAAGGACATCGATTATATCAATACCCACGGCACAAGCACCGCTGAGAACGACTCAATTGAGACAAAGGCCATCAAAGCAGTATTTAAAGAAGAAGCGAAGAACACCCCCGCCAGCAGCGTCAAAAGTATGCTGGGGCATTTGATAGGCGCCGCGGGTGCGGCTGAGCTGATTACCTGCGTCCTGGCAATCCGCGATAAAGTCGCTCCGCCCACAATGAACCTGAACGATCCCGACCCTGCACTCGATCTGGATTATGTCCCCAATAAGCCAAGAAAAACACCGGTCAATATCGCTATGAACGAATCCTTCGGCTTCGGCGGACAGAATAACGTAGTAATTATTAAACGTTTCTCATAACCTGTGGTACGAGTCACAAGCGGAGAAATATAATTGACGTCAAGTTAATTAGACGGTACACTTCGCCAAATATTACAGCCGGGTGTTCCGGTTTCGCAAATAAAGGATTATCTTATAGCAAAAGGAGAGAAAGCATGGGAAAGTCAGTTGTTATGAATTTAGGCGTTGTTGCTCTTGCAGCGGTCCTGCTCTGTGGTTGTCAGATTCTTGGCCTGGGACCTTCCGACGAAGATCTTATCAACGCCACGATGGCCAAATGGAAAACAGCGCTTATAGCCCACGATATGGACAAGCTCATGGAGACATATTCCGAGAACTACCGCAACATAGAAGGGGGCGACAAAAACGCCGTCCGCGAGTTTATCGCCGAAGTCATCGAACAGGGTTACCTGGATAATCTTGAAGTGAATCTCGAAGATGCACAAATCACAATTGAAGGAGACATGGCCACTGTAGCTCCCGTGGAATTGACTTCTGATACAGGTACGTATGTGCTCGAATACAATAAGCTACAAAAGGAAAACGGGGATTGGCTTATTGTCGATTCTAAAGGCCAGGAATAGTAACGTTTGAGTCGACACACTAAAGACAATGATTGATATTAAGCAAATACGTGAGAATCCGCAGAAGTTCAAGGATGCATGTACGGCGAAGAAGTTCGATGCTGACATCGACAAATTAATCGATGTGGATTCGACACTCAAAAGTATCAAACAGAAATTGCAGGATATTTCCACGGACAAGAACCGCCTCGGCAAATCCATTCCAAATCTCTCGGCGGATGAAAAACAATCGGCATTATTACAGCTTGCCGAACTTAAACTTGAAGAAGCAAAGTACAATGAGGAACTTGGTCAACTCCAGCCGCAGTTCGATGAGATTATGCAGCAGGTTCCCCAACCGGCCGATGATGACGTGCCGTTGGGTAAGGACGATACGGAAAACACTGAAATTCGCAAAGAGGGCGAAATCCGGCAATTCGATTTCGAGCCAAAAGACCATGTTCAATTAGGGCTGGCCCTGGGCATGATGGACATCGAAAGGGGCGTCAAATTAGCCGGCACGAGAAACTATTTTCTAAAAGGCGACGGTGCCCTGCTGCACTGGGCGGTCCTGCGTTTAGCAATGGATTACATGGTCGGCAAAGGTTATGTCCCATTGTCGGTGCCGCTTCTGATGAAAGATGAGGCGATGAAAGGAACCGGCTATTACCCCGGTTCCGAAGACCAGACATACCGGATGGAAAAAGACCAGCTCAATCTGGTCGGGACAGCAGAGGTTCCGCTGACAGCCTACCGGATGGGCGAGATTTTAAGTGCTGATGAGTTACCCTTGAAATACGTCGCTTTGTCAAGCTGTTTTCGGCGCGAAGCCGGTGCAGCAGGAAAAGACACTTACGGCCTGTATAGAATCCATCAGTTCGACAAGGTTGAACAGGTGGTCATCTGTGAAAACGATGCCGAGGCCAGCAGGAAATTCCACGAAGAGATTTTAGCAAACGCCGAGGCTGTGATGCAGGCGCTCGAGCTGCCCTACCGTGTCGTCAACGTTTGCACCGGCGACCTGGGCCGCGGCCAGGCAAAGAAATTCGATATCGAGGCACGGATGCCATCTCGTGGCAATTATTGCGAAACACACAGCGCCAGTAAATTCTATGAATTTCAGGCCCGGCGTATGAATCTACGCTATAAAGATCCAGCTACAAAGAAGAATCTTTTTTGTCACACGTTAAATAATACTGTTATCGCTTCGCCTCGAATACTTATTCCCATCCTGGAGCTTTACCAGAACGCCGACGGCTCGATAACAATACCTGAAGCTCTCCGTCCATATATGAACGGCAAAGAAAAAATCGCTAAACCTTCGTAATCCAGGGAGTCCTAATCATGACCAAAGAAGAAGTCTTCGAATTCATAACAAAAAATCCTATTTTCAGCCTTGCCACAACCGACGGCAACCAGCCGCACACCCGTATGATGATGATATGCCGGGCTGATGAGGACGGTATCCTTTTCAGCACCGGCAGGGACAAGGATGTCAATAAACAATTGCAGGCCAATCCTGCGGTAGAAATGTGTTTCTTCGCTGCCAGCGACGAAAACCGCGAGGTTCGTGTCGAAGGCAAAGTCGAGATGTTTGACGATTTGGAACTGAAGAAAATGATCGTCAAGGATTTTCCATTTCTTAAACCATGGATCGAACTGCAGGGTTATGAGGCCATGGTCCCCTACATCCTGAAAAACGGCAGAGCAACAACATGGACAATGGCAACCGCCTTCGAGCCGAAACAATACATCCAGCTATAACCAAGGCTAAGTTCATTTGTTATTCCTGTGGAAACAGGAATCCAGATCGTATATCTACTCCATCAAAATTAATCCGAGAGTTGCTGGATTAATCACTTGAGTCTTATCTCCGAGGCGTGTAGTCTGTATTGTCAGAGACGACACGAATCCAAAACTGGTGTATAGGAGAAAATCATGCGAAGAATCAGCTTATTCTTTCGTGCAGCGATAATTGTATTAAGTATCTGCATCTTCGACTGCTTCGGGGCGTATGATGTAGTAATAAAATCGGGCAGAATATTCGATGGATCCGGCGGATCATCTTATGTTGCCGATATTGCGATACAAGATGATCGTATCGCAGCTATCGGACAGATCGAAACGGATGCGGATTTGGTAATCGATGCGCAGGATCTTGCCGTGGCGCCGGGTTTTATCAATATGCTGAGCTGGGCCAATGACACCCTTATAGAGGATGGCAGGTCGCAGAGCGATATTCGCCAGGGCGTGACTCTCGAAGTTTTGGGCGAAGGATTCTCGATGGGGCCTCTCAACGAGTTTATGAAGAAAGACATGCTCGAATCTCAGGGAGACATCAAATTCGATATAAAATGGACCACGCTCGGAGAATATCTCGAATATCTCGAAAGAAAAGGGGTATCGACCAACGTTACCTCTTTTGTGGGAGCAGCAACCGTTCGTGTTCACACAATCGGATATCAGGATAGAGCGCCGAATTCTAAAGAGCTTCGACAGATGCGGCAATTGATCCGTCAGGCAATGGAGGAGGGAGCCGTAGGTGTCAGTTCGGCGTTAATTTATGCTCCCGGCGTATATGCCGAGACAGACGAGCTTATCGCTCTTGCCAAGGTGGCCGGCCGATACGGCGGAATGTATATTTCGCATCTGCGCAGCGAAGGTAACAATCTGCTCGAAGCGCTGGATGAATTGATAAGAACTGCACGAAAGGCAAACGTTGCCGCCGAAGTATATCACATGAAAGCCGCCGGCAAGGCGAATTGGCACAAACTCGATGCTATGATTGAAAAGATTGAAAAAGCCAGGGCCGAAGGTCTAAGGATTACGGCGGATATGTATAACTATACAGCCGGAGCAACCGGACTCGATGCTGCAATGCCTCCCTGGGTGCAGGTTGGGGGACACAGGGCATGGGTAACACGGATGAAAGATCCGTCAATCAGAACACGTGTCTTGAAGGAGATGTCCACGCCCACAGATGAATGGGAAAATCTGTATCTTCTTGCCGGCTCGGCTGAGAATGTTCTGCTCGTGGGATTCAAGAACGAAAGCCTCAGACATCTTACCGGAAAAACGCTTGGCCAGGTTGCAAAGATAAGAGGCAAATCGCCCGAAGAAACAGCAATCGAACTTGTGATAGAGGACGACAGCAGGGTCAGCACGGTTTACTTTCTGATGTCTGAGGAAAATGTTAAAAAGCAGATTAAGCTTCCCTGGGTCAGCTTTTGTTCCGATGCCGGTTCTTTGGCTCCTGAGGGTGTCTTTCTGACATCAAGCACACACCCCCGCGCATACGGGAGCTTTGCCCGGTTGCTCGGTAAATATGTCCGTCAGGAAAAAATCATCACGTTAGCAGAAGCAGTCAGGCGTTTGTCATCACTGCCGGCAGAGAATCTCAAACTCGAGAAGCGGGGAAAACTTGAAAAAGGATATTATGCCGACATCGTTGTTTTTGATCCTGATACGATTTGCGATCATGCGACGTATGAAAAGCCGCACCAGTACGCGACCGGTATGGTTCATGTCTTCGTTAACGGCACACAGGTCCTCAAAGACGGCGAACATACCGGAGCCAAACCCGGCCGGTTTGTGCGCGGACCAGGTTGGAAGAAATAAGTCTTCGAAATTGCACTTGAGTCCTGACCCGCGAGTTTGTAGTCTGTTCCATCATGGATGACATCCGGCGGAAATTGGAACTAATCGACAGGCAACTAACGGGGCCGAATTTTCACGAGCGGGTAATCAGTACCTGCCCTCTTGTGTTTGTTTCTGTCGGTTTAATAGCGGGCATCCTGATACGAGATATGTCGGGCGTGCCGGGCTATATATGGTTCATTTTGCTTGCCGTACTAGCGTTGACGGCTGTCTTTTTCTTTGCTTTACGTCAAGTTTCACCTGTTACCCGATTTATCTCCGCTTATCTGGCCCTTGCATGTTTTATCTGTCTCGGAGCGATTCGACTGAGCAGTTTTAATCGACCAGAACCAAATGACATCTGCCGTTTTGTAGCCGAAAAACCAAAGCTGGCCACGATTCGAGGTTCTGTTATCACCGAACCTTACATCAGCAGATATCCCGACTGGGAATTTGCCCGATTCAAACCAAGTGATCCGACCAGCAGTTTTTATCTAAAAATTACAGGGGTCGAGACCATTACCGGCTGGGCAACTGTTACCGGCACTGTCCGGGTTCAGGTTGGCGAGCCTGTGCTGGACTTGCAGGTCGGCGATAATATCGAAGCCTATTGCTGGCTGAGCAGATTCGGGCCGCCCACGAATCCGGGACAGTTCGATACTGCCGCATATCTGGCAAGGAGAAATATCTTTGTCGGAGTCTCTATCGAATCATGTGACGGTATTAAATTACTTCAAAATTCCACGGCAGGAAATTTAGCAAGGTTAAGAAATAAAATAAGACAAGTCGCGACAAGTGCTTTAGTAGGCGACCTGCAACAGGGAGAGAGCAGCCGGGGATTGTTGCAGGCGCTGCTCTTAGGCCATCGGCGGGACATCGATAGTGACACATATCGTGCTTTTCGCAAAACCGGTTTGCTGCACTTTATCAGTCTGTCCGGATTGCACCTTGGTATTTTATTTGGGATTATATGGTGGCTGTCTAAGACAATTGGTTTTCTGAAGCCAGCCAGGGCGGTCATTTGTGCCATCGCGGTTGCAGTTTTTTTACTGATTGTCCCGCCGAGAGCACCAACTGTAAGAGCGGCGATTATCTGTTGGGTATTCTGTGCCTCGGTTATTTTCTGCAGGTATTCCAATCCTGTTAACACGTTATCATTAGCAGCGATCATCCTTTTACTGATTAGGCCGACACAGTTATTCGAAGCCGGCTGGCAGTTGTCGTTTGCCTCAGTATTAGGACTTCTGCTTTTTACGGAACGACTTCACTTTTATCTATACGAAAAGATATCCGGCCTGCGTTGGCGCAAAGGAGGTCCAAGAACAACAGTAGTTTCCTACCATATGTCTTCAAGACCGGGACCGTACTTATTACGACTATTCTCCGCCGGGCTCGCTGCATGGATAGGCGGAGCTGGTATTTTACTGTACCACTTTTACACAATCAATCCGTTAGTGAGCATCTGGACAATATTGGTCTTTCCTTTTGTCAGCGCAATTTTGGTAATAGGCTTTTTGAAAATGTTATTGTTTTTTATATTACCTACATTAAGCTGGATTTTAGGCGTAACAGTGACATTTCTGTCGGACGTTCTCGTCTGGATCGTAAAGCTCTTAGCACATCTGGATTTTTCGCAAATACTCATAGGCCATGTTTCAATTTTGCCTATAGTTCTTTATTACTCAATTATTTTCTTCATGGGCTATGCGTATTTTCACAGACCAGTTATAAAAAGAGCAACCTGTGCCTTAATGCTATGTTCGATAATCATTTACCTCGGAGCGTTAAAATGGCAAAGGACACATCGCGATAATCTCGTGCTGACTTGTCTCGACGTCGGACATGGCCAGGCAATCCTGGCACAGCTTCCCGGCAAAACCAACATCTTATTCGATGCCGGTTCGCTCTATGGAAATGACATCGGCACACGAATTATTTCGCCATATCTGGATTACATCGGAACAAGAAATATCGATGCTATCATTATCAGTCACAACGACACAGATCATATTAACGGCATCCCCGAAATTGTCGAAAACTGCAATGTACGAAATGTTTATGCCAATAACGCATTTTTCGATATGAAGGACACATGGGGCACGGCAAAGTTTCTAAATGATTGTCTTGCTGAAAAGGGAATAAAACGCATGGAATCCAGGATAAAGTTCAGTAGCAGTGCTAATATAGAAAACTTATGGCCGATCGAACAAAATTATAAACGCAAAGATTTAAGTGACAACGACAGGTCGCTGGTTTCACTCATCCAATTTGCCGGTGTGAAGATACTTTTGTGCTCCGATATAGAAGAGTTCTCACAAAGAGAGCTTCTTAAGCTATATCCCGATTTGAAAGTCGATGTTGTCGTTATTCCTCATCACGGCTCAACTGCGACGCTGGACATAGAGTTTTTGAAACATCTCGATGCGGATGTTCTGATATGCAGTCGCGGTCGGGATCGTTATGGAAAAACAAGCGGTGACACGTATTCCGTAAAATATGCTCCGGTTGAATCCAGGTCACTCTGTACATCCGAAGATGGAGCTATCACCGTTTTTATTGAGACGGATGGTATGATTAAAACGGATGTTTTTACAAAATAGCCGGTTTGCCACTGTTTGTCGTAATGCTTGACGAAACGAATTTTCGGTCTTCTGTTTCAGATTACCGGCCAACAGGCTATAGACATCTTATCCCCGAATATTGACCACGATTTCAACTCTTCGATTTTTCGCCTTTCCGCTTGCGTTTGCATTCGAGGCAATAGGCCTGCTTTCACCGCACCCCACGGCTCGAATCCGCTCTTCATCGACTCCCTGCTTGATTAGATATCTGGCCACTGTAAGAGCACGCTGGGCAGACAGTTCCCAGTTATCTTTCCATTTCGATTTTCTGATGGGATCCGTGTCGGTGTGGCCCACCACGTCTATCGGTTTGCCGGCGTACTTTTCCCGCAACACGGAGTAAATATGGTCAAGCTCACGGCTGGTTACCGTCTTGAGAGTCGCTTTACCCGAATCGAACAGGATGGCGTTCGGAAGCGTCACGGTAATTGTCCCGGCTTCCGGATCAAAGGCGACATCATAGCCCTCGCCGAAGCCTGTCGCATCGGCGGGTGTTTTCTTTTGCTCTTCAATCTGTCTTTGAAGCTCCTCGATAGTCTGCTGGCCCTGTGTGACCTGGTCGGCGAGCATGCCCTTTTCCGCTCTTTCCCGCTCGAGCAGGCCTTTTAGGTTTTCATGCTCTACACTCAAAGCTTCGTATCTTTTCTCCCAGTTGACGCAGCCTGGCAGAAGAGTAAAAAGTACACAACAGGTTAACAGAGCGATTGTTTTTTTCTTGGCAGCTCGCATTTGATATCTCCTTATAATGCTTAAATAAAACCCCTTTTATTTAACGATAGAAATAAAAACCTATCCAATTCAAAATCAAGTCATGTAGAATAATAACAATAAATATACCCAATGACAAGAACGGACCATAGGGAATTTGTCGAATTTTTTTAAAAAACATTTGAAAACCCGCCCAGGCCAGCCCGAAAAACGGTGCGATGAAGAATGCCAGGACAACGGGAATCGGCCCGATTACCGCTCCGGCTGCACCCATCAGGTGCACATCGCCGAGCCCCATGGCTTCTTTTCCAAAGGCAAATGTGCCGAAGATTCGGACGCTCCAGACAATCGCACAGCCGACTAAGTAGCCCCAGAGGCTGCCCAGAAATCCAGCAATGACAGGATGTTGTGTCGGAAAATTATTCTGCCACCCCAAAGGGACCGTACTGCTGATAATCCAGTACGCCGCTATTGAGCAAATAATTATCGGCGCTAAGAAGATGATTTCCCGGAACGCCTCCAGCCGGTGATTGAAATTCTGTTCGGGAACTTCTTCCCTGGACTCAGCCGAATTACCTTTTGCCGTATTATCGTTCTGCTCAACCTGGCTGTCTTCGGTATTTTCTTGTGTTTCATAGCTTCTTTTTAACAGACCGCTTGCGAGTAGTCCCATAGAGATAGCAAGCCCTATTGCCGCACCTAATGCAAGCGAGCCTGTAGCGGCAGAAGCAACCGGCAGAAGAGAGTACGCCCGAATCAGGGCAGGATCAACGAAATAGGGCCCGATCGTTGAGCCGATAAGACCGGCAGCGGTTACGAACCAGCATATTGCCAGCGGAATAATCCAGTACTCCAAATCAATGGCCGAAGCGGCGATAAATGCAGATATCATAATAATGTGAAGAGGATAAATAAGCCATCTTCTGTCCGGAAAGGGCTGGATCGACTCTCGAATATCAGTTTTAAAATACACAATAAACAAACCGAAGAAGAGAATAGCCGTTAGTAACTCCACGAAAAAATAGCGAGCCGAAATCGGTGCTCTGCAATTTCGGCACTTCCGGCCCAAAAGCAGCCAGGAAAACAGCGGAATATTATCATAAAACCGAATGTGTTTACCGCACGACGGACACGATGACGGCGGAGTCACCAAGGACTTATCGCGCGGCATACGATAAATTACAACGTTTAGAAAACTGCCGATGCAACTGCCAAAAGCAAAGATAAAAACAAACCAAATCCAATCAGGTACCGCCACGACGCCCCCTATCGGGAAAAGTGCATAAGAGCATAAGTCTTAAGAGCATAAATACTTACGGATTATGATATTCTTTTAGTATTATGTAATATAGAATTTTGATCAAATAGAGTCATAAAATTTCCACATCAACCTGCCAACTTCTTCGGCTAGATCGTCTAATTTATTGTATTGCACTGCTTGTGAATAACCTAAACGCTTTGAAAAATATAGCAAATATTTGGTTTCTGCAAGGGAACCGAGAGCAATATTAACAAAATGTTTTAATTCTTTTTTACTTTGCCTGCCATAACCTTCGACTATATTGGTAGGGACAGATAAAGCTGCTCTTCTTAACTGTGATGTTAGACCGTAGATTTTTTCCTTAGGAAAATTCTTTGTAATAAGGTAAATCTCATAAACCAGTTCGTCCGCTTTTTTCCAAACAGTAAGCTTTTTGTAGCCAACTGGCTGTTCATTCATATGACATTCCTTACGTCCATCTTCAAATAGCCTACTAGCCTTACGCTCTTATGCTCTTATGCTCTTTATTTACTTTTTCTCTTTACTGCTGCGGCGACTTTTGCCGGCAGGCCGAACAAGCGGATGAAACCGGTTGCGTCTGTCGGGTCGTACTCGGCCCCCATCTTGAAACTTGCCAGGTCAGTCTGGTACAAGCTGTTCGGGCTTTTTGCTCCGGCCGGCGTGCATTGGCCTTTGAAGAGTTTCATCTTTACTTCGCCGGTTACATTGCGTTGAGTCACATCGACAAACGCATCGAGAGCTTCGCGTAATGGACTGAACCACAGGCCGTAGTAAACCAGTTCAGCATATTTTAATGCGATTTGTTGTTTGTAATGCAAAGTCTCTCTATCCAGCGTCAAACTCTCCAGAACGCTATGTGCCGTCATTAGAATAGTGCCGCCTGGCGTCTCATAGACGCCCCGCGACTTCATGCCGACCAGCCGGTTTTCGACCAGGTCCGCCTGGCCGACGGCGTGTTTGCCGCCGAGTTCGTTCAGCGCCTCGATTAGTTTAACGCCGCTTGTCAGCTTGCCGTTAAGCTTGACTGGAATGCCTTCGAAAAAGCCAATTGTCACGTAGTCCGGTTTGTCAGGCGCCTTCGAAACCGGCCGGGACATTACGAACAAATCATCTTTCGGCTCGTTCGCGGGATCTTCAAGGTCCGCGCCTTCGTGGCTGATATGCCAGAGGTTCCGGTCTCGCGAGTAGATTTTCTTCTTGGTCTGATCCACGGGGATTTTGTGCTTTTTAGCATAATCGACCGCCGCCTCACGAGAAGTCAGCGTAAAGTTCGGGTCTTTCCACGGAGCGACAATTTTCAGAGACGGATCCAGAGCCATGTAGGTTATTTCGAACCGCACCTGATCGTTGCCCTTACCCGTTGCTCCATGAGATACTGCCGTTGCTCCTTCGGCATGGGCTACTTCCACCTGATGTTTGGCGATTAACGGCCGGGCGATACTTGTTCCCAGCAGGTATTTGCCCTCATAGACCGCACCGGCCTTGAGCATCGGCCAGAGATAATCCTGCACAAATTCCTTGCGAAGGTCCTTGACGACGCATTTGATTGCTCCGCTGGCCAGTGCCTTGCGTCTAATGCCTGCCAGCTCATCCCCCTGGCCC
>Ga0209536_100007545_pt1 | contig 16483 bp, 12 predicted proteins | sample DeeMarSeWOR28_12_FD_187461 | JGI IMG/M metagenome (GOLD analysis project Ga0209536, IMG submission 187461) | Marine sediment microbial communities from White Oak River estuary, North Carolina - WOR-2-8_12 (SPAdes) (version 2) | ecosystem: Environmental > Aquatic > Marine > Intertidal zone >... | reverse complement strand
AGCTTTTTTCCCGCCATCGATGGATACAACAATTTCATCTACTTGTTTTTTGATAGCATCTTTATCTGCATCTGCAGCAAAAACACCTGCTACCAGACAGAGCCCTAATAACAATACTAGTGGAATAATTGTGAGCTTTCTCATGTTACCCTCCTTCTAATTCCAAGTTGTCTGAGTAGAACTGATTGGGCTTCCTTCCTCTTTGATAACTGACTCCTTTGCCTCCTTTCATTTAGGATCAGACTCCATCTCGGTTTTGACCAGGTTTGGAGTCAAACTCATTTTATGAGAATGTCGCAGGGTGCCCCGACTTTTGGACGGGGATGAATGCGCGGAATAAAATGCAAACACCTCGGGAAGCGACCTTCTCGAGATGCTCCGACCTTCGGTCGGATAGAATTCACTACTGAGTTCAGAGCAGTCCATTATCTGGGAGGTAATCACAGGTGATTAGAGTACTTGCCGAATGCTTACTCAGTTCACCCGGCGGCCCTGCGACCATATCTTGAATTTTCAAGACTTAGGTCAGTAGCTTTGCGCCCCACCCTTTCAAGTGGTTTGCCTTTTTCGGGGGGTTTTTCCTTAGCAGGTTTCTGTGGGTAGCTCAACCCTTCATTTTATTAGACGCATTCAGCTATTTCTTGAGAGCAGCAAGTGACGTGCCAATCGGAGGGGGCGCGAACTTGATGATTACACAAAGGACGATGTCATTTAATTAGATTTTATATCAATAGGTTATACTTCACATCCCCCGAAATCTATTTAGTGTTTGGGGATACCGCGATGCTGGAGGAGGTATGAAAAGTTGCACACGGGTACACGTCTGTGTATCAGCCAAATCCTCACTGGCGATCAGAGTGCTGGGTGAAACAGGGGATTACGGTTGCTCTCTTGAGCGACTCGATGATGTGGGGGGCTAATCCTTTGAAATTCTTTGCCTACATCAGTTAATGAGCTTTGATCGTCCCATGAGTTCCTCCAACGCGGGCGGGGTTCTTCCACCGGATGATCAGGGCGGACAGCTAGTGCTTCGATTCGCAAATAAAGCCTGGTTTGATCAATAGTACATATATAATGATTTCGCTTACTCAGCACTAGTCCTGAATGGTAAATTCTGAATAGAATCTATGAATCGAAGGACTAGGTCACGCCCCGGAGTCTCGTATTGCCAAAACCATGATGGATCTTATCAGAAAACAGTTGCAGGGCTCGACCAGAATGTGGTTTTCTACGATTGCTCATCCATGCGAAGCGTAAGGCGCAGGGAGCACGGTAGGCCGTTGAGATCGGAACCCCGATCCGTATAACGATCACCGAATTTTTGTTTACCTCAAGGGAGTGCGCGTTTGAACTTGGAATAGGTGGTTGGTCGTGCTAGAGTCATTGCCTCATAAATTGGCGGGTCTACCTGCAAAGCTCAGATTTTCTGCCGCTCCGGTGAGTGCAATGAGGAGAAGTTGTGATTCCAACCGAGGAACTGAGAAAATACGAGGTCTTTGCCGACCTGGATCCAACTGAACTGAAATTTCTCTCCAACATGGCAGAGACCACCCAGGCGCGCGAGGGTGAAGTGCTCATACGAGCTGGACTGCCAGCCAGAACACTCTATATCCTGAAACAAGGTGGGCTCATGGTTGCCTTTCCAGATGGTCGAGCCATTACTTTTCACAAGCCGGGTAGAGTGGTGGGCTGGTCGGCGCTGGTCAGCCCCACTTGCTACACTGCATCGGTGACCTGCCTGACTGACTGCACTCTGATCGCCCTTTCCGGCAGTGAGTTGCTGCGCCTGGTTCAGCGGAACGTGGCGGTAGGAACCAAGATCATGCGCAAAATTTCCGAAGTGCTCAGCAGGCGGCTGCCCTTTTTGCGTGAGGAAGACAAGCGCAGACTCAGGGACGGGAGGTAGACCCATGGGTGGCCTTTCTGCAATTAGCGCCGGGAATGGCTGGCTTATCGCTGCTCTGGGAATTTCTGTGGTTTTTTTCGGGCTTGCCTCTCTGGCGGTTGTCATCTCCTACTTCCCTCGTGCAATCGGCTGGTGGAATGCTAATGTCCAAACCCCGCAGCGTATTGTTCCAACAATCAAGAGCCTTTTCAGCCGTCGCGAGAGAAAGGCAGCTTTACCTGCAGCGAAGGGAGATAGCCATGAGGCTGGGGAACTGGGTGACGTAGAAGAGGCTCTGCGGTTGATCACTGCTCACATGGGTGAGCCATTCAAGCTCCCTCGTCTCATCGAGGTGGCTGAACAGCGGGGTCTGGCACGGGTTCACTCAACCGTCGATCGCATGCTGGTGAGGGGGACTATGGTGGGCGGCCCCGACGGACTGTTCCGCTGGGCCAAGGCGGGTGCCACAGAGAGGCCATCTCAGACCGAATAAACACTTTTCACTCGGGTATGGGGATATGCTCTAACAGCACAACGGGTTGAATGGCTGGGGTAGCGGAGAGTTGGAGTACCACATTACTGGCAAGTTATTGAAGCGCTTCAAAGACTAGTGACCATGACTCCACTACTCCAAGGCAATGACTTCGTGATGACCCAAAGAGAGAAGTTATGGAGCTGCTCGTAGATTTTCTGCAAAATACCGGCTTCGGTATGGCTGACTATCGCAATTTTATCATGATCGGTGTGGGGCTGCTTTTCATTTATCTGGGTATTGCCAAGCACTACGAGCCCTTGCTTCTTGTTCCCATCGGCTTTGGTATCCTGGTTGGCAATATCCCGGTTTTCAAGGGCTTGGGGTTGGGCATCTACGAAGAAGGAGCGGTGCTCAACTATCTCTACTTTGGGGTGCGGCAGGGAATCTATCCCCCTTTGATCTTTTTGGGCATCGGCGCCATGACAGACTTTTCCACCCTCCTTGCCAGGCCCAAGCTGGTGTTACTGGGCGCCGCAGCTCAACTGGGCGTATTTATGACATTCTTGGGGGCACTGTTTCTGGGTTTCGTCCCGACGGAGGCGGCCTCTATCGGTATCATTGGTGGGGCAGATGGCCCCACAGCGATTTTTCTGTCCGCTAAATTGGCACCCCACCTGGTGGGGCCCATTGCCATCGCTGCCTATTCATACATGGCTCTGGTGCCGGTGATCCAGCCGCCAATCATGACACTGCTCACCACCCGGCAAGAGCGCCTCATCAAGATGGGCGATCTCAGGGAAGTCAGTGGTCAAGAGAAGATCCTCTTTCCCATAGTTGGTTTCCTGCTTTGTGGCTTCTTGGCGCCCGCAGCCTTGCCCCTGCTGGGCATGCTATTCTTCGGTAATCTCCTGAAGGAATGTCTGGTTACCGATCGCCTTGCCCGAACCGCTCGGACTGCTGTAGTTGATACGGTCACCATCGTTCTGGGCCTAACCGTAGGCGCCAGCACTCAGGCGGATGTGTTTCTGACCGCGAAGTCCATCGGTATTTTTGTCCTTGGCGCTGTTTCATTTATGGTGGCCACAGCCGGTGGAGTAATTTTTGCAAAACTGCTGAATGTATTCAGCCGCGACAAGATTAACCCTCTACTCGGTGCTGCTGGGGTATCGGCAGTGCCCGACTCGGCCCGGGTGGTGCAGATGGTGGGGAACAGCGAGGACCCGAGTAATTACCTGCTAATGCATGCCATGGCCCCGAACATTGCCGGGGTCATTGGCTCCGCCATAGCGGCCGGAGTCCTGTGGAGTTTTATTGGCTGACAGACTGAGAAGACATCCCTGGAAAGCAACCTCAGTGGGTGATGAGACCGACTCCATCTGTCCTCGCTGCAAAGAGGAAACCATACACCGGGTGGTGGTCATGATGGAGGGTAAGGTCCATAGGGTAATTTGCACCCGGTGCAATAGTCAGCACCGCTACCGCCCCTCACTGTCGGCTATGAGAAAGAAGGTGCCCCTGCCATCCGAACGTCAGGCAAGGGTATTGAAGAAGATTGCCTCAGCCCAGGCTTCCCAACGTCAGGAAACCCTGACAGAATGGCTGAGACTCAAGGAACTCGTTGGTGAAGTACCGCCCTCCCCGTACGACCTGAGCGTCGCTTATGAGGAAAATCAGGCCGTTGCCCATCCCACCTTTGGTCTAGGTTTCGTTCTCAAGGTCATTGGTGCCTACAAGATGGAAGTGGTCTTTGAGCACGAGGTTAAAATTCTGGCAATGAACCGGCCAAAGTCAGCGTAAGCATTAAACGGTAAACGGTTGGGCACGAGGACGAACACTTCAAACCGTTTACCGTCTGCTGTTACTACCGAGAGCACTAAATAGTTTACACTCTGACCAGGAACGGATCATGCAGTCTCTTCTATGGTTCCAAGGCTCCATGATCCTCCATCGAAATGGTTGCCGTTTTTCTCTGCAAATCATATTATGCTCTCATTAGTAACTGTTTACCAAGCTCTTTGCCCTGCGCGCAGCGCCGAGCAAGGGCATGACCGCCGTGAGATTAACCAGAGCAAGGATTATGAGCGTCTGAAGAATTCCCGCCACAGGTATTAAAACGAGCCCGACCAATAGACATCCGATAAAAGATCCCAAGAGGTCAACACCGTAAATCAACCCCGCGGTTCTGCCCACTTGCGTCTGTTCCTGAAGCAGCAAGCGATTGGCCAGTGGAAAATGGGTGCCTCCGATAAGGCCGGCGATGAAGCTCATAAGAGAGAACGCCTCCCGGTATAAAAAGGACTCGAGGCTCAAGCCAGTCCTGTTGCGGAAATAAGCAACAACAAGGGCCAAAGCTAGGCAAAAGCAGGCGAGGATAAATTGAAAGCCGATGAGGGCTCTGATTTGGGCGGGTTTGCTCCTGGGGTAGTAGCTGAGTCCGATGCTTCCCATAGCCAATCCCACCATAAAGAGGGCCAATAGCAGGCCGATTTTATAGTAGACATAACCAAAGAATACCTGAAATGAGAAAACGATGAGGATTTCAAGAGATATTTCGGTGAGGCCGAAGACTGCCACAGCGTAAAGCAGTCTAGTTTCAGGAAACTGGGAAGCACTGGGTCTAAAAAACTGTCCAAGACTCGAAAGCACAACCAAGGCGCATAGAAATAATATGCCAATCCACATCGTGCGTTTGCTGAGAGCAGCAAAAACCCGCCCAACGACTTGCGAATACTGAGAACTCCACATGAGTAGGTTGTATGAATAGGCCCTGGGATTGAGATCACTGTTCACCCCGGTCTCATCTGCCTGCTCGATCATTGCCATGAAGGTTTCCTGGCGAAGCGGCGAAAGATCCCACAGTATATAATGATCCTGTACATATAGAAGCTTCAATTGACGCTCCTGCAACCTTTTCACAAGGGTGTCCGGTTGGGTGGTGAGCGTGCTATGAGAGTTGGAGCAAAAAAAGCGGGCGGTCTGCCCTGGAAATACGACCACTTGTGAAAAGATACTCAGTGCAGTTCGATAAAGCAACTTCAGGTATTTTGCTTGCATAGGGCCGAGTGCTGTTGCTGCGGCGCTCGCAGTGAAAAAGAAAACACCGCCGTCGCGCAGCCTGCTGGCAGCCAGCCGAAAGAATTCCTGAGTATAAAACCGGTTGATCTGGGCGGTGAAGGGCTCGGGAAGGTTCACCAAAATTGCATCATACATGTTTGAACTGAGCCGAAGATAGCGACGGCCGTCTTCATGGTGGACACTAACCCGCGGATCACCCAGTCCGGCTGTCACCTGAGCGGGAAGATGAATCTTTCCCAGTTGGATGAGCCTGGGATCTAACTCCACATAGTCTACCTCGCGGATGCTGGGGTGTTGGAGCAATTGAGTTAATGACTCGGAAACACCTCCTCCAATCAGCAGAACGCTTCGAGGCTCAGGATGCTGTAGGAGCGCATAGTGGACCGCCTCTTCCGCACTCGCCTGATCGGGTACCGCGAAGTTCCAGAGTCCGCTTTCGAAAAAGGAGAGCTGATCGTCCTTGGATGCTACCACGATGTGCCCAAAAATGGTTTCCTGAGAGTCGATGAGGCGTAATCCGGACCATTGCCACTGGCGACTGATTTTATCCAGATTGCTGCTTTGATATTGGACAGTAGCGAGGCACAGGACCATGGCGATTGAAATGGAAAGGTGAAACCAGCGGCTGCGGCCGGACTGCCCAGTCATTACAAGCCCTGACGCACAGAGGAGAAGAGCGACACCGCTGGCGATCTGAATGGCATTGAAATGGTCAATGAGCAAGAGTGTGAAAATCAGGCCCCCGACACCGGCCCCAAGCCCCTCCAGAAAATAAACCATACCGGGGGATCTCGTCCACCTTGGGATTTGAGCGGCCAATATTGTGCAAGCCAGGCTGAACAAAGAACCGGAGAGCAGGCAGAACGGCGCCAAAGTGATAAAGGAAATACTTAGCATTTGGCCCAGGGTGACAAGTTCTCCAGCGCCGGTGTTCCAGAGATTACGCGCGGCTCTGATGAAAAAGATTGTCGCGGCGAGTATCAGACCGCTGAAGCTCTGGAGCCAGCCGAACAGGGGTTGGTTGTCGCAATGATACTGCGACATCTTGCCGCCCAGCAGGCCGCCGACAGCCGTCCAACAAAGCCAGGCGGCAAGAACAACGGCCACTGCCAGTTCACTGCCGGAAAAAACGGTGAGCAATTCCCGCAGCACGAGAATCTGGGCAATGGTGGCGGCAATACCGATGAGAATGAACGCCAGGGTGGTGGTCACTTTCATGCAGTCATGAATACACTATTTTCTGAGGTCAATCCACGGTTTTCATAAGAGCGGATTACCAAGAACCGCGGAATGTTAGGGTAACCAACGAATGGGGTGTTGGAGCAATGGAGTAAGGGAAGGGGTATAAGGAAAGCCACCTTTCGTCTTGAACCCTGGACCTTGGAGCGCGAACTCTGCACCTTGCCCCCATGCCTTCAGCCTGACGGTTTGGCCCGAACTTGCTGACGGCTGAACGCTGATCGCGCTGACTTACTCCTTGACAAAACTACGGGTTCTGACTATTATTGCGAACTGTTCTCAATAGGAATGCTTATGAAAAGTGAGCTTGACGTCTTCAGAGAATTCATTCGCAAGAAAGGTTTGAGGAATACACCTGAGAGGGAACAGATCGTCAAGGCTGCATTTTCGATCCATGATCATTTTGTCGTGGATGAGCTTTACCTGCTGCTCCGACATCAAAATGAGAAGATTTCCAAAGCGACAATATACCGCACCATTCCCTTGTTACTCGAAAGCGGACTCATTCAGGAAGCCTATTTCGAAAATAGTCACATGCACTACGAACACATCTACGGGCATGATCACCACTGTCACCTTCGCTGCCTGGATTGCGGTAAAGTTCTGGAGTTTACCGAAGAAACCATCAAGGAAGTGGAGCAGGGCGTTGGAGAACACTATGATTTCCTGACAACCGGACACAAGCTGGATGTATACGGGTACTGTACCAAGTGCAGGGTGCACCGGTAAAGAACCCGGGCCCAAAGGACCTGGCTCTAAAGTACCCCTCAGAGATGCTGTCCGCGAGCTCGATGAATCCCTCCCCCCCGCCAACGATGCCGAGCGAGTAGCGAAGCGGGGTCGCTTCATTTGGCGGATGGTTGTACTCAAGTGGTTGTATTCAAAAGGACGCGAAACTCTATGGAACGGTTGCACCATTACGAAAGAGAAGAATTTATCAACATCTGCAAAGAACATGGACTGAACTACAGCGATAGACGGTTGTTGATACTGGAAACGTTTCTGGGCACAACCGAGCACCTCACGGTTAAGACTGTCCAAACACAGCTTGAGGCCATGGGGCACCAGCTGGATGTTGGCTTCATTGCTGAGACGCTTGACCTCCTCTGCCGCTATGGATATGCCTACAAGAAGGAGTTTGAGGGCCAGGAAGTCCAATACGAACACCGACACGTCGGCTGGCACCATGACCACTTGATATGCGCTGAATGCGGTAGAATTCAGGAATTCAACAATCCTGAAATCGAAGCACTGCAAAAACAAATTGCCCGGAGCAGGAATTTCACCCTGCTCCATCACAACATGGAACTTTACGGCATTTGTGCAGGATGCCGAAAACAACGACGACCGGTAATGCCGCTGTCATTAGTGCTTCCCGGTGAACAGGTAGTCATTGATAGACTGGTCGGTGGGCGGCAGGTGCAGCAACGCTTGGCCGATATGGGACTGACCCCTGGAACCACTATAGAGGTGATTAAGGCGAGCGGCCCCGGGCCCATAATCGTTGCTTTTAGGGGCAGCCGGCTTGCTTTGGGGCGTGGCCTGAGTCAAAAAGTTCTCGTCGCTGCAAACAGCAGCCCCGCCAACGATAGTGACTGAGGAGTTCCACTCGCACTGGTTCCTGGTTACAATTCCTCTATTCCTGGGAATAGACTTGATTGGTTCTAAACCCTTTTTCCTCGGGTTGCGGAGATGTGTGGATGATGCCACTGAGTGAGTTCAGAGAAGGTGAACGGGGCGTGATTGCGAGTTTAAGTGGAAGTGCCGCATTCCGCAAGAGGTTGAAGGAGATGGGTTTTATAAAAGGATCTGAGGTATTCGTGGAAAAATATGCGCCCCTTCGAGATCCCATTGAACTGGTGATCAAAGGCTACCACGTCTCGCTCCGCGTGGGGGAAGCGGCCCAGATCATGATGGAAAAATTGGAGCAGGAGTCAACGTGAACAAGGAAACCATTACCGTTGCGTTGACAGGCAACCCCAATGCTGGGAAAACCACCATCTTCAATCATATCACCGGCACTCGCCAGCACGTGGGAAATTGGCCCGGGGTGACGGTAGAGAAGAAAGTAGGCGACGTAGTCCATAACGGTCACCGCTTGAGAGTGGTCGATCTGCCGGGAACCTACAGCCTCACGGCTTATTCCATTGAGGAAATTGTTGCCCGCCGCTTTCTGGTGGATGCTAAGCCAGATGTGGTGGTGGACATTGTTGACGCCTCCAACCTGGAGCGAAATCTTTACCTCGCCACCCAGCTTATAGAAATGGGGGTAAAGCTTATTCTTGCCCTGAACATGGCGGATGTGGCGGAGACGCGAGGCCACCAGATCGATGCGGACAGTCTGGGCGGTTTACTCGGTGTGCCGGTGGTCTTCACCGTGGGCACCAGGAATCAAGGAATCAAGGAGTTGTTGGACAAGGTTGTGGAAGTAGTGGAAGACCGGGACACGGTAAGCCGCCACATTCACATCTCCTATGGCCATGAATTCGAGAAAGAGATCAAAAAGATTCAGGACGTGATCTGGCAGGATCCGTCTATCGGCGAGCGCTTTTCCACCCGCTGGCTGGCGGTGAAACTGCTGGAAAACGACGAAGCCGCGCGGGACAGGGTTAGGTCCCTGGGTGAGATTGGCGCCGGGATTCTGGCCCAAGCCGAGGCGAGCCGTGAGCGCTTGGCTGAATTCTATCAGGATGACCCTGAGATGGTGCTTACTGATCAGCGTTACGGCTTTATCGGTGGCGCCCTCAAGGAGGTCCTTAGAGTCACCTCCGTGAGCAAGTTCGATCTGTCCAGACAGGTTGATCTGGTGCTTACCAACAGAATTCTTGGTTTTCCGATATTCATCTTTTTTATCTGGGCCATGTTTCAGCTGACTTTCACCCTTGGGGCTTACCCCATGGAATGGATTGACCTGGGGGTGGGTTGGATTGGAACCCTTGCGACCCAATTGATGCCGGCTGGACTCTTGCAGGACCTTCTAGTCAACGGCATAATCGCCGGTGTGGGAAGCGTCATCATATTTTTGCCCAACATCTTGATTCTTTTTTTCTGTATCGCCCTGTTCGAGGACACAGGCTACTTGGCAAGAGCCGCCTTTATCATGGACAGGGTGATGCACATCATTGGACTACACGGCAAGTCGTTTATTCCCCTGCTCATGGGTTTTGGCTGTAATGCTCCCGCCATCATGGCTACGCGCACTCTCGAGAGCGAACGTGATCGGTTGCTCAGCATTCTGATCAACCCGCTGATGAGTTGCTCAGCCCGGTTGCCCGTATATATATTGCTCGCAGGGACATTTTTCGGGGCCAGTGCCGGAAACGTTATCTTTAGCATCTATGCACTGGGGATCGCTCTGGCCATAGTCATGGGCAAGCTCTTCAGCGTCACTCTTTTTCGGGGTGAGATTGCTCCCTTCGTCATGGAACTCCCCCCCTATCGAGCCCCCACATTGAAAAGCCTGTTGATTCACATGTGGGACCGGGGTCAGATTTTCTTGCGTAAAATGAGTGGGGTGATCCTGATTGGCTCCATCATGGTCTGGGTCCTCGGCAGCTTTCCCCGCGGCTCCGATATGCCCCGCGGAGAGGTTGTGGAGCGAGGAGTCACGAGCTCTACTCAGCAAAGGGTGCTCATCGTTACTGAATCCCGGCAGCCGATGGTGCCCTTGGCGCCGGAGAATAATCCAAGGAATCCGGCTCAGGACAATGAAAGGGCAAGGCTGGAAAGGAGCTTTCTCGGGCAATTGGGCCACCTTGTTCGGCCAATCTTTGCGCCCCTGGGTTTCGACTGGCGGACGAGCGTTGCCGTGCTCACCGGCTTTGTGGCAAAAGAAATTGTGGTGAGCACTCTCGGCGTATTATATGCCGCCGGAGCGGATGTGACCGAGCAGAGTGAAGCATTGCGCCGCTCCTTGCGGGCCTCGGGCATGACGCCCCTTGGGGCTTACACCCTCATGGCTTTCGTTCTCATATATATTCCCTGTCTGGCTACGGTTGCCGTAATTCGGCGGGAGACTAATTCTTGGAAGTGGACCGGGTTCAGCATTGGCTATTCCCTGGTTCTGGCATGGATCGTCTCCTTCGTGATATATCAGGGAGGGAGGTTTTTGGGGCTGGCGTGAAAACGCTTAAAGTTCCAGTCAACGGTGAATCGGTCATGACCGCTCCATCTACTCTTTTCAACTGTTTACTGCTAACTGGTCACCGAGCGCAGCGAAATGATGATGAAAGATTATCAAGTCAAGAGAATGTTTGAGGCCATAGCCTTCTCCTATGACTTCCAGAACAGCTTTCTCTCGTTGAGGAGGGACGTATACTGGCGGCGGGCTTTGGCGCTGTGTATCAAGGAGCGTGACGAAGCGCTAATTCTTGATATGGCCACGGGCACAGCCGAGGTGGCGGTCGAGATATGCAAGCACCATCCGGGCGCCAGGGTCGTGGGTGTAGATTTTTCTCCTAAGATGCTCGCCATTGGTCAGAGAAAAGTGAAGTCCAGAGACTTGCTCAGCCGTATCCACCTGAGCCTGGGTGATGGGCGCCGGTTGCCAGTGCAGAGCGGCTGCTTTGACGCGGCAACAATTGCATTCGGGATCAGGAACATTGAGGAACGAGAACAGGCACTCGCCGAATTCAACCGCATCTTGAAGCCAGGGGGTGAACTCCTAATTATGGAGTTTGATATCCCTGAAGATTTGATCTTGGGAACGATCTACCGGCTCTACTTTGATCACATTATGCCGCCCCTGGGAAACTTGCTCTCGCGCACCAGTTATGCCTACAGCTATCTGGCGGATTCGGTTCACGGTTTTCCGGGGGAGAGGAAATTTTTGCAGGAAATTGGGGAAGCCGGCTTCACCTCATTGGGAGTAAAGAAACTCACCTACGGGGCCGCCAAGATTTTCAAGGGGGTGAAGAGAGCATAATTTTTTTTGCCCGGTTAGGTCGGTTGAGTCAGGTGAACCGGTTAACCAGTTAGCCGGTTAGGCCCATAGAAACTTGCCATTTTGCTTTATTTGGTGTCAGTTCACCTGCCAGTCGCAGTCTATCGATCTTGTCTTGTTGGCTTTCATGGGTCAACAGAGTGACCGGCTTAACCGGAAGACCGGGTAAACTGGCTATACTGCATGAAATGGTACACCAACAGGTGATCAATGAAGGTTAATTGGCCTGAAAGATTCTGGGTGAACAGCCCCTTGCGATTTTTGATCCAACAGGGGGAAGCGCGGTTCTTAAAAAGATTGCGAGACTTGAAGCCTGGCGCCCGCTGTCTGGAGATTGGCTGCGGCCACGGTGCAGGTGCTCGGGTCATTCTCAAGGCTTTTCAACCCGCGCGGCTGGATGGACTGGATGTTGACCCGGCGATGATCAGGTTGGCTTCGAGGAAACAGCCGGGTTGGACAGTTGATCGCCTCCTTTTTCTCGTAGGAGATGCGCAGCAACTGCCTTATGCAGACGCCGGCATGGATGCTGTGTTCAACTTTGGTATTGTCCACCACTTGGAAGATTGGGAGCAGGGAATCCGAGAGATAGCCCGTGTCCTCAAGAACGGCGGCGGTTACTATTTTGAAGAAATCTATCCTGCACTCTACGCCAATGTGATTACGAGCCGGTTGCTCGATCATCCGACTGAGAACCGTTTCCATGGCTCTGAATATCGCGCAGCTTTAGTGGCTGAGGGTCTGAGGTTGCTTCCGGGATATAAAGAAACGCGTTTTGGGATTCTGGGAGTGGCGGTTAAAGAAGTAGCGAGGAGCTAAGATTGAGTGCGAATCGGTTGAGGGACTTAATGCCCAAACGGCCCCGCTATCACGAAGAGTTGCCGAAAGAGCTCAGTGATAAGCTAGCCGCAGTCTACAGAAGACTGCAGGAGGTTCCTTATATCAATAGACAGCAGTTTGAGAAATGGCAGGAGCGCTTCTGTTACTCTCCAGAACCGGAGCGCGAGGTTGCAGTATGGGAATGGCTCGCCAACGAGTATGAGAAGCGCACTGTCTCAATCCAGGACCAGCAGAAAAAAAGCAGTATCTTTCGGAAGCTCTTGAGTGAATCTGTGGACTATGAGCCTCTAGGGGTAAGGAAGTTGCCGGAATAGGGAATAGGCACGAGGTACAGGGTAAGAGGTGCAAGGCGCAAAGCATCTTTTTTTTCTTGACACTGTGAAAATCTTATCATAACATCCGACAACCTCCCGCCAAAAAGGGGATCTTTCCAAGAGCGACTGCTGGAGTTTCTGTTACAGTAGCCTCTACCTGCTCTATGTTACCATACACTGGTTCGCGTTGGAGTTGATGCGACTATTGCGGTGGGAATTGCTGATGACGTTCCCTGTGGAAGTGCGAGTAACTCTCTCTGTTGGATGGCCTCAAACTTGGGAAGATTCCCCTTTTTTATAACTCCTATCTCGAGCCTCTCTGATTGGTACTCTGTAGCCTTAATCTGGCCCGGTGGAAGGGGCAAATGGCTTACCGGCTAACCCGACGGAGATCTTCGATGCTCTCGATTCTGAAATCTGGATCTCGCGACCGGATTGGGCCCGTTTGCCACGACCGCAGAAACAACTTCACCGCCAAAATACCGGTTCACCTCCTCGATTAGGTGCCGGTCAGGTTTGACTCTGAATTTATCACCCATCCGGATGACGGCCTCGCACTGGGGGCCGGTGCACAAATGGACGTAGGCTCTGCAATCTCCCTTGTTCCGTTCCAAAATGGCTCTGAGGTCCTCCAGGTTTTCCTTGCTGACTTTTTCCACGGACAGCTTGATGTGAATTGCCTGAGTCAAATGCTCCTTGGCATCCAAGAGGCTGAGAACGTGTTGGGCTATGACCTTCGTCCCCTTATCCTCCTGCTGGACTGTGCCTACAACCAGAAACGGGTCATCACCGTCAAGCAATTGGCGGCTACTCTGATATGTGTCGGTGAACACCACCACCTCCACAGTACCCTGACGGTCTTCCAGGCTCAAAAACGCCATGCGTTCCCCTTTTCGAGTGGTTATTTCTTTGAGATCGGCATTGAGACCGCAGAGCATAACCTGGCATCCATCCGTTTGATCTGCGAGAGCGGAAGTAGCAACAATGGCGAAGGATTCCATCTCTTTTTCATAACCGTCCAGGGGATGACCGCTGAAATAAAAACCAAGAACTTCCTTCTCCATGGTGAGCTTTAGCCGCTGATTCCATTCGGGAATATTGGGCAAGGAGGGCTCAGAACCACGCCGCTGCCCAGCAAAGGTGCCGAACATGCTCATTTGGCCGCTGAGACGATCTTTCTGGATCGTCTGCGCCATCTCCATCGCCTCGTCAAGCACAACCATGGCCTGACTGCGCACAGGATGAAGAGAATCAAAGGCGCCGCACTTGATAAGGCTTTCCACTACCCGTCGGTTGACGCGTTGGAGATCGACCCGTTCACAGAATTCATAGAGTGAGGCAAACGGGTCCCCATCGACACGGGCTTCGACGATAGAGTCGACGGCCGCTCCACCGACGTTTTTTACTGCACCGAGGCCGAAGCGAATCCTGTCGTCCACCACGGTGAAATCCCATTCGCTCAGATTTACATCCGGAGGAAGAATTTCAAGTTTCTTTCCCCGGCACTCGTTCATGAGCTTTACCAAGTTGTCGGTATTGCTCAGGAAACTGTTCAACAGTGCGGCCATGTACTCCAGAGGATAATGGGCTTTGAGGTAAGCGGTCCGGTAAGCTATGAGAGCATAGGCGGCACTGTGAGACTTATTGAACCCATAGCCGGCGAATTTCTCCATGAGATCAAAAATGTGTGCCGCCTTCTTTAGGTCTATACCGTTTTCTTTCGCCCCGGACAGAAAACGATCGCGTTGGGCCGCCATGACTGCAGGGATTTTCTTGCCCATGGCTCGCCGAAGAATATCAGCCTCTCCCAGACTGTAATTGGCCAGGACGCTGGCGATCTCCATGACCTGTTCTTGATAGAGAATGACACCGTAGGTGTCCTGGAGAATATCCCGCAGTTGCTCCACATCGTAGTTAACTTTGATCTTGCCGTGTTTTCCCTTGATGAAGTCGTCCACCATGCCACTTTCCAGGGGGCCTGGACGGTAAAGAGCGACCAACGCTATGATATCATTGAAATTTTCCGGTTTCAACCGTACGACCAAATCGCGCATCCCCGGGCTTTCCAACTGGAACACACCGGTGGTATCCCCGTGTCCTAGAAGTTCATAAGTGTCTGGATCGTCCAGCGGTAAATCTCGCATATCCAGCTCGACACCATGGTTCTTTCGGATCAGTTTCACGGCGTTGTCGATGACCGTAAGGTTTCGCAGGCCTAAGAAATCGAACTTGATAAGCCCGGCCTTTTCCACGTATTTCATGGGAAACTGGGTCACCACCTCGCCCTTGGACCCCTTGTAAAGCGGCATGTACTCGACGATGGGGTGATCTGAGATCACCACGCCGGCGGCATGAGTGGAGGCGTGACGGGTCAGACCCTCCAAGGCTAAGGCCACATCGAAGAGTTCCCTGAGCGCGGAATCATTCCTAAGCTCTTGTAGGCGAGGCTCGCTCTTGAAGGCCTTCTCAAGAGTCATATTGAGAACTGGGGGGATGAGCTTGGCGATCTTGTCAACCTCGCCGTAAGTCATACCGAGGGCGCGCCCCACATCCCTGATTACCGCCCGCGCCTGCATGGTGCCGAATGTGGTAATCTGGGCGACCCGATCTTGGCCGTAACGTTGCGACACATACTGGAGAACCCGATCCCTGCCATTCATGCAGAAGTCCACATCTATATCCGGCAGACTCAACCGCTCCACGTTTAAAAAGCGCTCGAAGATCAGGCCATGTTCGATAGGATCAAGGTCTGTAATGCCAAGACTATAGGCGACCAGACTGCCAGCAGCCGATCCCCGCCCAGGACCCACCGGTATGGAGTTTTGATTGGCGAAGCCAACGAAGTCTGCGACTATCAGAAAGTAGGTACTGAAGCCCATTTCCTGGATGACAGAGATCTCATAGTCAAGGCGGCGGCGGTATTTTTCTTCTTGCTCTCCGCTAAAGTCCGATCTCTTTTTCCGGACTTCCTCGATCCTCCAGGCAAATCCCTCTTTGGTCTCCTTTTCAAAACGTGACTCTGCCGACTCAGTCGGCTCCAAAGGGAATTCGGGGAAGTGGGGCTGATTGAGTTCCAAGCTAACCTGGCAGCGTTCAGCGATTGCCAATGTATTCTGGAGGGCTATGGGGATCTCCTGGAATTTGGACCACATCTGCTGGGGGGATTTGAAAAAGAGTTCACTGGTGGAAAAACGCATGCGTTGTTCCTCGAGCACCGTCTTCCCTGTCTGGATGCAGAGGAGCACATCGTGGGCCTTTGCGTCTCCGGCTCTCAAATAGTGACAATCATTGGTTGCAACAACAGGTATGCCCGTTTTCTCACTCAAGTGGACGAGGTCGCGGTTGACAATCTCCTGTTCTGCAATCCCGTTGGCCTGTATTTCCAGGTAGAAATTATCTTTGCCGAAGATGTCACGGTATTCCAAAGCCGCCCGCTCTGCCCGGGTATAACTGGCGGCCAGCAGCTGGGAAGGGACCTCTCCGTGCAGGCAAGAAGAAAGAGCTATGATGCCTTCATGGTAGGTGGAAAGCAGTTCCTTGTCCACTCTGGGTTTGTAGTAGAAACCTTCGAAGTTGGCGAGGGTCAGTAGCTTGAGCAGGTTGCGGTAACCGGTGTTGTTTTCCGCCAAAAGGACAATGTGATAGTTGCGTCCACCGAAGTTACTGTCACCGCGATCTCGGCGGCTCTTGGGCGCCACGTAGACCTCGCAACCGAG
>Ga0209536_100007544_pt1 | contig 16484 bp, 15 predicted proteins | sample DeeMarSeWOR28_12_FD_187461 | JGI IMG/M metagenome (GOLD analysis project Ga0209536, IMG submission 187461) | Marine sediment microbial communities from White Oak River estuary, North Carolina - WOR-2-8_12 (SPAdes) (version 2) | ecosystem: Environmental > Aquatic > Marine > Intertidal zone >... | reverse complement strand
AGCCCAAGAAAATACCTAATGCACCACTCATTATCCCTAGCTTAATTTTTATGTTGAAATATCCCGCGACAAACCCAAATATTACACCTAATAAATAACCGATAAAAAAATAGAGAGTAGGAAATGCCAAAAAAGGTAAACAATTTAACACTCCTGTAAATACCATGCCAGTGATAAAATTCTTATCTTTATATTTTCTGTAAATGAGAAACGAAAGAATTATAAAAATCGTAACTATAATAAGATAAAGTAAAAGACCTATTCCAATTATTTCAGGAGATACCAAGAATTTTACCTATTTGTTTAGAGTATAGTGTATCATTATTAAAAATCATGATATGAACTCCAAAATTATAGGTAATTTTTTAAATTTATCAGTTAGATTTTTTTGAAATCCAGAATAAAATAGAATATATCAATCGGTTTAAATTTGATTAAGAAAATGAAGGAATCAAAATATCTAACAATTGGGGAGGCACTTAAAAGCGACACCACCTCTGTTAATTTGAGAGGGTGGGTATATAGAGAAAGAAAATCCAACAAATTTGTCTTCTTTGTTTTAAGAGACGGATCTGATATTATACAATGCGTCATTTCAAAAAATAAAGACCCGAAACTCTTTGAAAAGGCAGAAAAACTAACCGTCGAATCATCAGTAATGGTTTCAGGGGAGTTAAAGAAGGACGACCGTGCACCTACTGGCTATGAAGTTTCAGTCACTGATTTGGAAATTATCCAAATTGCTGAACCCTTCCCGATTACAGAATATCAATCACCTGAACTTCTCTATGATAATCGACACTTATGGTTAAGATCAAGAAGATTAACAGCTATCCTAAAAATACGGCATACCATTGTAGGGGCAATTCATGAATTCTTCAGAAAGCGAGGATATTATGAATTCGATGCACCAATTTTCCAACCAAGTATGTCAGAAGGAGGATCCACTTTATTCGAGGTCAAATATTTTAAGGATACAGTGTATTTAAGCCAATCATGGCAATTATATGCTGAAGCAGGAATATTTTCCCTTGGAAAGATTTATAATATGGGGCCGACCTTTAGAGCGGAAAAATCAAAAACTTCACGACATCTCTCAGAATTTTGGATGGCTGAAATGGAAGCCGCATTTATGCAACTTGACGAGGTTACTGAAGTTGCTAAGGATGAGATCAGATTTATAATTCAACAGGTTTTAGATAATAACAAGAAAGAACTTGAGATTTTAGGAAGGGACATTAATTTACTCGAAACCTATGCTAAAGTAGAATATCCCACAATTAAATATGCCGAAGCTTTAGAGATTCTCAAGGATAAATACGATTTGAATGTTCCGTGGGGTAAAGATTTAAGGACCAATGAGGAAGCAAAAATCGCTGAACATTTTAAGGTTCCAGTAGTGGTTACTCATTACCCTACCGAGATAATGGGATTTTATAAACCTCCCAGTGAAGAGAATTCTAAAGAGGCATTGTGCTTTGATATGCTGGCACCAGAAGGATATTGTGAAATCATTGGTGGCTCTGAGAGAAGTTTATTAGTAGATAACATGAAGGAAAGGTTAAGGGCTGATGGCGAGGATCCAGAAACTTATGCATGGTATTTTGATTTAAGAAGGTTTGGTAGTGTCCCTCATTCAGGATATGGTGTAGGTGTAGAAAGAGTTATTTCTTGGATCTGTGGTTTGGATAATATTAAGGATGCTATTCCTTTCCCTAGAACAATGTTAAGAAAATCACCTTAAACAAAGGAGTAGAAGACAAGAAATAAGAGTAATTAAATAGTTCCTTTTCCTTAATTATTTAAAAGTATGGTTTTAGGCAAATGAAACTCCATGAATACATGGCATTCGAACTCATAGAAAAAATAAAGAATAGAGAAATTACCATTGAAGAGGTAATTCATCAAACCTTCGATCGAATAGAAAAAATTGAAAGAGTAGTTCATTCATTTGTCTATCTAACAAAGGAAGAAGCAATAAAAAAAGCAAAAAAATTAGATAATAAGTTAAAATCAGGAAAAAAGATAGGTAAGCTTTATGGGTTACCGATCGGAATAAAAGATCTGATTTGTATAAAGGATACACCAACAACTTGCGGTTCAAAAATTTTAGAAACATATTCCCCACCTTATAATGCTACCATAATTGAGCAATTAATTAACAAAGAAGGAGCAATCTGTGTCGGGAGAACAAACATGGATGAATTTGCTATGGGTTCTTCAACCGAAAATAGTAGTTATGGTCCAACTTATAATCCTTGGGATCTGGAACGTGTTCCTGGGGGATCAAGCGGTGGTTCAGGTACATGTGTAGCTTCTGGTCAAACAACTGTATCCTTGGGGAGCGATACTGGAGGAAGTATCAGATGTCCAGCTTCCTATTGTGGAATTGTTGGGTTGAAACCCACTTATGGAAGAATTTCTAGGTATGGATTGGTTTCATATGCAAATTCTTTAGATCAAATCGGTTCTTTATCGAGGTGCGTATACGATACTGCAATGTTATTGGAAGTAATAGCAGGATTTGATCCTTTAGATTCCACCTCAGTCGATGTAAAGGTAGATAAATATTCTAATAATCTAAAAACTCCTATCGAAGAATTAGTTATTGGTATTCCTCAGGAATTTTTTGTTGAAGGATTAGAAAAGGGAGTAAAAAATAAAGTAACTGAAGCAATTGAGAAATTAATTGGCTTGGGATGCAAAACTGTAGATTTATCCTTTCCGCATCTAGAATACGCAATTCCTACATATTATATCATTGCCATGAGTGAAGCTAGTTCCAATTTAGCCAGATATGATGGACTAAGGCATGGGAGAATGAGTGATGAAAACAAAGGGGATGTCTATGAGGTTTTTAGTAGAACAAGAGGAGAAAAATTCGGTAGCGAAGTTAGAAGAAGAATCATACTGGGGAGCTATGCCCTCTCTGCGGGGTATTATGATATGTTTTATATGAAAGCATTGAAGGTAAGGACTTTAATAAAGGAAGATTTTCAGAATGCTTTTAAGAAGTGTGATGCAATAGTTAGTCCGACAATGCCTACAACAGCATTTAGAATTGGTGAATTAGTAAATGATCCCCTACAAATGTATTTAATGGATATATTAACTTGTCCAGTAAATCTTGCTGGTTTACCTGCTCTCTCTATTCCTTGTGGCTTTGACGAAAAAGAGCTCCCTATAGGATTTCAAATAATTGGTGATTATTTTGATGAGCAAAAGATTCTAAATATAGGACACTTGCTTGAACAAGAGATCAATATCTACCAGAAACTACCTAATATTATAGATCAGGGAAATTAGTATGAGTTCGTTATATGAAGATGTAATCATTGGATTAGAAGTGCATATTCAACTTACGAACCTTACCACAAAATTATTCTGCAGTTGTAAAGCAGATTACAGAGGATCTGAACCAAACACTTATAACTGTCCAATATGTTTAGGTTTGCCTGGGTCATTGCCCGTTGTAAATAAAAAAGCTATCGAATTTGCTACAAGATTAGCATTGGCACTGGAATGTGAAATAAATAATACTATGTTCTTCTTTCGGAAAAATTATTTCTACGTAGACCTTCCCAAGGGTTTTCAAATCAGTCAGTACAATAAAGCGGGAGGCAAAGCTTTTGCAGACGGTGGGAAAATATCAGTGAGATTAAATGGAAAGAGAAAAGAGATAGGGCTAAACAGAATCCATCTAGAAGAAGATCCGGGGCGATTGGTACACAAGGGTTCCATTGCAACTTCTCCTTTTACATTAGTAGATTACAACCGATCTGGTATTTGTCTTATTGAAATTGTATCAGAACCAGAGATCCACTCTCCAGAAGAAGCGAGAGAATTCCTTAAACGGTTAAAATCAATCGTCCAATATACGGGTATCTCAAACTTGGATTTAACTGGAGCTGCTAGAGTTGACGCAAATATATCAATAAAAGGTCATGAACGAAGTGAAGTTAAAAATATTAGTAGTTTTAGAGAAGTTGAACGTGCGTTAAAATGGGAAATCCAACGGCAAAAGAATTTATTAAAACGTGGAAAAGAATTAATCCAAGAAACGAGACATTGGGATGATAAAAGAAGAATCACAATATCACTAAGGACAAAGGAATATGAAGCAGATTACCGATATTTTCCCGAGGAAGATTTGGCTCCAATCGAATTAGATAGTGAATTTGTTCAGAGAGTGAGAGAAGAATTACCAGAAATGCCGAGAGAAAGAGCAATAAGACTCCGTCGAGATTATAACTTGTCTGAATTTGACTCAGATAATTTAGTTTTAGATAAGAATATTGCTGATTTTTATGAAGATGGGGTTAATTCTGATCCATTATTTGGACCGGCTGAATATAAGCAATATTGTAATTGGTTGATGAATGATATATCCAGGATGTTAAACAAGCAAAATAAAACTATAAAAGATACGAAACTCCATCCACACCAGGTTGTCGATTTGATCAATCATATTAAAGAGGGAAAAATTACAACTAAAATCGCAAAAACCTTTGTAGGTGAAATGGTTGATGGTATATCGATTTTTAAACTTATCGAAAAAAATGGTAAAAAAAGAATTTCTGATGAGGAAATCATAGAGAAGGCATGCTATGAATCAATAAAAGAAAACCCAAAAATTGTTGAAGATTCCCGTACAAATCCTAAAGCAATAGAAGCCCTAATAGGAAAAGTTATGGGGAAAACGAAAGGTCAAGCTGATCCGGGTATCACACGTCAAATATTGGAAAGATTATTATATCAAACGAAGAAAAAAGGTTAACTAATTATAAAAAAACATTCTAATACTTGAAAAAAAAGAGAAAAAAAATTATAACCACTTTTTGAGCTCTGAAGTAGCAGCATCTAATTTTAAATTGATTATTCCAAGTTTAGCTTCTTTGGTAGTTATTATAGACAAAATATTTCCTTCAATTTCACTAAAAAGTATTTTTCCCTTTTCAGATTCAATGATGGCACTGAAGAATTGTCCTTGTTCTAATTCTTTTGTTGCTCTTTGACTTGCTTTTAATATTAAGGTGACCATTGCTGCTACAGCTTCCGGGTCTACCCATCCTGGTAAAGCACTTCCCTTAATTAGTCCAAATTTTTCGATGAGAGCTGCCCCATGCACTCCCTTGATCGCTTTTAAGGAATCTAGGACTTCCGTTATCCTTTCACTCATTTAACTCATTCCGATATGGTAATAGTGAATATATAATTATCATTAGGAAAGAACTAATTATATTTAAGTATACAAATCTTAATTAAAAAAACTATTTGTAATTTTTTAACTTCGTCTTAAAGAATTTGAGAATAATAAGAGAAGAAACCAACTTTTATCTTCTTAAATCAGTTTAAATAAATCCAAGAGAAATAAAGTAAGGGATCCAGTATTCCCATATCCATGCTAATAAAAAAATAAACAAAATAGTGTAGCAGAGCACAGCTGAAAATTTCATTCCTTACCATCTTCCCCCATATTATTAATAATCTTATTAATACTTAATATTAATAAGTTGATACTATAATAGCAGTGTTTTATTTATCTAATCATACTCTATTTAATTAAAGCTTTATCTTATATAGTTATAGGGGGAATATAAGCCCATCTTTAATAAAACATCTTATTCATACTCCTCAAATTTAATAAAATGGCATTATTTTATCTTTATCTTTTTATATAATAATTTATTTCCCAACGATAACCTAATATTTAAAGAATATTACATTTTCAGCATGTAATGGATAATATTATCTTTAGAAGTTACAAAAAGGGAGACGAGAAAGATTTAGCGGATTTATTTAATATTACATTTCAAACAGGTGGGGGTTTTGTTAGAACTCCGAAAAGTTGGTACTGGAGATATGTTCAATCACCCGGATTTGAACCTAGGATGTGTCAAATCGCTGAAGATATTAAAAAAAATAAGATTGTTGGGGTGGTCTATGCTAATTTAATAGAATTCACTCCGATTGATGGTAAAAAATACTTAGTTGGGGATATAAACGATTTATCCTGCCATCCTGACTATGTAAAACAAGGAATAGCTACAGCTTTAATGAAAAAGGCAATTGATTATATGGTTGAGAAAGGATGTGATTTCTCTCTGCTCTCAACTGGATTTAAACGATTTGCAAGAAATAAGATATATAAAAAACTAGGTTATACTGATGTAGAAAAAGAAATTCTTTTATTTCAATTTCCATTTCCATTCCAATTGATAAAAAATATCTATGCTTTAGGTATTTTTTTACCAATTCTTCTCTTTTTCTCCTATATTCCTCGTTTTTTAAACAGGATCAGAATTAAAAATCATCGTTTTTTTGATGATTTCTCTTATGAGATCAACTTCAATGAAAAGCATTCTAAATTTTTCAAATCAATTAATCGTATCATATCTAAAAACTATGAAGGGTTTCCTAAATATGATATTCCAAAATTTAAATGGGCCCGAATAAATGTCCCAGGCAAACGTTATAAACCTACTTATATAATTATTAAAAAAGGAGAGACTGTCGTTGGAGGTGGTGTTTTCACTTTCCAAAATATTTATATGTTTAAATATGGTTTAAAAATGCGAATTAGTATAATCCATGAAATTTTTCTTGATTATACATATTTTAAAAATGAAAGAGATTTACATCTAGGTTATATCTACCTTATTGATAAAATCATCAGAGCTGCAAATAAAAGATTTTTGGGTATTGTAATCCATAATACTTCACAAAAAGCTTATCGCTTAATAAAGGGTTTTCAAGGTATGAATTTTTTGAAAGTTCAAAGTGATGTAGTTATGGTTAAAGGGTTAAAATCTAATATTAAATTGCCCCAAATTACCAAACCTCTTTTTGTTCCAACATATTTGTCTCTTGGGTTTCCTTAAAAAGGTAGTAGATTCACACTCATTAAAAGAGATACAGATATGATCGAAAAGAGGTAATAATTCAAAATCAAAACCTTCTTAATTTACCGTAATTTCTTTTTTATATTAAGAACATATTTTAAAGATAGAAAATGTCGTTCAAGATTTCATTTCTTAAAGATATTCAAGTTGGAGTTCTTTTTTCTATACTAATCACATTTTTCTTTTATATTACCTTTGTTCGTTTGTTTCCAGGATTCTTTGTTTTTGCAGATATTTACTTTGCTTTAGGATCAATTATTGGAGTTGTATATGTATCTAAAACTCTTAAAGGTGATAAACCAACATTAAAGTATGGGGTCACTACAGGCTTGATAGGGGGTTTTTTATCTTCCTTCTTTATTTCTTTATACGAATGGGCTGTCTATTCTGTAACTTGGGGATGGTTTATTTCTATTTTCTTTTCTGTATTACTCTATCTAATAGTCTCTGGATTAGTTATCGGATTGTTAGTTGGGGCATTAACAAGTGCATATTTCATGTATAAAGATGCAAAAATGGAAGGTAGAGGGGATGACTACACTGGTGATAGTCTTTTTAAAGATTTAACTGAAGAATGAAGATGTAGAAATTTTTCTAAATGTATTAAGAATACTAACTAATAAGAAAAAAAAAGATTTTTATTTTTTTACATTAATGAAGCAAGGGAGCTTGCTAATGTTTCCTTTTTAGGTTTACCCTTTAAAAGTTCTGCTTCAACTCTGTCAGCGAGTTTTTGAGGTGTGAAAACCTCTCCATTATTATCAATTTCTTTGTATGTTGTCCATCCAATTAAAGAAAAGACACGATCACCTACTACCCTAAAAACTTCACCTGTGATATTGCTTGCTTTATCTGAAGCCAAAAAGGTAACCATTGGGGCTACATTAACAGGATTGAATATATCAAACCCGCGCTTATCTTTCATACTCATCGTTGCCACCATTGTAGGTGTTGCATCTGTTGTAAGTCTTGTTCGAGCTACAGGAACAATACAATTGACTGTTGCATACTTCTTTAATTCCATTGAGGCAATATTAGTAAAAGCTGCAATTCCCGCTTTTGCAGCACCATAATTGGTTTGACCTACATTTCCTAATAACCCTGCATCAGAAGCAGTATTTATAATTCGTCCAAAATTGCCTGCTTCTGGATTAGTCTTCCCTTCTTGCCTAAAATAAGCAGCAGCATGACGAGTCATATTAAAGGTTCCTTTGAGGTGAACAGCGATAACATCATCAAATTCAGCTTCGGTCATATTAAAAAGCATTCTATCACGTAAAATACCTGCATTGTTCACAATGATATCTACTTTTCCAAACTCTGAGACTGCTTGCTCAATCATAGCCTTTGTTTTATCAAAATCAGTCACAGAATCATAATTCCCAACTGCTTTAACTCCGAATTTTTTACATTCTTCAGCAATTTGGTCAGCAACTTTTGTTTCAGCCCCGCTACCATCAAAACTGCCCCCTAAATCGTTTAAAACTAAATTACATCCTTCTTTAGCGAATAATAGTGCTTCTTCACGCCCCAATCCTCGACCAGCACCGGTTATAATGGCAACTTTTCCGTCCAACATTCCCATTTATTTTCACAATTTATTTTTTTAATTTTTGATAGATAAAATTCAATTGCAAGTTTAAAAAATTTTAAGGATTTTGCTTCACGACATTTAAATATTAAGTATGGATTAGGGATAAAATTGGAAACAATTACCCATAATTTAATAGCTGTTACCATCCAAATTTTATGTTTCCATTATTTTCAATATCCGTTGAATGTTATTCTTACTATATTATTCGCTTTTTCCTCTCATTTCCTTTCAGATGCATTATCAAAAATAACCTACCACACTCCAGAGGTAATGAAACAAGATTATTTTTGGTTGGTATGGCACAGCTTTATTTATGGAGCTTCATTAATAACCATCGTAGCATTTTTCATTCCATTTGGAATAGCCATGTTCTCGGTCAATTTACAGGACATTATAGATTGGTTTATTTTGAGACCAATCCAAAATAGGAAAAAAATAAAAGATTTCAATAATAAAAATGAGAATCGTTATTTTTTTCATCATCTAGCTGATTTTATACGAAATAGAATCTTTTTCTGGCTACCAGACTTAACTTATAAAAGATATGGGATTATAACAGAATTAGTATTCATAAGTCTTTTTTTCTCAATTATTTGTTTTTTAATATAAATCCTAATGCTTAATGCATCCTAAATTCTGAAAAAAAAATAAATGACTTGGGCAGTAACAATCAGAAGAACCGAAATTTAGAATAGAATCATCACAAACTTGGGATAACTCACTAGCAATAACACACTCCAAACGCTGTAAAGAGGGGATCAAAAATACTCGATTAACAGAAATAAGCAAATTATTCAATAAATAATCAATATGCCAAAAGATCTTCTTTTCACTTGACCAAACAAGGTGTCTTTTTACCCTATTTATCAAACTTGATGAACCATAATCTCCCATTGCTGATCCTACATACAAGTATGCACCTTCAGGAAAATTCAATTTTCCTAATGATCCGATCGTAGCATCAATATCTTCTCTTAAAAAAAGAACTAAAATATAAGTCCCTTTCATTTATTACAGCTAATATTGTGTTCTTGATAACAACTATCACATAAATTATCTCCGCATTTCTGACAAATATTAACACAAACATCACAGAGATGGTTACTGCAATCTTCACATTCAAGAATCTCTGAACTGGTGTTTTCTCCACAATTTTCACATATTACACTTTCATCCTTCAATAAACATCAACTTGTTTTTAAAATGGAATTAAATCTAATTAGACGATTATTCATAAAAATCCCATTATTATCCCTTAAATAAGTGATTTTACGATATTTCTTGCCAAATCTAAAATTGTTATCTAAAACTTTTTTTATACTAAAAAATTCAATATTTATAATTAGCTTAGAGAAGTCTTAGGATCCATGGCAAAATCACAAGAAAGAAAAGAAATAGATATAGATTTTTCCAGAGATCGAAAATTTTTTGAACAAGAAGGGAGTTCTAGGGTCATAACTTCTGGATCTCTTTATATGTTTTTTGCACTTTTTAATGCTGGATGTATTTGGATTTTCATTATATTAGCTACAGGATGGGCTGGACTAAAGTACTTTGGACTGACAACCGCTCTCAATGGTATCGTAGGATTAATTGGTATAGGAATATCACGATATTTTATAGCTGAAATAAAAACTGCATTCATCATAAATGAGGCATTTGGACGCTTAAAAGCTACTACTTACTCAAAAATTTTGTTTCTAATAGGATTAGTCCTAGGTATAGGAATGATTTTGATGCCCTTTCTTTTTGGATTTTTCATTAAAAATCAACTACTTAGAGAATGCATTTTCGCCTCAGGATTTGCAACGATTCTATTATATAGTAATTATGTTCTACAGATTGGTTTAGAGATTAAGAATAGGTATGATATTATCGCATTTTTATCGATATTTGGAGGTGTTTTTTTATTACTCGGGGGTTACCTCTTTGTTTCATTTAACTTGAATCCTTTTTGGTTTGCATTCCATCCTTTTTTGAATATTTCTACATTTTTCTTGTTTTTTTATTTCTTTAATAAACAAGCACCCTACTCAATAAAAGATATCTTTCACGCCAGGTTAAGAACAGCAACAATGAGAGAAAGATCAGATGAAGTTATTAGAGATTTAATTGAAGAACATCAAATATGGAGATATTTAAAGAACTCTCTATACTCAATGTTAACAAATATCCAAAACTCAAGATTCTTCGAGGATATTTTATTCTTCTTTGCCGCGATATATTTAGCCATTTTTGAAGGTGCTGCCTATCAAGGATTTGCATTAAGTTTATTAACAGTATTGATGACTTATGGTGCGGTAAAATCTGTAATTTTATATTATTCTGCCCCTTTGAATATTGAGATTGCTGAGGCATGTGCAAAAAAGAGTCATAAAACTATTGAGAACTCAATAAATGATTCCACAAGGATTACAAGTATTTTAGCGTTAGGATTTCTTACAGCTATGGTTGCTGTTTCAAGGGAGATATTGTTTTTCTTACATGAAGATTTAATAAATGATGTCAAGGTGTTAAATATGGCACAACTTCTATTTAATCTTATTATTTTGAGCCAATTTATTTATGGTTATTCAACATTATTCGGGAATGCTCTAATAGGCTCTGGGAATGCTCAATCTGCTGCTATAGGTTTTTTAGTAACTATAATTATTATAACTGGCCTATCCCCTCTTTTTATTAACTTTCTTGACATTTTGGGTATTGGTTTTGTTATGTTAATATCAGCATCATTTTTATTGCCCTATACTATAATACAGCTGAAACGCAAACTGAAGGTGAATTACCGTGTAAGAATATATCGTTTATTACCTAATTTACTAATTTTATTTTTAATTTTATGGTTCTTTCCTTTCGCAACCACACTTAGCTTCTTCTTTGGCATAGCTATTGCTGCTTTCATTTACTTGATGCTAAATCCTTTTTTTGGGGTATCGATTCCTGAGGACCTCCAGATGATTAACGATTTGTTTAACACATTAAAATTAAAACTTTTTGGTAATATTATTGTATTTGTAATGAAAAAAACCTATAACTTCAGTCCTTTAAACAATGATAAGATAGTACTTGAAGGTAATAAATTAGTTTTAATGAAGAAATAGCTAATTAAAAAAAAATTAATATTCATAAAATCCTTTCTTGGTCTTTCTCCCCAATAAATCCTCTTCTACCATCTCTTTTAGAAGTGAAGATGGATGGTATTCATCCCCTAATTTACTAGATAGGTACTCACCAATATGATAATATATATCATTACCTACTAAATCAGAGAGTTCAATCGGTCCCATTGGAAAATTAAATGCTAATTTGCATGCGGTATCTATATCTTTTGCACTCGCGATCCCTTTCGACAGCAAATTAATCGCTTCGTTACATAATACGTAAATGAGTCGACTAGTAACGAAACCGGGGGAGTCTTTTATTGTGACGACAGTTTTATTTAGACTTTCAGAGAAGTTTTTTGATTTTATTAGTGTATCTTCGGTTGTATGCTCACATTTTATTAATTCTATTAATTTCATTACAGGTGCAGGATTGAAGAAGTGAATTCCTACGATTCTTCCCTTATTAATTGATTTTATAGCAATATCAGCGATACATAAGGATGAAGTATTTGAAGCAAGAATTACGTCACCATTACAGATGCGATCAAGTTTAGAGAATAATTTCTGTTTTAATGAAAGATCTTCAAAAACCGCTTCAATTATCATCTGGGCATTTATTACAGCTTCATTAATTTCTGTATTGAGGTGAATTCTTTCAAGGATATTTTCTTTCTCTTCATCTGTAATTTTGTTTTTTTCTACAAAGAATTTCTGTAAATTCATTTCAATTGATTTTTTGGCTATATTTAAGGTTTCCTCATCTAAATCAACTAATTCCACATTATATCCGTGGAAACTAACTAATTGAGCAATTCCAGAGCCCATTACTCCCGCACCTATTATACATACATTTTTAATACTCATGATTCACACTATTTTCTAAATTGATTAAAATCAGGTTTACGTTTTTCTAAAAAAGCATTTTTACCTTCTACTGCCTCATCAGTACCATAATACAGAGATAGGCCACCAACTCCTAATTGAGTAATTCCTGTGACTCCATCTGTTTCAGCTAGAAATGCATACTTGAGCATTTTAAGGGCGACAGGGCTCTTTTCTAACAGTTCCCTGCACCAGTTGTCAACTTCTTCATCTAATTTCTCCATAGGGACAACTGCATTAACTAATCCCATTTCTAATGCTTGTTGAGCTGTATATCGGCGACAAAGAAACCAGATCTCTTTTGCACGTTTTACACCCACAGCCCTCATTAGATCACCGGTCCCATAACCGGGATCAAAAGATCCAACACGAGGACCTGCTTGACCTAGTTGTGCAGATTCTGCAGCAATACTTAAATCGCAGTTTACATGCCATACGTGGCCCCCACCTATGGCGTAACCATTTATACGGGCAATAACGGGTTTAGGTAAAGTTCTAATGAGAAAAGTTACTCGTTGCCAGCCCACTTCTAATGGTAACAGATGTTCACCCTTATAACCTCCTTTCTCACGAATACTTTGATCACCTCCAGTACAGAAGGCTTTATCGCCAATACCTGTGAATATTACAACCCCAATTTCATTATCCATACATCTATTAAATGCATCAATCAACTCGTGAAGGGTCTGTTGAGTACATGCATTATAACGTTCAGGTCTGTTGATTGTTATACGTGCAACGCGATCTTTAACCTCAAAAATTATATCTTGGTACTCCAAAATTTTTCATCTCCATTGTATTTTTATTAATACTCCTTTTGATTATCATTTAAAATGAATTCATCATATTTAAAACAACTATCAAAAAAGCATAAAAAGATACTTAACGCCTTTATAATATTAGAGAACTGATAAAAGAGAATAAGAAGAAAAGATAATTTCGTGAAACCCTAATTTCACGATCAAGAAAGACAAATCGTACCATTAAAAGACCATTTTTTGCTTAATTTCTTGGACCATTTTATGGCCATCCTCATTTATTTCAAATAATATGTCTCTTAATATTTCATTAATAGCCATTCCATGCAAATCACAGGAGATATACAATAGAGAGATTATTTCTTTTGCCAAAAGTGAAATATTTTTGATATCCTTGATTGGCATTCTTATACCCAAGGCTTTTAAATCCATATGAGTTTCACTCTCTTGTTGTCTAATTGTTATTAATATATCGTTCTTTCTTCCTTTCCATTCTTCTGTAATTGCTCTTAAGGATAAGAGGTATCGTTTGGTAGGGCTGCCAAGGCCCATAATATCTTTTGCAAATTCCAAAGGTTCAGAATTCCTTATCGTTTTCAGACCGAATGTTCTATTAAGCCTGTAATTCTTATCTAGCTTATTTTTCATTTTAGAAATTTCATCAGTCAGTTGCTCAACCTTCAAAGCTAACTTCTCAAATTTCTCTAGAAATAATTCTTCAACATTATGTTCGAAATTACTCATTTTAACCACATCCAGAAATTAAATATGACACCATTTGAAATGTTCTTTGATAAAACTAATTATTAACCATTTAATCTTAAGTAGTTTTTTAATTTATAAAAGAAAAAAAAAAGGTATAATTAAGCGGGATTTGATTCCTCATTCATTAAGATTTTCGTTTTGATTGATGTAAGAATCACTTGAGTCCTCAATATCAGTTGATAATTCAAAAGATTCTTCTTGTTTAGGTTCACTTAATAGCTCCTTTACCTCTACCTCGACTTCTTCTTTGATGATCTGCTGATTTTTTACATATTTTCTTATCTCGTAGATACCAATTACAATCAAGATAAGGATGAAAAATGCAATAACAGCCACATTCTTAGCTAAATTAACATCATCGCGTTCTATCAGTGAAACGATATTGAACAAGGGAAAGTTAAAATTTTCGAGGAGACTGTAAGGAAATGTGTGGATAAACTCGTAAGCCACTTTTGAAAAGATCAGCCAAATCAACACAGTTTCAGGTTTAATACGTTTAAATTTTTTGCTTAGGGTTTCAGCTTGGGATCCCAATAATGTGCTTAAAGAGTAGAGTAGAATTAGAACATCAACTACGATAACCCCGATACTTGACCAGAAGGAAGGAGCAGAATCTTCACCACTACTTAACCCAAAATATATTTTTAAAGCTAAAAATAGCGTATAAATTGAAACAAGCACGGAAAAAATACCAAGCCAAGCTACGTTAATCCGTTTAAAAAGATAAACCACACCTGTTATCGTAAAAACTATAATAACCGCTCCAACTATAATATAAACCAGATTTAGAAACAAAGGAACTTGTACTGTTGAAATAGATGAAAAATCAAATATTAATGGACCGATGAGAAACAAGTATAATAGAAATATTGATAAAACTGTTCCCCCAAAAAATAGAACGATCCTTAGAAAAGGTCTAATCGAAGGATATTTCAACAATTTTTTGTCTGTTTTTATTCCAGTTCGATAGGCACCGTACAGAATGAACCAAGATACAAAGAAAAAGTACGATATTATTGAAAACGCAAACAGTATGATTAGTATCAAGCTAAGTATGGCCAGTATTGGCAAAGATACTATTAAGAGAAGAATAATTTTCCAAGTTTCATATTGGATAATGCTCCTTTTGGATATAAACGAAAAGATTAGTAAGAACATCAAGAATGTTAGGAATGGAAGAAAAATTATAATTCCAATGATAGGAAATAAATCAAAATCCCCGATTGAAGGAAATTGAATAACAGTAACACCGATAATGAGCCAAATCACTAAAACTAGATATTTCCAATTCTCTCTTTTTCCAAGTGTTTTTAAATTTTCAATGATCTCCATACAAAACTAGTCAAGGAAGAAATATATAAACCTATCTTATGTGTAGTATGATGAATTCTAAGGGTTTCACTCAATAAATTCTTCTATTTTTTTTTGAGTGTTAAATACTCGATAGTCTAAATCCAATTTTTTCTTAAGCTCGTTAACAGATTCAGGAGCGAAGCCTGCAAAATGATTATTCACGATGATAAATATTTCATAGATATTTGGAACTGTGATTAATCTTTTAATATTCTCATGTAGATGCTCCATGGCTTTCTCCTGTCGTCTTTGAATCCGATTAAAGACAGTTAACTCCCGATCTCCTATAAGTCTTATATAATAAAGTTGCTGATCCTTATGATAATATGGTTTTAAATCAGGTTTGTATGTGGTAGCGAGAAATATGTTCTTACTATTAATAAAAGTAGAGAGTATTTCAGGGTTGAACCATGAGTTATCTCTTAGTTCAATCAAATACTTATATTCTGAAGGAATTTTCCTAAGCATAATGTTTAGTTTTTCCCGATGTTTTTCACTATATTTAAACCATGGGGGAAACTGTAGGAGAAAACCAAAAATCTTAGGTTTTAATGATTTCAACACTGAAAAAAACTCAGTGATGAATAGATCTATCTCGGGATCATTCATTTTGTGAGTTATATTTTGCCAAACTTTCACTATAAATCGAAAGTTTTCTGGTACATTTGTTCTCCAATTATAAACCATGTTTTTAGATGGGAGATTGTAAAAAGTAGAATTTATTTCAACAATATTAAAATATTTTGTATAATATGCCAAATGCTGACTTCGTTCAAGTTTTCTTGGATAAAAGGATCCTACCCAATCTTTATAGTCCCATCCTGCAGTTCCGATATCAATTTTTACCATATTAAAATACTATACAAATAATCTAGTTTAAGATAAGCAAGGATTTTTTTGTTAAAATAATTATTTTTTATATAAAATTAATTTAGTTTTGTAGATTTAGTAAGAATGAAAGATGTGGGAGTGTTTTAAAAACTTTTAATGTGAGAAAGAATGAGTTTAGATTGGGGAAAAATAGAGGAAAGACCAGAAAAGAAGTATCCCGTTGAAGGAAAGAGTCTATTAGAGATGAGATCTGAGATTGGAGCTCTAAAACAAGAATTAAATCAGGTTATGGAAG
>Ga0209536_100007542_pt1 | contig 16485 bp, 21 predicted proteins | sample DeeMarSeWOR28_12_FD_187461 | JGI IMG/M metagenome (GOLD analysis project Ga0209536, IMG submission 187461) | Marine sediment microbial communities from White Oak River estuary, North Carolina - WOR-2-8_12 (SPAdes) (version 2) | ecosystem: Environmental > Aquatic > Marine > Intertidal zone >... | reverse complement strand
ATTGGAAGAACCCATGGGCAGCATACCATTCCGATAACTTTCGGATTTAAGATGGCAGGTTATGCAATGGAGGTTGACCGTCATCTCGAACGTATTTTTGAATGTAAAAGCAGGCTTTTAGTAGGAAAACTATCAGGTGCAGTTGGAACCGGTGCGGCACTTGGGCCTGCTGCCTTAAAGTTACAAGAAGAAATGCTAAAAAAATTACGCTTAGGTGTTGAAACAGTTGGAACTCAGATTGTATGTCGTGATAGATACAATGAGCTGCTTAGTGTTTTAGCAAATATTGCAACAAGTATGGAAAAATTTGCAACAGAGATTCGTAATCTTCAGCGTGATGAAATTAGAGAGGTCGCAGAAGCTTTTGAAACTAAAAAACAAGTGGGTTCATCAACAATGCCACATAAAAGAAACCCAATTACTTGTGAACAAATATGTGGACTTGCACGAGTCGTTCGTGGTTTTGTTTTTCCTACATATGAAAATGCTATTCAGTGGCATGAGAGGGATTTATGCAATTCCTCAAGTGAACGTTTCATAATTCCTCATTCCATTATTTTAACTGATTGGATTGTTTATCAAACAAATATTGTTTTCAAAAATTTAAAAGTGTTTCCAGAGCGAATGAAAAAGAATCTAGAGATTTCTAAAGGTCTTCCAATGGCAGAATCACTTATGACTACTTTGATTGGTAAAGGTATGGGTCGTGGAGATGCACATGAACTTATGAGAAAAATTTCGTTAAAAGCAGCAAAAGAAAATAAAACACTTAAAGAAGTCTTTATGAAAGAAAATAAAAAATTAAAATTCTTGTCAGATAAAGAAGTTAATGATGCACTAAATCCAAGTAATTATCTTGGTGTAGCTGAAAAAATCATTGATATAGTTGTTAAAAGATTTGAGAGATGAAATTATATGGACAAATTTGAAACACTTACAAAAAACGTTGTTGAGTTGATAACAGAAGATGAACTAAAAAAGGTTTTAAAAAAGGATAAACCTAAAGGGTACATCGGCTTTGAACCATCTGGAACAGTACATCTAGGTTGGATTATTTGTACCAGTAAAATAAAGGATTTTTTGGAGTGCGGTTTTGATTTCACAGTACTTCTTGCAGATTGGCATGCATATATAAATGACAAATTCAGTGGAGATATTGAAAAAATCAAACTCTGTGGTAAATACATGGAGGATTGTTTTGCTGCAATGGGAGTTGATACGAAAAAAATTAATTTTGTCTATGCAAGTGATTATGTTTCTGATCCAAAATATTGGGAAACTGTACTTCGTGTTTCTAAGGCAACATCTGTCAAACGTGTGAAGCGTGCAATGGATATTATGGGAAGATCAGAAGATGAAGCGGAAAAAGACTTGTCTAAACTTTTTTATCCTGCGATGCAGGTTTCAGATATCTTTTATCTAGATTTGGACGTTGCATATGGTGGGATGGATCAACGTCATGCACATATGCTAGCGCGTGATGTTTCTAAAAAAATTAATCGTAAATCACCCGTTGCTATTCATACGCCTCTTTTAACAGGACTTCAGGCAGGAGGACGTATGGACCCAACAGAGGTTAAGATGAGTAAGAGTAAACCGGATTCTATGATTTCCATTCATGACTCATCTGACGAAGTAAACAGAAAGATGAAAAAAGCATATTGTCCAGAGAAAATTGTTGATGGAAATCCAGTTCTTGAAATGTGTAAATATGTTATTTTTCGAGAGATAAAGGGATTCTTTAAAATTGAAAGACCTGAAAAGTTTGGTGGAAATCTAGAGTTTAAAAGTTATGACGAACTTGAAGCTGCATTTATAAAAGATTTACATCCTTTAGATTTAAAAAATGCAACTGCTAATTATATTAATCAGATTCTTGAACCTGTTCACAAATATTTTGAAAATCATTCTGGAACATATAATAAAATGAAAAAATTAGGAATAATTAATTAGATTTTATTCTTCAAAGATAAACAATTCATCGATTTTAGTGTTTAGAGCTTTTGCAATATCATGTGCCAGTTTTAGAGAAGGATTATATTTTCCTTTTTCAAGAAAAACTATAGTTTCTCTTCTTGCACCAACGTTTCTTGCTAAATCTTCTTGTGTCATATCATATCTTGCTCTAAGTTCTTTGATTCTTGTTTTCATTTATTCTCCTTTCCTTGAAAAATAATAGTATGCAAGCATAAACGTTATTCCTGAGATCAACACTACTGCTGCTGTAACAAGGCCTCCTCTTAGTTCTTCGTCAAATAATATTATTGAAAGCATGTTGCTTCCTACAGCACTCCATATTGCTGCAATAAAACCGTAGTATCCTGCTTTGTATCCAGCAATTTTTAATCTTTCATCTTGTGCAGGTAGTCCCTTTTTTATGTTTTTTGCTCGATCGTATATTATGTAGCTTGAGGTTAAAATAATTATCAGTATTATAGGTATTGATATCATATCAAATAGTTCTATTGTTGGATTTGCAAGTATGTAATATGCAAAAGTGCCCACAACAAGTGCCGTTATTCCTATTCCCATCAAAATTACTAATTTTTGACCTGTTTTAGTTTCATTTAACATTTTTTATCACCTTTTGTTTTTTATTTCTAACTTTTTGTTATTTATTTCTAACATTATGTTAGATGTATATAACATCTAGTATTTATAATTTTCCAATAAAAAAGCAAAAAATCCTAAAAGGTATTTTAAAAGAAATAGCTGAAAAAGAAAAAGTTGAGTTAAAACTTAATAAACCATCTCACTGGAAATAGTTTTACCCATAATATTTTTTAAGCATTTTCATAGCCTTTAGCGTAATCCATTTACTAGGAGCTCCTTTTGTTTCAATGTTTGTTATAAAACGACCATTAAATGTTTCTTCAAGAATCCAACGTCCTTGTTCATTCTGCTTAGAAGCAACGATGTTCACTGCATCTTGCATTCTTTCATCTTTAATGCCTAAATCTGTAAGTATATTTAGAATTTCAAGAATATCATCCTGGTACATGTGGGGAAAACGAAGTCTAAGCCAACCAGGTTTTGAAACCTTTGAAAGATTGCGACTTTTCTTGTAAATATGATGTAAAAGCAGATAATCAACAGCCTTGTCTATTGTGTTTTTTACATCTTTATTTCTTTTATTTTCAGGAATTTCAGCAAGGGCTTTCAATGATTTTACAACACCCATATGACATGAATGTTTACTAAAACATGCTTTGTGTCCCTTATAGGGCCAATCGTCTGGCAAATCAATGTATTTACCATCATCAAATCGTTGGTACTTTGTAATCCATTCAATCCCTTTTTGAACTCGTGGGTCATCTAAATAACCAAAGCGAATCATAGACCAGATCATGTTTCCGGTAAGACAAGGAATAGCCTTTCCAGGTGCGCCTCCCCCTTTTGAGGAGCTATGATAAGCAAAACCACCACGAATTTTATCTTGAGAGTTTTTTAAAATAAACTCGCAGGTTTTTCTTATTCTTTGATCTTTTTCATCAGCACCTAAAGAGGCTAGTATAATAAGATTCCAAACGGTACCTCGATATTTAGAATGTTCATAGAAATCTTCAGGTTTTCCCCAATAACCACCAGAGTTTTGTTTCTCTAAAATCTTTGGAACTACACCAGTTTTCATAATTTGCTGTTTTGTACTTTTAACTTCTTTATCATCTAAGGGTTTACCAATTAAATTAACGAGAGTATAATATTTAACTGATGGGTTATCATTTTCAAATAACCAGTTTGTGTTATCTTTTTTTAAATAATGTTTCCAATCGTTCATATCTAGTTATCAAAAAATTAATATGGGTTTAACATTTTTAATATTATATATTTTTAATTATAGGTTTAGTTACAAAAAATATAAAAAGTAATATCTTGTGTTATTAGTTTAATAACTATTAAACTATTTACTTCATAACTTATATATAGTATCTTATATATAATAACGTGAAATGTTTGTAAAATTTATAAAAATTAAGATAATTTCTCTTTGCCTAATTTTTTTATTGCTAGGTACTTCTTTTCTATGCCAAGCAACAAATCAAACTATTATAACAAATAAAAATGGAAGTAAAACAGCAAATGCAAACATTATCGATATGGTTCAGCAAATAGATGAAAATCTAGTTTCTTACTATCTTAGTAATCTTGTAGAATATGGCATTCGTTATACCGGTAGTTTAGAATGTCAAATTTCTGGTGATTATCTATATAATGAGTTTGAAAAAATGGGACTTTTTGTAGAATTTCATGATTGGAGTTTTGATGAATTTGATAGTAGAAATGTCGTTGCAACGTTGAATGGGTCCGACACTGAAAGTGATGCTATATTTCTTATAACAGCACATTATGATACCGTTAAAAATTCTCCTGGTGCGAATGATGATGGATCTGGTGTTGCAGCAGTATTGGCTATAGCTAGTGTTTGCAGTAAATATAGTTTTAATCATACAATTCGTTTTATTTGTTTTTCAGGTGAGGAAGTTGGAACTTATGGAAGTCTATTTTATGCACGTGATTCATATGAAGATGAAGATAATATTATTGCAGTGTTAAATTTGGATATTATTGGATATGCAAATTCAGGTTATGGAGGAAAAATCATCCGTTTTCACCATGAGAAGCGTTCCTCATGGATTGCAGAGTTTGCACAAGATATTAGTAATAAATATCTTGAAATAGTTGATATGACTGTTGAAGATATGCCCAATTATCGTGGTCATGACGGACAGGCTTTCTTGGATTACGGGTATGATGGTGTATGGATTGCAGAACATGATGGATATTCATGGGGTCATTCACCAAATGATACAATGGAACATATTAATCTTACATATCTTTCAAAGGCAACTAAGTTAATGCTTGCGATTCTAGTTGAACTTGCTAACAGACCAATTGATCTCCAGGTTATTATAAAAACACCATATGAAGGAACAATTTATTTTTTAAAAAGAAAAATTCCAGTTTCTTTTGCTCGATATTACTTTAGCAAACTTCGTGGTACTACAATTATTTTTGGAAAAACTACTGCTAGTGTGCAAGTTAAAAGTAGTCAAGAAATCAAATTCGTTGCTTTCTGTAAAGATAATAATTTTGTATACTGGGATTATGCACCTCCTTATGAGTGGGATTTTAATAGTAGATTTTATTCAATTAATGGAATGTTTACTTTAAGGGTATATGCGTATACCTATTCTGGTCAGTTTGCATCTGATGAAATGGATATTATAATGTTTTCAAAACCTTAGAAAAACATCAATTTTACCCATAAGTATTTTTTTTGAAAAATTATACAATTTATTATGAAAACAATTGGTCTAATTGGTGGAACATCTTGGCTATCAACACTTGAATATTATCGGATTGTTAATGAAACAGTAAATGAAAAACTTGGAGATGCACATTCTGCGCGTTGTATTTTATATTCTGTTGATTTTGAAGAGGATATTGTAAAAAATGAATACAATTGGGATAAGATAATTGAAAATTATATAGATATTGCAATAAAACTTGAGTATTTTGGCGCGGATTTTTTAATTATTTGTGCTAATACTGTTCATAAAATTGTTGAAGGTGTTCAAAAAAGTATAAAGATTCCGATTCTTCATATAGCTGATGCAACTGGTATAAAGATTGTTGAAAATGGGTTCAAAAAAGTTGGTCTTCTTGGAACCAGGATTACCATGGAAGAAAATTTTTATAAAGATAGGCTAAAAGAAAAATTTGGTATTGAAACAATTATTCCTAAAGAAAATGAAAGAGAAATAATTCATAAAATTATACATGAAGAGCTGACTTATAATATAATTAAAGATTCTTCTAAACAAAGATATATTAAAATAATTAGAAATTTGGTAGATGATGGCGCGCAGGGAATTATTCTTGGTTGTACTGAAATACCGTTGTTAATTAAACAAAATGATGTAGAGATACCTGTTTTTGATACAACTAACATTCATGCCAAAGCAGCGGTAGATTATGCATGTTTGAGAATTCACTGAAGCAGAGTTAACTTTTTCTTTTCGCTTACAGATAAATGTTTATTGAATAATTTTTTAAACTTTGACTCTAAAGTGACTTTAAGGGCAAAGCCAATTTTTTAAAAAAATATAAATATAAGAATGCATATATCAGTGTTAACACGTATTAATACGTGTTTGAGGCATATTTATGAAAAAAGGACAAATAATTGGACTAACGCTGTTGATAGCAGGGATTGTTATAATTTACCTCTATTCAGCAATACAGGCATTACAAAACATAGATATTGCATCTGTTCCAATTGCAATATTAATTGGGGCGATAGCAATAATTATAGGAATAATAGCCTTGCTCATATCAATAATATATGAGCAAACAAGTGACATGAAAAAAAGAAAAGAAGAAATTCCTAAGGAGGATTTTGAACCATGATAATAACAAATACTGAATTTGTACCAGGTAGAGAAATTAGTGTGATATTAGGTCTTGTGCGGGGAAACACAATTCAAGCAAAACACGTTGGAAAAGATATAGTTGCAGGATTCAGAAACTTTGTTGGGGGAGAGATCAAAGAATATACCAATATGATTTCTGAAGCAAGGGAAATAGCATTAAAACGCATGGAGCAGAAAGCTGAAAAACTTGGCGCAGATGCAATAATTAACATTCGTTTTACAACGTCGGCTGTGATGGCAAGTGCCGCAGAAATCTTGGTTTATGGAACAGCAGTAAAGCTAAAGTAGATACAATGGAAACTGGAAATACAGTTCTGATAATTGTTGGTGCGCTATTGATTTTGCTAGGTGTTCTAACAATTTTTATTCCAAATCTTTTAAGGATAATAAATGTACCGGGAGGACCAAAACTTAAAGCAACTGTATCGATAGTAATTGGTTTGATTTTGATTGTCGTAGGAATTAGTGTACAATTATAATAGATTTAAAAAAGTGATAGATTGTGGAGAAAAAAATTCGCTGTCCGAAATGTAGTAAAATATTCACATGTAATGGAAATCCAGGTGAAGAAATATTTATAAAATGCTCAAACTGTGGAACTGAAGGTAAAATTATTTTAGAAAAAATAGAACCTATTGCATCAAAAAGCTTAGTTGTAATTGATAATACCTCAAAAAAATATAAAGATGTTTTAGCTGTTGACAATATCTCTTTTAATATTAAGCAAGGTGAAGTTTTTGGATATATTGGACCAAATGGTGCAGGTAAAACAACTACTATAAAGATGATGATTGGGCTTTTAAAACAAACAAATGGTAGCATTTACATCAATGGTTACAAAATGCCTGAGCAAAAGGAAAGTGCTCATAGATTTATTGGTTATATGCCTCAAGATGTTGGAATTCAACAATGGAGAACAATAAATCATGCACTTACAACATTTGGAAAGCTTTCTGGAGTGGATAGTAAAACTTTACAAGATCGGATCAATGAAATGTTAGAGCTTTTTCAATTGTCAAAATATAAAAATAAAAAAATTTCAAAGCTGTCTGGTGGAACAGTTCAAAAACTGGGCATTATTCAAGCTCTTTTGCATAAACCAAAATTACTAATTTTAGATGAACCGCTAAGTGGTCTTGATCCAGATAGTAGATTTCAAGTTAAGAAAATAATAAAAGATCTTAGTAATAATGGGACAACTATCTTTTTTTCTTCTCATATACTTAGTGACGTTCAGGACATTGCAACAAAAATAATTATTATTGATGATGGACATATTGTAAAAATTGGTTCTCTCGATGAATTAAAATCTGAGTTTTTGAAAGAGTATCAAATTGAAATAATTTTTTCAAAAAAATCTGAAAAATTTATTGAAATCGAAAAAATTTCTGGAGTCAAAAGTATTACTAAAAAATCAGATGATAAATTGTTAGTTAAAATTGAGAAAATATCTAATATTGATGAAATAATACATAAAATAATTAAGGCACTTTTGGAAAACAATTGTAAAATTAGAAGTATTAAACCATTGAGCCCCTCTTTAGACGAGGTTTATCAGTTTTATCTTGGAAAAGGAGGAAAGTAACAATGAGTTTTTCACTATTATTTTTAGATGAATTAAAGGGATTTTATAAATCTTATGTTATGATTTTTTTATTAATGTTTATTCCAATAATTGCACTTTTATTTTACTTTATTTTACCTGTTGATATTTATGAAAAGATGCTCATAGTTTCTGTTATTGTTTCAAGTCTTGGTGGAATATTATCTTCAGCTATGCTAAGTGCAAATATAATTAATGAAAAAGATTCTCATACGTATGATTTATTTCTCATTAGACCAATTAAAAGATGGAATATAATTTTATCAAAATATTTTGCAGTCGTTATTTGTGTATCGCTTGCCTGTATGTTAGCTCTAGTGGTAAATATTTTAGCATATTTAGTTGAATCCTCAGTACTGCCAGATTTTCTTATTACTAATATTGTTGATAAAATCATATTAACATTTTCACTTATTGCAATAGGAAGTTCGTTTGGTGTGTTAATGGGAGTGGTAATATCTTCATTAGTGGGGGCAGTTATTATTGATATTTTCATTGGTCAATATTTAATGTACATTCCAGTATTATTAGGACAGTTTACTAACGACCCTAACCTAATGACTGCATTATTTGGAATTGTTATAATGATTTGTTTATTGGCGATAGCAATTTTATTGTTTAGTAAAAGGGAATTTTGAATAAATTATTGGAAATTGATATAATGAAAAAAGTAACAATCACACTTAGTGAAGACATTTGGAAATGGTGGAAAGACAATCCTTGGATTAATTTATCTCAACTAGCAGAAAGGGAACTAGGCCGAATCAGAGCACTTGAAGAAAGGGTTCTTGGAACGTGTCCAAAATGCGGTAATCCCAAGCTTAGATTTAATGGTAAAACATACAAATGTAGTAAATGTGGTTACGAATACAAATAAAAGAATTAATATTATTAAAAAGGATGAATGGTAAAATATGATGGTTACAACAACTGATAGTCTACCCGGAAGAGAAATAAAAGAAGTACTTGGAATTGTATTTGGTAGTTGCGTTCAAATGAAACATCTAGGAAAAGACCTACGTGCTGCAGGAAGAAACATTATTGGAGGAGAATCAAAATCTTACACAGAATTATTGGAAGAAGCAAGACGTACGTCAATGCAACGAATGATAGAAGATGCAAAACGAATAGGAGCCGACGCTGTAGTAGGTATGCGATATGCTACAGCTCAAACTATGGGTGGAGCAGCAGAAATAATTGCATTTGGAACAGCTGTAAAAACATATTAAAAAAATCTTAGGGGAAAATATATATGATTGCCGTGGAAGTTAAAAACCTAGTTAAACACTATGGAAAAGTACAAGCCGTTAGAGGAATTTCTTTTTCAATTGACAAGGGTGAAATATTTGGATTAATTGGCCCCAATGGTGCAGGAAAAACTACGGCTCTAAGAATAATTTCAACTCTTCTAACGCTTACAGATGGTTCTATTAACGTTATGGGCTTTAATCTTGAAAAAAAACCAGAAGAAGTAAGAAAAATTATGAGCTATTTACCTGAAGATGCTGGTGCATATAAAAATCTTACAGGAGAAGGATATCTAGAATTTATTGCAAATTTTTTCAATCCGAAAACTGTTAGAAATATGGTTGCAAAAGGTGTACAAATCGCAGATCTTGGAGAACGTATTAATGACAAGGTTGATACCTATAGTAAAGGTATGAAAAGACGACTTTTAGTAGGCAGAGCATTGATGACAGATCCCCGGCTTGCAATACTTGATGAACCAACAAGTGGCTTGGATGTAAATAATGCTCAAGAAGTAAGAAACATAATAAAATCCACAGCAAAGAAAGGAACGACCGTTTTACTTTCTTCACATAACATGTTAGAAGTTGAATATATGTGTGATAGAATTGCATTAATTGATGAAGGGTTAATTGTTGAAAAGGGCAGGCCCATAGATCTTATGAAAAAATATAATGCAAAAAATATTGAAGAAGTGTTTATGAAGGTGGTAAAAAAATGAGTGCACTTGGAAACATAATTAAAAAAGAAATAAAAGAACTGCTCACACCAGCAACAATTTTACCAATTGTTATCTTAGCACTTATTTATGGTACGATGGGTAGCAGCATAGCAGGTATACAAGAACAATCACAAGAACCGCCTATCATTGGTGTTATCGACGAAGACGATAGCACATTTTCTACAAATGTTGTTAATATTCTTAATGAAAGTGCAAAAGTCATGTTCAACTCCTCATCTGTTTTTGATAAACAAAAAGGTTTAGAAGAACTTAAACAAAAAAACGGTGTTGCACTTATAGTTATTCCTAGTAATTTCACAGAAAATATTCTTAATAAACAATCAGGACAAATAGAGATCTATTGGATTATGAAAGGCGCAGGGGTCTTGGATACAATCTCATCCAATCTTGTAGATTTTTTAATTACAGATATTAACACAAATATATCATTAGAGCTCATACAAGAAAATAGCTCAACAAATGCCACTAATGCCACTTTTATTTTATCACCAACAAAAAGAGTTGAAACAACATATTTAAAAGACCGAGAAATCCCAGGACTATCTCCAACTGTAATCATGAGTATGTTATCTTCTCAGTCTATAATGACCCCTATCATCATGATGATGATCATTATAATGTCAGGTGGAATTGTTATTACATCAATGGCTCTTGAAAAAGAAAATAAAACTCTTGAAACCCTTCTAACACTACCTGTTAAACGAACTAGTATAGTCACAGGTAAAATTGTCGCTGCTGCTACCATAGGGCTTATTCTTGCAGTAATATATATGATTGGTATGAATAACTATTTCCAAGGATTTGGAGTATCACAAAGTGGAATAAATCTTGCAGATTATGGCCTTGTTCTAAGCTCACCACAAGAATTCCTGCTAGTAGGAATATCTCTATTTGTCACTCTCATCGCCGGGTTAGCACTATGCATGCTGTTAGGAACATTTGCAAAGAACTTCAAAAGCGCACAAACTCTCACCTTTCCCATCGTGGCTCTTGCGATGATACCTATGTTCATCACAATGTTCGCAGATTATGATACTCTTCCTATGGGGTTAAAAATATTCACATTTGCAATACCCTTCTCTCATCCGATGATGGCAACTAGAGCACTTCTGTTTGGTGATTATCTTATGGTTATTGCAGGAATAATATATGTTAGCATTTTTGCAATTATCATAATTGCAGTAGTTGTCTGGGTGTTTAAAACAGATAGAATAATAACTGGCACGACAAAATTTAGTTTAAATAAAATTTTCAAAAAAAAGAAATTAAGTAAGTAAGCCTCCTCTTAGATAGATATCAAGCTGAGATTTTGAAAGAGGCTTACCGTTATATTTTTTATTTTGTGTTTTATCAAATATTTCACCAGTTTTAAAATCAATACCAAGTTCATCTTTGTCATTTATCTGATTCAGAATATCTTCTGCAACCATAATTGGCATTGCACTGTTTATAGCGTTACGTTCATAAATTGCGCCAAAACTTTCAGCGATAATAATATTTATACCAAGGCTTTTAAAACAATCAACTGCCTGCTGACGAGAACTACCGCAACCAAAGTTTTTACCAACAATTATAATATCTCCAGGTTTTGCTTTTTTTGCAAAATCCTTGTAACCCTCAAGGTTGTCAAAAGTATATTGTCCCATTTCTTTGAGATCTGTAATATTGAGATATCTGTTATGAAAAATCATATCTGTATCAATATTATCCTTCTTTATAACCCAAGCTCTACCTTCAACTTTTAATGGCGATTGTTCATTTTTTCCTTTTGATTTTACTTCAAAAAATCTAGACTTAGTAACTATTACTGCTTCAGGTTTTTCAGGAATTTTCTCCTCTGTTGTAATATATCCTGCAACAAGGGACGCAGCAACAATTGCAGGGCTTGCAAGAAATATATCACCTTTACCTTGTTTTCCAACAAAATTCCTGTTACCTGAAGAAACTGCAACCTCACCAGATCCGGTTTGTCCAATTTGACCTGCGGCACATCCTGCGCAACCAGCTGATCCAACTAAGGCACCTGCATCCTTGAAGATTTTGATAAGCCCTTCATCTAGGCATTTCTTCCAAATTTTATCGGTAGATGGAACAATTTTTAGAATTCTACCAGGTGCAATTTTCCTATTTTTAAGAATTTTTGCAACAAATCTCATATCTTCTATTCGACCATTAGTACAAGAGCCGATAAAACCAGAATCAACCTTTGTGCCTTTTACAGCCTCAACTTTTACAACATCCTCGGGATGACCAGGTTTGGATATTAATGGTTTAAGATCTGTAATATCAACTTCAAATGTTTTTTCATAAATAGCATCGGAATCAGCTTTCAAATTATCATATGGAAATAATATTATTATTGCACCCATCTCAGTTGCCATTGAAGCAATTGTAACGAGGCCATCAAGTGACAAAGAATCAACATATTCTCCATAAATTTCAGCAGAATAACCTAAAAGGCCATCTGCACCAAACTCCTTAAGTAATCTAAGTACAACATCTTTAGGGGTTGCCAAAGGAGATGGTTTTCCTTTTAAAACTATTTTAACAGAAGAAGGAACCTTAAACCATATCTTGCCATAAGCCCAAGCATGTGCGATATCTTTATCACCCATACCTTGACCAAACGCACCAATTGCACCAAGAATATTTGCATGACTATCAGTTGAAACAATTGTTCCACCCGGTTTTGCGATACCTTCATCTATTACTATGTGTGTTCCAATCCCACTATCAATATCAAAAATTTTAACGTTATTTCTTCTAGCATATTGTCTGCATATATGTTGATTTGCTGCATATTTTTGATCACAACCTCCAGGGTTACAATCAAAAGTAAAATAGGTTTTAGAAGGATTATCTAAATCAAGATTGTTTTCCTCGAGATTTTTAACAACATTTGCACCACCGAAATCACGAGCAACTCTTACATCAATATTAATATCGATTATCTCCCCAACGTTCGCCTCTTGATCTGAATGATTTTCAAAGATTTTCTGGATAATTGTTTTTCCCAATAATATTCCCCCTAAGATAAATCGCGTTCTTCTGGACCATCGTAATCACATTCAGTTGAAAACATTTTACGCATAGGTTTCTGCTCGGTTTGCTCCTCATAAACTTGCGCAGTAAGACCCGCGACTCTACCGAGTAAAAAGAATCCTTTCCCAAGACGCCAATCAAATCCCATATCAGAAGTAATTGCAGCTACTGCTCCATCTACATTTATTGGTAGTTGTTTTCCTGTTTGAGCATTTAATTCTTTTTCAATTGCTTTTGATAAAGCAATACAATTACTTGCTATACCTAGCTCACCTGCAAGAGAATAAAGTTTTTTTGTTCTAGGATCAGATGTATGAACTCTATGCCCAAAACCAAATATTTTTTTATTTTGCTCTCTACTTTCAGTAACTAAAATCTTTGCCATTTCAACTATTGTTTTACCTTCTTTTTTTGCTCTTGCAACTCCTTCTTGTAAAAACTTTGCACCTTTTTCGATGGCACCACCATGAGCATCGCCAATAGAAAGTACCCCTGCAGCAACTGCAGTCGGCAAGGGAACTCCGCCAGATGCAACAACTCTTGATGCCATAGCAGATGGGGGCGTTACACCATGATCAATACATGCAGTTAGTATTGCATCTATCATTTTCCCATGTTCTTTACTTGGAAGTTCTCCTTTTAACAAAAGATAAACTACATGCGAATAAGGTACATTTCCAATGAGATCTTCCTGACGGTAACCACGTGTAACAAGATGATTTGACTCAACTTTTGTTATTTTAGTAGTCCATTTCATATTAATCAAGTCCTTTTACTTTCCAAATATTATCCAAAACAGTACCATCAAACCATTTTGTACAACCAACAAGTTTGTCTTCAAATTCAAGTTTTTGTGGCCCACCCGTTTCCTGATAAGCAATATTTTTTAAATCCTCAATAGGAACAATATTGATTTTTCCTTTACATTTTTCAATTAAATCAGTTCTTTTTGGATTAATTGCTATTCCTTGATTTGTAACAATTGCATCTACAACATCACCAGGGGTTGAAATAGTTGTAACATGCTCAAGTACAATAGGATTTGTTTTTCTATAAACAGGGCATGTAATGATGCACAGTGAGGACCCTGCTGCTGTGTCCTGATGTCCTCCTATCCCATGTAGCATTCTTCCATCACTATGAGTGTTTACATTTACATTAAATGAAGTATCAACTTCAGTTGCACCAAGTACAACTGTATCAAGACCATCTATTGTTCTGCCTTTTGATGTCGGATCTGCATAATGACCGATATCTGCAGGAAGCCCAAGGTTATTCTGAATAAATTTTACAGAATAATCATCAAAAACCTGTGAGTAATAAATGTTTTTAACTCTACCAGATTGATAAATATCACAAATAAGTTTGGTAAGTCCACCAGTTGCAGTTGATGCTACAACATTTTTTTCTTCTAAACGCTCTCCCAGGTATTTCATTGCCGCTAGGGATATTCCTCCAGCACCTGATTGAAAAATCATCCCATCTTTGATTAAACCTGCAGCATCCATAAGGTCTACGCAATCATATGCTATTCGAAGTTTCATGGGATCTTCAGTTATTTTAGTAGTTCCTGACATTATATTTTTTGGATCACCAATTCTATCAACTTGTGCTACATAGTCAACGTATCTTTCTTGTATCTCCTGAAAGATATTTGGATAATCAACAATTTTATCTGTAACAATTATTACTTTATCTGCTTTCATAGCATCTACTTGCGAATAAGATATTGGTCCAAAGGCACTTTCACCAATAATCCCCGTTGCATTTCCTCTTTCATCTGCAGCAGAAGCAGCAATAACTGCAATATCAATATGAAGTTCCCCTGTTTTAACAGCGGCCCAACGCCCCCCATGAGAGCGTAAAACTACCGGGTAACCTAGCGGATTTCTTGAAATATAATCCCCAACTATACCATTGATACTGCCTTCTATTCTATTTACAGTTCCATCTTTTATAAACTCAATTATTGGTTGGTGAACATTAAACATTGCAGTTTGAGCTATCATTATATTTTTTACACCCATTTCCCTAACAATGTCCAATGTTTGATTAATTACAAAATCTCCATTTCTAAGCTGGTGATGGAAAGAAACACACATTCCATCTTTTAGCCCACATTTTTTTAGTGCATCCTTTAGATTTGTAACTTTTGAAGAATAGGTGTGTTTTTTTGCCCCAGAAAATGGTTTATACTCTTTTCCTGAAATATTTGTTTCAACGATTCTACCTGCTGAATTTTCAGCTTTCATGCTTTCACACCAAAGATTTTTTGATCTCAAAATCAATAAAATCGCAATGATTTATAATTACTGCTTCAGGGCTTCTTTTAAGTTCATCTCCTTCATGTGAATGCGCATAAATGATTAATACAACTTCATCTGGAAGCCCTAACTCTTTTGCAAGAAGTGCTCCTGATACTGGATGCCGAAATTTTTCTCCGTACTTGCTTTTTATGTATTTTCCATCTTTTTTTACATATTCCAAAAGTTTTCCGACATCATGCAAAAGAGCACCAGCAATTAAAATATCAAGTTTCAGATTTTCTTCTCGATTGTCATACACACTTTTTGCAAGATTTGTAATTCTTTTAGTGTGATCAGTAAGTTTTCCTGAATTTTCTATTAAAAGCGTAAATGGAGCATCTTGGAGATTTTCCCATCCTCCGCGGTTTGCTGCTTCTTTCCAAACGTGTATTACTTTTTGTTTTAGATTTAAATCTTTTATCCATCCGAGTTCTTTTGAAAAAATAGCTTCTACATCGTTTTTATCAACCATCTAATAACCCCAGATGGTTGATTGTAATCTAAAAGATGATTATTAAGATTCCCATTAAAAGCATAGAGTTTTATATGATATAAGAAAAATAAAAAATCTTATTAGGAAAAGGAATGTTATTATGCCCTCTCCGCAAGTTGTTTTAATCTGTTATTTACAACAAAGATTTCCATAATTAATTTCATTTCATCGAGTTCGGCTCGGGAGCTTATTTCACTGACAATTTTCATATTTTTTTTCACCACCTTTTCCATGTTATACTTTCTTAAATATGATATTTAAATGTTTCGTGATATTATGTCAAAATGAAAAAAAAGAAAACATCAGATTTTACTCATATAAAAATTTACTAAAAAAGGAGTAAAACCTTGGAAATTGAATAAAAAGGTTTTTAAGGTTACTTAAAAACTTTATTTTCGGCATATTAATCTCTAGTGTTGCAACTTGACTTACTGCACCATTTCCATCTTTTGCTTTAACTAAAATTGTATAGTTTCCACGGTTTTCCCATGCGTAACTAAATGTTACTACCTGACCAGAAGTGTATGGTCCTTGCCATATAACGCCCGGGCATCCTTCAAACCATTGAACCCAATAGTACACATCATCACCATCAGAGTCTATTGTGGAAATCGTAT
>Ga0209536_100007541_pt1 | contig 16486 bp, 12 predicted proteins | sample DeeMarSeWOR28_12_FD_187461 | JGI IMG/M metagenome (GOLD analysis project Ga0209536, IMG submission 187461) | Marine sediment microbial communities from White Oak River estuary, North Carolina - WOR-2-8_12 (SPAdes) (version 2) | ecosystem: Environmental > Aquatic > Marine > Intertidal zone >... | reverse complement strand
CTGGAACCAGGCCGAACGCCAGAAACGCATCGACGCGGTGGCTCCCATCGCCGGCCCGGATCTCGAGTTCTACAAGAACTGAGTTTCCTCCGCGCGCCACAGCTCAGACATTAGGCGGCATGCGGTCTTGGGGTCAAGGCTAGGGTTAAGGATAGAGGAGGATATATGATTACACGTAATCTTGGGAAATCAGAAATTTCAGTATCGGCCATTGGACTTGGTTGCATGGGTCTTTCGGAGTTTTACGGGCCACCCGCGCAGGAGTCAGAAGCCATTAATTTACTCCACCGGGCGGTAGACTTAGGCGTTACTCACTTTGATACCGCGGAAATCTACGGTCAAGGGCGCAATGAGCAATTACTGGGTAAGGCTTTTGCCGGGCGTTGGGAGCAAATAGTGCTGGCCACCAAGTTTGGGCCCAAAAGGGATCCGGCTACAGGCGCCTTTGTAGGGGTGGATGGCTCTCCGGCCAATGTCCGCAGCTCCTGCGAAAAGAGTCTTCAGCGACTGGGTACGGACAAGATTGATCTGTACTATCTCCACCGTGTGGATCCATCTACTCCGATCGAAGAGACGGTGACAGAGATGGCCAAGCTAGTTGAAGAAGGTAAAATCGGGGCTGTTGGGTTGTCGGAGGCTTCGGCTGAGACGATTAAGCGAGCGAACGCCGTTTTTCCCATTGCCGCCCTTCAGACCGAGTATTCGATATTTAGTCGGGATATTGAGCAGGACATCCTCCCCACATGCGTGGAGCTAAACATTAGCTTGGTCGCTTACTCGCCCTTAGGCCGGGGAATGTTGACGGGCCGCTATAACTCGGCCAGCGAGCGGCCTACCAACGAGACGGATTTCCGGGCCCAGATGCAGCCTCGATTTCAGCCGGGCAATATCGAGGCCAACCTCAAACTGGTGGAGGCGATCAAAGAGATTGCTGCCCGAAGGAGATGCCTTGCCGCGCAGGTTGCTTTGGCCTGGGTGTTGGGCCAGGGGAATCATATAGTAGCCATCCCCGGCACCACCAAGATCGCCAATCTTGAGATCAACCTGGGGGCGCTTGACTGTCAGCTTACTGAAGAAGATCAAGGTACGCTCAATGAATTGGCAAATCAGGTGCTCGGGGAGCGATACTCTCCTGAAGGGATGTCGGCGATCAACCGGTAACATCTGCGGGAACCGATCCCCAGTCTGGGGGCAACGGCTTTCCACCTTACTAGCCGCTGAAGCGGACGCACAACCGCTACGCGGTTGGCGTCGCTTGGCTTTTGTCGTTCCAACCTTTGATGCCCCCAACATATCCACACTTTTGAACCCTTCCAAAGAGTTGTGATACTCGTTTTATATCAAGTCTAAAAACCCACCGGCTAAGTTTCTATTCAAGATTTGATTATGTAAGCTGAAATTGGGTTTTCATGTATTTAGGTGATATTTGTGAAAAAACCTGTTCAATGAGGAGATTTAAGATTTCAGTCAGAAGCGGTGGCATCTCCATTTGCGGATGAAGGCCGTGTGGCCCGGAAAAGTATCCAGAGTGAAAATGCCAGCACGATAAGCTCGGCTGTCAAGATGAGTAATAAAGACGTCAGGCTAACCACATCGAAAGCCGTCAGTATATTTGAAGGATCGCCCCCGGGGGCGGCGAAGGGAACACCCGTTTGCGGCGTTGCCAGTACGATAAACAACAGCCGAAACACCGCTCGCATCATCAGGATCATTGAAAAGAAAATACCCAGAGAACTGGCGCCCAGGCCGATCCAGAGCGTTCGCATCACTGAGGACTGCGAGGGGCAGGTATCCGGCTGAACCATTTTTTTGGCGAGGCGGGTATATCGATAAAACCAGAATGTGGTAAAAAGCATAATCACCAAACTGCCGAAAGACAGGTAGTTGCTCAGATCAATTCCTTTACGTTGCACAGACTCAGGGCTACCGATAAAAATGACATATAGCAGCAGAACAATAGGAATTAAGAGCAGCGCCAGCTGCATCCAAAAACCCGTCCAGCCCAGACGCAGAAAATGTTTGGCAAGGCTTTCAGGATTCGAAGGTTTCGGTTTTGCTTCCAGGTCTTTTGCCATGATCAATCTCTTTCGGTGTTAAGGGTAAGCGTTCGTTTCATGAGCTGACGTCAAATAAAAAGCTCAGCTTGTTATCCGCTGGGTGGTGGGAAAGGCAGGGAAGACCACCAAAGATACAATTTCCAGTTAAACTACTGAATGGAATTTATATTGTCAAGACGGCATTTGAATTCAAACCGGGAAATCCGAGTTTATATCTTACTTCTGTGGGGCATATCCCCAAAGTGGTTTGCCCGCCAGCCGAATCCAATTCCCGGTGGATTTTATTCCCGACAACATGCTGTAACTTAACGAGTATTGACACTCATTTACGGACTCGCTATATGTGAAAATACATTTCTTTTCCTATGGGAGCACTGAGCCGGCACAATTCGTACCATTTCCCACTCGTAACGGAGATCGAATCATGAACGACCTCACCCGCTTCTCCTCTATCTCACGAGCCATAATCGTCGTAGCGGCCATAGCCATTGCCGTATTTTTCCTGCAGTCGGCAGCATCCATCATCGCACCTATCCTGCTCTCTGCTTTCATCGCCATCATCGCCACCCCGCCATTACGCTGGCTGCGGCGTAAACGGGTGCCGAAATGGCTCGCCCTGGCAGTTATTATTTTCGTACTTTTCGAGGTTGGAAGTCTTCTGGTACTGGTGTTTACCGGCCAACTGGAAGGGTTCAGGGAAGGCCTGCCCGGCTATCATCAGCGGCTGATCATGCTGAGAGACCATTATGGTGGCTGGCTGGAGGGTGTCGGTGTGGATAACGCCCGCGAGGCCCTCGATGACATCTTTGACCCCGCTAAAGCTGTCGGCTTAGTGCGGGTGGTTCTGTCCAATGTAAGCGGCATTTTTGGGACCGGCTTGCTGGTTCTGCTTGCGGTTGTCTTTATGCTGCTTGAGGCTTCCGGTCTCGCGGCCAAGCTGAAGAAGGCCTTTCACCTCACCGAGGAGGGAGAAATCCGGCTTCAGCGAGTGACAAGCGCCATTAACCGATACATGGTCATCAAAGCCCTCGCAAGCCTGGCCACCGCGCTGTGCATCTGGGTCTGGCTGTGGATTCTCGGTATCGACTTTGCCGTCCTCTGGGCCATCCTGGCCTTTCTGCTGAACTTCATACCCTTTGTCGGCGCCCTTCTAATGACGATCCCGGCGGTTCTGATGGCTTTGGTACAGACCGATCTGCTGACAACATTGCTGGTGGCATTGGGCTTTCTGGTTGCCAACACCGTGATCGGCAGCATCCTGGAGCCCAGGGTCATGGGCAAGGGGCTGGGTATTTCTACGTTGGCGGTATTTCTCTCATTGCTCTTCTGGGGCTGGGTGCTGGGAACCGTAGGTGTTTTTCTGGCGGTGCCGCTGACCATCGTGCTCATCAATGTTCTGGACGCAAGCCCTCAAACCCGGCCGATTGCCATCCTGCTCGGCCCGGATGTGACTCAGAAGACTGAGCCAGAAGAAGAGTTCAGTGCGGCCGAAGGGGAAACCGATTAACAATTACAAACTTTCTTCTAAGTAATTCCGTCTAGACATATCGATTGCTTTGTTCCGTTCAGGACAAATATGAATCTGCCGACAACCTAATGTTTCAGGTCCGCAATGAGTGCTTCGGCGGCCTGCCGACCCGACACCAATGCCCACTGGGTGGAGGGTGCGCTGCGATATTCGCCGCAAACATAAATATTCTGCCCGATCTTGCCGGCGGTTACGGTGGGGTTGTGCATCGGTGGCACCTGATCGGAAAACGCATGCCGGATGCGATACATTTTAATGAAGCGCCAGGCATCAACGGCTGCTCCGTACCAGTCGGTGAGCTGCCTTCTGACCTCCTCTTCTAAAACGTCATCCCCCATATCCTGATGACCGAGCACCACGACCGATATCAGGGCTTGCCCCGCCGGCGCGTAGGTCGGCGCCACCAGGCTGGGAACACTCAAGCTGTGGACCGGACCGCTGCCGTCGGCGTTGAGCACCAGAAAGGGTTCTTTGATGGGTGGACGGTCGGCATCGTAGTACACACAGGTCGCCGGGCGGGAGGCGATGGTTTCGCCGGTTCCCAGCAGGCGCGCGGCCTCGGGGCCTTCGGTGGCCACAACCACCGCTTGCGCCTGTAACTCATCACCGGATTCGAGCCGCACTTGGCCCTCACCCACAGAGGCCACCCGCATGCCGGTTCGGACGGCATCGGCCGGAAAGCCTGCGGCCAGCTGCTTCGGGATAGCCGCCATGCCCTGGGCCGGCAAGGTCGCTTCTCCTTTGACAAACATGCGAAATACAAATTGAAAGAAGTTGCTGGACACGTGGATGTGCGGATCCAAACAAACCCCGCTAAAAAAAGGTTTGAAGAATCGCCCGATCATGGTTTCGGAAAATCCCGCGGCCCGCAGAAAATCCATGGTCAGCATATCCGGCTGCTGAAAAAGATCGGACAACGAACCGCGACTGACCCGGCGGCTGAGTTGCACCAGCTTCAGGCGGTCGGAAAAAGAGCCGATGGGCGCCCGCAGGGTTTCCCTCAAGTACTGCGGCATGCGCCGGGGATCAGCCAGACGATGAAATTGGCCGTCGGCCCTTATGATGACGCCGGGTGCAAAACGATGTAAATGCAGGGCCTCATAATCCAACTGCCGCCGGGCTTCAGGATAGGCATCCTGCAGAACCTGAAAACCGTGGTCCAGCAAGAATCCGTCGATTCGATCCGTCTTCACGCGCCCGCCGATCCGGTCTGAAGACTCCAGAATGCAAAAGGGTATGCCGGCCGCATGCAGCCGTCGGGCACAGCTCAGGCCGGCTATTCCCGCCCCGACGATGATCACTCTATCATTATTTCTTTCCATTTTATGCACTTCGTTAGCAATAAATAACATTTCAGAGGACAGAGGTCAGACGACAGAAGACAGATGAAATCACTGCAAGCGCGACATCTCTGTCCTCTGTTTTCTGTCCTCTGTCGTCTGTCTACCGACACCTGCTTGCCGCGGCGACTTGTCCCGGCGTAGCATAGAATGCGAAGACGGGACACCTGACACCTATAATATATCCTTTAGATGAAATGCTGAGGCCAAATCTAACCGCCGTTGCACGAGCAAGCCGATTAAATTATTGCAAAGACCTTATGGGTAATTATGTTAACGAATGGTAAAAAATCAACGTCAGGCAATTCAGACCATGTCGCATCGCCCATTATTGGAAATGACAGAGGCCGGCATTTACTGCCGGCCCGGTGATTTTTTGATCGATCCCTGGCAAGCAGTTGACCGGGCAATTATTACCCATGCGCATGCCGATCATGCCCGGCCCGGTTGTAGACAATATCTGGCATCATTCGATGGTGAAGGAATTTTGCGGTTACGCCTGGGCCCTGATATCCGGCTGCAGTCGGTGGATTACGGTGAAAAAGTGACTCTCAACGGTGTCACCGTATCATTGCATCCTGCCGGACACGTTCTCGGCTCCGCCCAGATCAGAATCGAACACAAGGGGGAGGTGTGGGTGGTCTCCGGCGATTATAAAGTCGAAACCGATGCAACCTGCAGGGCTTTTGAGCAGCTCAAATGCCACACATTTGTGACCGAATCAACGTTTGGCCTGCCGGTGTTTAAATGGCGACCGCAGGCTGACATTTTTGCGGATATCAACAACTGGTGGAAAACCAACCAGGCGCAGGGTAAAACCAGCGTTTTATTTGCCTATTCGTTGGGCAAGGCCCAGCGCGTCATCGCGGGCCTGGATGCCACCATCGGCCCGATTTTTACCCATGGCGCGGTTGAAAACATCAATCAATGCTATCAAGAGGCGGGTATCTTATTGCCGGCAACCCGCCACGTGGCCACCGTGGACGATAAGAATGCTTTTGCGGGAGCCATGGCCGTGGCACCGCCCTCGGCCGATACGCCGGCCTACACGAAAAGATTTGCCAATGCCAGCAAGGCCTTTGCCTCCGGATGGATGCAAATCCGGGGCATGCGCCGGCGGCGGGCCGTTGACCGGGGGTTTGTGCTCTCGGATCATTCCGATTGGAGCGGTTTGATCGACACCATCAAGGCCAGTGAAGCCGAGAACATTTGGGTAACGCACGGCTATTCAGCCGAGGTCGTTCAGTATTTGCAGGAGCAGGGGCTAAATGCCCGTCAGATTGAAACACAGTTTAGCAGCGGGATCGATCGCACAGAGGCATAGCGCTTCGCACGCTTACCAATTTTAAACCGAATATTTTATGGAACTATTTTCGCAACTATATACGGCTCTGGATGAAACCACCAAAACCAATGTCAAGATTCAGGCTCTGGTGGACTATTTTCAGCAGGCACCCCCGGAGGATGCCGTCTGGGCCATCCATTTTCTGATCGGCCGCAAACCGCGGCAGGTGGTCCCGACGCGCAAGCTCAAAGAATGGGCTGCCCAGCTGGCCGACATCCCGGACTGGCTGTTTGACGCCTCTTATGACGTGGTGGGCGATCTCGCGGAAACCATCACCCTGGTTCTGCCGTTGAGCACCCGCTTGCAAAGCCGGCCCCTGCACGTCTGGGTTGAAGAAATCCTGTTACCCCTGCGGGGAAAGGACGAAACTGTTCAGCGTCAGGCAATTGTAAGCGCCTGGCAGCAGCTGGACAATCCACAGCGATTTGTGTGCAACAAGCTGATCACCGGTGCTTTCCGGGTGGGAGTATCCCAACGCCTGGTGACCCGGGCGCTATCACAGATGAGCGGGATCGATGCCGCTGTGATTGCGCATCGCTTGATGGGCGAATGGACACCCGACGCCGAAACTTACCGACAGATCCTGTCGACCGACACGCGCGACAGCAACATCAGCCGGCCCTATCCGTTTTACCTGGCCTATCCCCTTGATCAGGAAGCAAGCAAGCTTGGCGCCATTGAAGACTGGCAGGCTGAATGGAAATGGGACGGCATTCGCGCTCAGGTGATCAAGCGCGAAGACCGTGTTTTTATCTGGTCCCGCGGTGAGGAGCTGGTGACCGAAAAATTTCCCGAAATTGTGCCGGCCGCTGAAAAATTGCCAAATGGAACCGCCCTCGATGGTGAGATCCTGGCCTGGGAAGATGATCGGCCATTGAATTTTGCAGAGCTTCAGCGGCGCATCGGCCGCAAAAACATCGGCCCCAAACTGCTTAAAGAAGTGCCCGTTGTTCTGATGGCCTATGATATTTTGGAAGTCGACGGCCAAGATGTTCGCCACAGACCGCTCACAAGGCGCTTTGAGGCCCTGACCCAAATCTTAAAAGCACTACCGGACAAACAGATCCTTAAAATATCGCCAGTCACGGCTGGCAGCTGGCATCAGCTGGCCGAGGCCAGAGAGCAGGCCCGCATCCGGGGCGTCGAAGGTTTGATGTTGAAGCGGCTGTCATCCCCTTACCGTGTAGGGCGCCGACGGGGTGATTGGTGGAAATGGAAGGTAGATCCGCTAATGATCGATGCCGTGCTGCTCTACGCCCAGCGCGGCCACGGACGGCGCTCCGGGCTTTATACAGATTACACCTTTGCTGTCTGGGATGCGGACAAACTGGTGCCGTTTGCCAAAGCCTATTCGGGCTTGACCGATGCGGAAATCCGTCAGGTGGACCGCTTCGTTCGCACCCACACGTTGCAACGCTTTGGGCCGGTGCGCTCGGTTGAGCCGCAACTGGTCTTTGAAATTGCCTTCGAAGATATTCGCCGATCGTCCCGCCACAAATCCGGTATCGCCGTACGGTTCCCGCGCATATCACGCTGGCGAACCGATAAAAAAATTCAGGATGCGGATTCATTGCAAACCTTAAAATCACTGCTGACCGCTGCCTAACCGATGAGGATTCATGAATCGACAACCACGAACAGTAAGCAAGCGATATCGCCCGGCATTTAATCAGGTGATGCAATGGTTTCAATCGCAAAAATGGCAGCCGTTTGATTTCCAGATACAAGCCTGGCAGGCGTATCTTCAGGGCCGCAGCGGCTTGATCCATGCACCCACTGGTATTGGCAAAACCTACGCCGCTTTCATGGGGTCGCTGATCGCAGAGTTGGCTGAAAGGCGCAACGGCCATTCCGCCGGCGGTCGATCTGAAGGTGCGCGGATAAAAACAACGCCGTTAAAGGTCTTGTGGTTAACCCCGTTGCGCGCGCTGGCCGCCGATATCTGCCAGGCATTGCGCGAACCCGTATCACATTTTGAGCTCGATTGGAGCGTGGAAACCCGCACCGGGGATACGCCTGCTTCGGCCCGGGCCCGGCAGCAAAAACAATTGCCCACAGTCTTGATTACCACCCCTGAGAGCCTGTCTCTTTTACTTTCCTATGCCGGAGCCCAAAAAAAATTTCGCTCGCTGGATGCGATTATCGTTGATGAATGGCATGAGTTGATGGGCAGCAAGCGCGGTGTTTTGGCCCAACTGGCCATAGCCCGCCTGCAAGGCTGGTGTCCACAATTTCGAATGTGGGGTCTTTCGGCCACATTGGGCAACACTAATACCGCCATGCAGGTATTGCTGGGAGATCAGGCTGCGGCCGGGCGCAAAATACAGGGATCGATGCCCAAAGAAATCGCCGTTGAAAGTATCGTGCCCGAGCAGATCGAGCGCTTTCCCTGGGCCGGGCACATGGGGCTCAAGCTGTTGCCGCAGGTGGTCGAAACGATCGAAGACGCCGGCAGCACCCTGGTGTTCACCAATACACGCTCGCAAACCGAAATCTGGTACCAGGCCTTACTCGAGGCCCGACCCGACTGGGCGGGCCGCATGGCGCTGCATCACGGTTCGCTGGACAAGAAAGCGCGCCAATTTGTCGAAGACCAGCTGCAGCAGGGCCAATTGAAATGCGTGGTTTGCACCTCGAGTCTGGATCTGGGTGTCGATTTCTTGCCGGTGGACCGGGTGATACAGATCGGCAGCCCCAAAGGCATCGCCCGCTTAATGCAGCGCGCCGGCCGCAGCGGCCATCAGCCGGGTGAGTGCAGTCGCATCACCTGTGTACCGACCAACACGCTTGAGCTGGTCGAAATTGCGGCGGCCAGACAGGCCATCACCACAGGCGACATCGAGCTGAGACATCCGGTGATCAATCCGTTGGATGTCTTATCCCAGCATCTGATTACCATCGCCGCTGGTGACGGATTTTCAGCCGAAGACATATACCGGGAAATCAAAACCACCCATGCCTTCAGTCTGTTGACCCGAAATGATTTCGAACGGGTTTTGGACTTCGTCGCCAGCGGCGGACCGACGTTAAAAGCCTATCCTGAATATGCCCGGCTGATCCGTAAAAATGGCAGCTATAAGATACGCAGCAAGGAGATCCTTAAAAGACATCGCATGAACATCGGCACCATCACCAGTGACGCCGCGATGGTCGTCAAATATCGTAATGGCCGACGGTTGGGAACCATCGAAGAAAGCTTTGCCTCCCGGCTGAATAAAGGGGACCGTTTTGTTTTTGCCGGCCATAGGCTGGAATTTGTGAGGATAAAGGACATGACGCTGCTGGTCAAAAAAGCGGGCCCGCACAGAGGGCCCGTCCCTCAATGGATGGGGGGCCGGATGCCGCTTTCAAGCCAGCTGGCCTATGCTGTGCGGCGGCAGATGAAGCACGCCGGTCAGAATATTTATGACAGCACTGAATTGGCTGCCGTTAAACCCCTGCTCGAATTGCAGGCCCGATGGTCGCAGCTTCCAGAAGAAAACATGCTGCTGATCGAACGCCTCAAATCCCGTGATGGCTTTCATCTTTTCGTTTATCCCTTTGAAGGCCATTTGACGCATGAGGGACTGGCGGCTTTGCTGGCCTATCGCTTGACAAAACGGACGCCACTGACGATTTCCATGGCCGTCAATGACTACGGCTTCGAGCTGTTGTCCGATACCAAAATACCGCTGCGGCGATCGAATGTGAAAAAATTGCTGTCCGCCGACAACCTGCTGGCGGATATTTTGCAGAGCGTCAACGTATCTGAAATGGCCCGGCGACAGTTTCGCGAAATTGCCCGGATTGCTGGGCTTGTATTTCAAGGCTATCCCGGCAGACCCAAGAAGAACAGTCAAATTCAGGCATCGAGCAGCCTGATTTTTAATGTTTTCAAACGCTATGACCCGGACAACTTCCTGGTGGCCCAGGCCAACCGCGAAGTCCTGGAGAACCAGCTGGAGCATCAACGCTTAAGGGCCGCCTTAAAAAAGATGACTGCAAATCAGATAAACATTGTCGATGCCCGGCATCCCACGCCGCTGGCGTTTCCCATTATGGTCAATCGATTGCGGGCCAGGGTCAGTTCTGAAAAATTGACGGATCGGATCCGCAAAATGCAATTGCGGCTCGAATCGGTGGCGGATCAGCCGACATAAAAAGCACGCAAACCATTACGATCGTTAACCGAAAAAAGTGGGCACCATTAACGCTATGCAATCTAAGATGAAATCAATCGAGCACCATATTCAAGACAACCATTTCCTTCTAATGGCGCAGCGTGCGGCCTTCTGGCAGGAACAACAAATGCTGCTGATTGCCGATCCCCATTTCGGCAAAGCAGCCAGCTTTCGTTCGCACGGCATCGCCATACCCCGGGGAACCACCCGTTATGACCTGGACCGCCTGGCAGATTTGATCCGTTTGCACCAGCCCCGGCAATTGGTCATCCTGGGCGATCTGATTCATTCAGCCCGCAGCAAAAGCCGCCATGTTGTGCAGCAATTGCAACAATGGCGCGAATCATTTTCAGACCTTAACATCAGGTTGATTAAAGGAAATCATGATCGCGGGGGCGGTCGACCTCCTGAGGTGTTAAAAATTGATTGCATCCAAAGCGAATACCGCGTCGGAACCATCATATTTTCGCATCAGCCCTGCCGTCGTGCCGACGGCTATACAATCGCCGGGCATGTCCATCCGGCCGTGCGATTAAAAGGCAAAGGACGGCGTTATGAACGCTTTGCCTGTTTTTATTTCTCTGCGGATTATGCTATCTTACCGGCATTTGGCAGCTTTACCGGACATCACCGGATACGCCCATCCGCCGGCGATGGCGTTTATATTGTGGCAGAAAACCAGATCATGCCGGCACCGACACACGTGGCGGCGCATTAAAAATAGGATATCAACCCATGATTAAAAAACCGCTTTCCAATGAATCCCTCAAAGACCGATTGATAGCCGGTGCTAAAGATCGCCTCTATAATTTTCTACTGGCTGACGGTGCTGTTCGGGGGGCGGTTTTGCACGGCACCCATATGGTCAATGAGATGCGCGCCAACCATGAGCTCGGTATTCTGGAGACCCTGGTGCTGGGACGCGCCTATCTGGGCGTTGCTTTGATGTCGGCTAATATAAAGGGCATCGAGAGTGTTAGTTTAAAAATTGAATGCTCGGGGCCCATAAAGGGTCTTACCGTGGAGGCCAATACCTTCGGTGAGGTACGTGGGTTTTTAAAAAACGTCCCGATCCCGCTTGACAAACCCATGGAAAATTTTGATCTCTCCCCCTTTTTCGGCGCCGGTTTTCTTTCGGTTATCCGCAACATGGCGGATGCCAAGCAGCCGTTTACCAGCAAAATCGCCCTGCAATACGGCAACATTGCCCAGGATCTGGCTAACTATTACCTGACATCCGAGCAAATCCCAACCGCATTCAACCTTAGCATTATGTATGATAAAGAAGGGCTAGTGACCGGAGCCGGCGGGCTATTCCTGCAGGCCATGCCGGGGGCCGATGAAACCCTGGCCGCAGAGCTGGAGGAGCTGGTAGTCCAGTTTCCTTCACTAGGTGAGGCGTTTGCCGATGGGCAGGAGCCTGAAGCGTTGATACAGGCGGTCTTTCAAAAATACGACCCCCGTTTTCTGGCCGACAAACGCATTGAGTTTATGTGCCATTGCAGCCCCGAACGCCTGCGCCGCATTTTAAAGATGCTGCCGATAGATCAATTGCAGGATATTCGCGACAATGGCCCTTTTCCGCTCGAGATGCGCTGCCATTTCTGCAACACACGCTATCATTTTGCAAAAAGTGACATACAAGATATTTTTGGCCAGCGTCAAAAATAGCTCATAGCATGTAGCTCATCGCTCATAGTCTGATGGTTGGATCTAATGAGCTCATAGCTCGTAGCTCGTAGCCCATAGTCTGATGGTTGGATCTAATGAGCTCGTAGCTCATAGTCCAATGGAACGAATCTATGAGCTATCAGCTATGAGCTACGAGCTGTATTTATTGTGATTTGGACCCTTGACTTGCTTGCCGCTTTTTGAGCTCGGTGACCATCTGATCAATGGAAATGCCGTTGGGCGCTACGGCAATCGGATTAACCTCCAGCAACCCTTCCCAGGCTTTGATGGCACCGTTGGGATCATTGAGGTCGTGCAGCAGAACAATGCCTTTGTTCATGCGGGAGACCTCGTGTTTGGGGTCCGCCGCAATGGCCTGATCGAATGCTTTGATGGCTTCTTCCGGCTTACCACCGCGCCGGTACATAACCCCCATGTCAGTCCAGACATTGGGGTTGTTGGGATCCAGCTCCAGCGATTTGCGATAGGCGTTGATGGAAGCTTCAATCTGATTGGAGTCGAAATAGGCATTGCCCAGCTCCGTCCAGGCATTGGCGTTTCCGGGGTTTGCCTCGGCCTGGCGTTTGAGAGCTGCGATTCGGTCAGACCCCGCCGGCGCGGGCGTTCCCATCTGAGCCGGCGCAGAGGTAGCCGGTGCACGCGAATCAGACTTAAAAACCGTAAACACAACCCCACCGAAAAATCCCACGGCAAGGCACAGCAGCGAGACCATTAAAAAAGTTTCTTTGCGGACATACTGGCCCTGCCCTGCTTTTTGCTGTTTTGCCATATTTCCCCCATAAACTGTCGATGTGGGTAAATATAACCACGAAAACGCCCTGGTAAATCTTTTCTTTGGTTTCTGAGCCAGACAGGAATTCTGCCAGATCGGCAATTGAAAGGCGTTAAATGCGGAAGTCAACTCAAGCGTTTCGGTCTAGACGGCATCGAATATCTAACCGATTTTGACATATTCTGCAGAATACTTAATTTGTTGAACAACAATTAAGTGATAATTCGGTAAAATATATCTTTTTTTTATAGGATTGTGTGAGATGACATCAGGCTTGAAATTACGAATAACACCCGCACAAAGTACCTGCTTTCCCGGGCGATTTAACAACCTTATAGGAGTTGGTGCAGCCGGCATCATGCTGTTGATCATAGTTGTTTTGGGCGCACCTTTAGCCCAGGCAGTGCAAAATAACGCCCAGCATCATCTACGGGTCGAGCTGTTTCCAGACGAGCAACGACTGCAAGTGTTGGATCAGATATCGTTTGACAATCACTCTGGCGACAAATTGACATTTAGACTTTCACCCCGCGTCAGCCAACTGGCAGTATCGCAAAATGGCAAGCCTCTTAAATACGAATTTACAGGGGGTCTGCTGCAGGTGGCTTTACCGTCCAACAAAAAAAATCCGAAAAACCAAATCACCATCGGGTATACGGCTATTTTTGATGACCCCGCCCCCATACGTCCGGTAAATGCCGACAACCCCGGATATGGCGTCAGTGCCACGATCTCAGAACGTGGCAGTTTTTTGCTGGCCGGCTCCGGCTGGTATCCCCAGTGGGAAAACGGGCATTCGGCTTACGTGTTGAAGGTGATTGCGCCCAAAGGTATGCTGGCCGTAACAGCCGGACAATCAAAAGGACATGACACCCAAGAAGGAAGAACCGTATCCACCTGGTTGGTAGATGATCCCATTAGAGGACTCAGTTTATCCGTAGGCGCTTACATCGTGCGGCAGAAAAAAGTGGGCGATATAACCGCTGCAACCTATTTCTTCCCGGAAACGGATCACCTGGCGGATGCCTATCTAAAAGCCACGGTTCGATATCTGGCCATGTATCAGGATCTTTTCGGCCCCTACCCATTTGACAAATTCGCAGTTGTCGAAAATTTTTTCCCGACCGGATATGGTTTCCCCTCTTACACTTTAATCGGCGGTCGCGTTTTACGCCTGCCGTTTATCATCCATACCAGTCTGGGGCATGAAATCGCCCATTGCTGGTGGGGTAACGGTGTGTTGGTCGATTACGAAGCGGGTAACTGGAGCGAAGCGCTAACGACCTATGTGGCCGATTACCTATATAAAGAAAAAAAATCCGTTGAGGATGCCCGCGCATACCGACAGCAAATTTTGCGGAACTATGCCACCCTGGTTAAACCGGATCAGGATTTTGCGCTGTATCAATTTCAGAGCCGCCACAATCCGACCACCAAGACCATTGGCTATGACAAAGGAGCCATGGTGTTTCACATGCTTCGTCGGCTGCTGGGCGAAGACGCTTTCTGGGGCGCTTTGCGGGATCTTTACCGGGATCGCTTGTTTAAAACGACATCCTGGACCGACATGCAGAAGGCATTTGAGCTTCGGGCCAAACAATCACTGGGCAGCTTTTTTGATCAATGGGTATATCGCAAAGGCGCACCCCAATTTTACCTGGATGCAGTTGAATCCAGGCAGACCGGCAACACCTGGACCATTAAAGGGCGTATCATTCAGCAAAACCCTGTGTTCAGCTTTAATCTGAATATGGCCCTGCAAAACAGTGATGAAACGATTTCAAAAACCATCCAGATCACAGATAAAGAAACCCGCTTTCAGATGGTCAGCGACACCAGGCCGCTGAAACTCAGGGCGGACCCGGATATTGAGATTTTCCGGCAGCTTTACCCTGATGAAATCCCCCCGGCGATTAATGCCCTCAAAAGCTCGCGCGCACTGCTGGTTTTGCTGGCCGATAATCTCGAGCCGGATATGGAGAGCGCCACTCGGATGCTGCTGCGTTCTCTGGGCATCAAAAATTATACAATCGCGCAAGAAAAGACTGTCAATCAAAAAGACCTCCGTGAAAAAGACATATTGATGGTTGGCTATCCGCAGCGAAAAGAAGTGTTTTTAAAATTACCACAGCAAGTGGCCATCAAGCCGCACTCTTTTACCTTAAACCAGCACACCTATAACCGCCCAACGGATGTGTTTTTCGGGGTTTTTGGCCATCCGCACCGTAAAGACCGGGTCACAGCATTGTTTTTGCCGCTGTCATCGTCGCATGCGGAAGAGGTCGCCCGTAAGGTGACGCATTATGGCAAATACAGTTACTTAGCCTTTCAGGAGGGATCAAACCGTGCCAAGGGCTTCTGGTCGACCGAAAAATCGCCACTTGAATACCGGTGGCTACAAGACGATCGCACCATGTCGCTAATTTCTACAACCGAATGAGGACAAACCACATGATCAAACACATCATCGCTATTTTAATGGCTGCATTTCTGATCAGTATCAGTTCCGCAATCGGATCCAGTCATGATACCTATCGTCTGTTCGATCTTAACCGGGAAACCGAATTGCCGCTTTCTGAGGCGGTTTCTGAATTGAAAAAAAGCCGTATTGTTCTGGTGGGCGAGCAGCACAGCAATATAGCGCATCACGAAGCTCAACTGGCGGTCATCCGGGCGCTCAAAGAAGCCGGGGTTGAGGTCGCCATCGGCTTGGAGATGTTTCGCCATGAGAGCCAACCTGAGCTGGACCGGTGGGTGTCCGGTAAAATCGACCCGCAACGCTTTGAAAAAATTTATTATGACAACTGGAATTTCCCATGGCAGGCGTATGCAATGATCTTTGAGTACGCCCGTGCCCAAAAAATCCCGATGATCGGGCTGAACGTTCCACGGGAAATCACGCGCAAAGTAGCCCGCGATGGATTTAAATCCCTAACGCCGGAGCAGCAAGGACAGCTGGCCGAGGTTAGCTGTGTGGTCGATCAACAATATATGAACTATATTCGGCAAGCCTTTGGCGGCCACGGTCACGGCCAACTCAACTTTATCTATTTCTGTGAGGCCCAGATGGTATGGGATACAGCATTTGCCGTCTATTCGCTAAATTATTTAAAGAAACATCCAAAGGCCGTGGTGGTGCTCCTCACCGGTGTGGGCCATGCCCAAAAAGGTGCGGTGCCACGTCAAATCGAAATGCGCTCAAAAGAGCCCTATTCCGTCATTTTGCCGAAAGTCAGTGGGAGTATTGATAACGAAACCATTAGCTCCAGTGAAGCGGATTATCTGATGCTGGATTTGGATTGAGCGTGTTGCGTGTTGCGGGTCACGCGTTCAATACTTCAAAACACGGAACGCGCAACTCGTAACTCGTAACTGTTGCATGTCGGAAAAAATCATCATTACGCTGGCTGTTTTTGCACAGATATAGTGACATGGAGACGACATGAACTTTTGCAGCAACTGCGGAAAACCAGTAAAATTGGAGACCCCTCCGGGTGATGATCGCCCGCGTCATGTGTGCCCAACGTGCGGGACCATCCACTACGAAAATCCCAAGGTGGTGGTCGGCTGCATACCGGAAATGGATGACAAA
>Ga0209536_100007540_pt1 | contig 16487 bp, 13 predicted proteins | sample DeeMarSeWOR28_12_FD_187461 | JGI IMG/M metagenome (GOLD analysis project Ga0209536, IMG submission 187461) | Marine sediment microbial communities from White Oak River estuary, North Carolina - WOR-2-8_12 (SPAdes) (version 2) | ecosystem: Environmental > Aquatic > Marine > Intertidal zone >... | reverse complement strand
GATCTCTGCCTGCTGGATGTGATGATGCCTGTGAAGGACGGTTTCACCCTGGCTTCTGAGATCCGCATCCTGAACAGTGACATCCCCATCATTTTCCTGACTGCCAAATCGATGAAGGAAGACGTGCTGGAAGGATTTTCACTGGGTGCAGATGACTATATTACCAAACCCTTCAGCATGGAGGAATTGCTCTTCAGGATCGAAGCCATTCTCAGGCGTACGAAGGGATCAAGGGGAGGAGATAAAAACCAGTGGAAGATCGGTGAATTTTCATTTGACGCCCAGAAACAGCTGCTGAACAGACCCGGCTCGGAACAGAAGCTGACCACCAAGGAAACAGAATTACTGAAACTTCTTTGCAACAATTTAAACCAGGTCCTGGAGCGAAACTTCGCACTCAAGGCGATTTGGATCGATGATAACTACTTCAATGCCAGAAGTATGGATGTCTATATTACCAAATTGCGCAAATACCTCAAAGCAGATCCGAACGTTCAGATCATCAATGTGCACGGCAAGGGGTATAAACTTGTGGTAGACCAGCTATAGCCGTGCCATCTCCGGACAGCGTGTGACTAATCAAGTTTCAGTACGGCAAGAAATGCCGATTGCGGGACCTCTATGTTGCCCACCTGGCGCATCCTTTTCTTTCCTTTCTTCTGCTTCTCCAGCAGTTTTCTTTTTCTGGTGATGTCTCCTCCGTAACATTTTGCGGTCACATCTTTCCTCACAGCCTTGACTGTCTCCCTCGCTATCACCTTTCCCCCGATGGCTGCCTGAATGGCCACCTCATACTGCTGCCGGGGAATCAGTTCCTTGAGTTTGACACAGATCCGCCGGCCAAAATCGTAGGCATTCGCCCTGTGGATCAGGGTAGAGAGGGCATCCACCATCTCACCATTCAGCAGAATATCCAACTTCACCAGGTCCGCTTTCTGGTACCCGTGGGGATGATAATCGAATGATGCATATCCCTTTGAGATGCTTTTCAACTTGTCATAAAAGTCAAACACAATCTCCGACAACGGCATATCAAAGGTGAGTTCAACACGGTTGCTTGTCAGGTATACCTGGTTTTTCAGGGTGCCCCGCTTATCAAGGCACAGTTTCATGATGGATCCCACATATGCTGCCTGCGAGATAACCTGTGCATGAATGTAGGGTTCATCAATATGATCAATGGAAGTCACAGGTGGGAGTCCCGACGGATTGTGCACTTCAACAGTTTCCCCCTTGGTGGTGATAACCCTGAAAGAAACATTGGGAACCGTGGTGATAACGTCCATGTCAAACTCACGGTCGAGCCGTTCCTGAACGATCTCCATGTGCAGGAGCCCCAGGAATCCGCACCGGAACCCGAATCCCAGTGCTGCTGAGGACTCCGGGATGAAGGTAAGTGATGCGTCATTGAGCTGTAACTTCTCAATGGATGCGCGCAGATCTTCGTAATCATCGGCATCCACCGGATAGATTCCCGCAAAAACCATGGGTTTCACATCCTCAAATCCTGATATGGCCTTCTGGCAGGGTCGATTCAAATGGGTAATGGTATCCCCGACCTTCACCTCCCTGGAAGATTTGATCCCTGAAATGATATACCCCACATCTCCAGCCGAGAGTACAGGTTTTGGCTCCGGTCCCAGTTTCAGGACACCTATTTCATCGGCATCGTACTCTTTACCCGTACTGACGAACTTCACCATCTCACCTGTTTTGATGGTACCGTTGAATATCCTGAAATAGGCAAAAATCCCCCGGAATGAATTGAACACGGAATCAAATATCAGGGCCTGCAAGGGTGCTTCAGTATCTCCTGCTGGTGGAGGGATGCGGTGAATAATTGCCTCCAGGATCTCCTCAACCCCCTTCCCCGTTTTGGCACTGGCCTCAATGATCTCCTCCCTGGAACAACCGATTAAATCCACAATCTGATCCTTCACCTCATCGGGCATGGCACTCTCCATATCCATCTTGTTCAAAACCGGGATGATCTCCAGATCGTGGTCGATGGCCTGATAAAGGTTGGAAATGGTCTGCGCCTGGATACCCTGTGTGGCATCCACGATCAGCAGGGCCCCCTCGCAGGCTGCTATGGACCGGCTTACTTCATAGGAGAAATCCACATGCCCGGGTGTATCAATGAGGTTGAGTACATGGTTCCGCCCTTCATATTCATACTGCATCTGAATGGCGTGGCTCTTGATAGTGATTCCGCGTTCACGCTCCAAATCCATGTTGTCCAGTACCTGGTCCTTGAAATCCCTTTCCGATAGGGTATTTGTTTTCATGAGCAGGCGATCGGCCAAGGTGCTTTTCCCATGGTCGATGTGGGCGATGATGCAGAAATTGCGTATGTGGTCCATCTGGGTCGGTCCCGATTTTCGAGCACAAAGATAGCAATCTCACGAATATCTGACCCTGGCCGTATCCTCCCTGACCAAAGTTTTAAGGGACCAACCAAGGGGAGGAGATCTCCTTCTATTTAAATTCAATCGAAGGAATGCTATCATTTGATCGAAAAATTCTTGATAACTGAAATTTTATTGTCACCATAATCGTATTGTGTCTATCGGCAAACTAACGATGCGCCGAGGTGACCGTGTAGGGCAGGTCCACCCTATGTTCATCCACCCCCGAAGTAATACAGGCCCCGGGCAGGCAGTGTCAGCTGCCTGCATTTGCCAGCACAGTGAAGAAATTGTGTGATGATTCTTCCCCCGACTTCCTCTCACAAAAAAAGCGTTCCGGCAATGCTGCCGAAACGCTTTGAAGTTATATGGCCAAATTTGGATTTTACATCATCCCCATTCCTCCGCCACCGGGTCCGCCGGCAGGCATGGGAGGTTCTGGTTCGGGAATTTCAGTAATGGCAGCCTCGGTGGTCAGGAACATCCCGGCAATGGAAGCTGCATTTTCCAGTGCAATACGTGCCACCTTGGTGGGATCGATCACGCCGGCTTCCAGCAGGTTCTCAAACTTATCAGTCTGTGCATTGTATCCGAAATCTCCTTTTCCGTCCTTGATGGCTTTTACAACCACGGACCCTTCCAGTCCGGCATTCTCAACGATCTGACGAAGAGGCTCTTCCAGGGCCCTTCTTACGATGGCGATCCCTGTATTCTCATCCTCGTTGCTGCCCTTAAACTTGGCAAGTTTTTCTAGAGCACGGACGTATGCAACGCCTCCACCCGGGATGATCCCTTCCTCAACAGCAGCCCTGGTTGCACTCAATGCATCCTCAAAAAGGTCCTTTTTGGACTTCATCTCTACTTCGGAGGCGGCACCCACATAAATGACAGCCACTCCGCCTGCCAGTTTGGCAAGCCTTTCCTGAAGTTTCTCACGGTCATAATCCGAGGTGGTGTTTTCGATCTGCTTTTTGATCTGACCCACCCTTGCTTCTATCATCGACTTCTCTCCGGCACCATTAACAATGGTGGTATTTTCCTTATCGATGGAGATCTTTTCAGCCTGGCCCAGCATATCAAGGGCAGCACCTTCCAGTTTCAATCCTTTTTCCTCGGAAATAACGGTACCACCGGTGAGGATGGCAATATCTTCCAGCATCTCTTTTCTGCGGTCACCAAACCCCGGCGCTTTCACAGCGGCGATCTTCAATGAGCCGCGAAGCTTGTTTACCACCAGGGTAGCCAGCGCTTCCCCATCCACATCTTCCGCAATGATCAACAAAGGTCTTCCGTTCTGAGCCGTGGCTTCAAGTATCGGAAGCATATCTTTCATGGTGGAGATCTTTTTATCATGGATCAGGATGTAGGGACTCTCCAGTACAGCCTCCATCTTCTCGGTGTCGGTAACAAAATAGGGAGAAATGTAACCCCTGTCGAATTGCATTCCTTCAACCACGTCCACATAGGTGTCTGATGATTTGGACTCTTCGATGGTGATGACTCCCTCCTTCTTCACTTTGGACATGGCTTCGGCGATCAGTGCGCCGATGGATGCTTCATTGTTGGCAGATATGGCTGCCACCTGCTCAATTTTACGGTTGTCATCGCCCACTTCTGTTGATTGGCTATGCAGGCTTTTAACAACTTCTTTGACTGCTTTGTCAATACCCCTTTTCAGATCCATGGGATTGGCCCCGGCAGTAACGTTTTTCAATCCAACCTGGACAATGGACTGTGCCAGTACAGTCGCAGTGGTTGTACCGTCACCGGCATCATCGTTGGTTTTGGAAGCCACTTCCTTAACCATTTGTGCTCCGATATTCTCGAAAGGATCATCCAGTTCAACTTCCTTCGCCACAGTTACTCCGTCCTTGGTCACCTGGGGAGCACCAAATTTCTTTTCAATAATCACGTTGCGACCCTTGGGCCCCAATGTTACCTTGACAGCATTTGCCAGCTGATCAATACCGCTTTTCAGCTGATCGCGGGCATCGATGTCAAATTTGATTTCTTTTGCCATTGTATTGCTTTTAATTGGTTAATTACTTGGTAATAAATAATACATCACTCTGGGAAATGAGCAGGTAATCCTCCTCATCGATGGTTAATTCCTGACCGGCAAATTTCCCGTAAAGAACCTTATCACCCACCTTGATCTCCATGGGTTCGTCCTTTTTATCGCCTCCGACCATTACCACTGATCCGTGCTGCGGCTTTTCCTTAGCTGTATCCGGAATAATGATGCCACTGGCGGTTGTTTCCTCGGCCTCTGATGGTTTGACCAGGACTTTTCCCGCAAGGATTTTACCTTTAAGTTCTGCCATTGTTAGATTGATTTAATTGTTCGACATTATCAAAATCGCTATCCTTTTATCATATTTTGTGCCAAAGGGGGGAAACAAAAAAAAAGTGTCAGTAGTATGACATACTGACACTTTTCTGTCTGAGAATATGCTTAAATGGCTTATTCCTCGGTTCCTCCGTCACCCGGTTCCGTGCCGAATGATTCAGGAAGATCGATGGTTTGGGCAGGCTGGTTCATCATGGTTTCGTCGAACTGACCCTGCAATCTCGAATCTTGATCCTGATTTGCCTTGGGTCCGGTGATCCCGGCGAGCAGGCTGAACACGATCAAAGCAGCACCGAGCGTCCAGGTTGCCTTTTCCAGAAAATCGGCGGTTTTACGGACGCCCATGTATTGGTTGGAGGCAGAAAAGTTTGATGCGAGACCCCCTCCTTTTGAGTTTTGTACAAGTACGATCAGGATCGTAAATATACAGGTGACCACAATCAATACCGTAAATACAACAAACATGTTATGCGCTCTTTATGATTGATTTATATTCTTAATTTTCTCAATTTGAGCTGCAAAGTAAGCACTTTTTTCCGGATATTTCAAACTTAATTTCTCGTAGGCATAGATGGCTTTTGCGTACAATCCCTGCTTCACATAGATCTTGGCAAGGGTATCGGTGATAAACCCGTCATGTTCCCTGATGGAAGCAGTTGAGACATCTCCTTTCAGTGTGGTCTCCATATCAGCCCTGATGGGACCTGTATCCCCTTTGATAAACTGCTCGATCAGTCTCCTGTTCTCCGATCCCCCGGACTCCTCCTCCAATACATCCACCTGCGGAATTTCCGGAACTTCCGGTTCTTCCATATCTGTCTCCTCCTTCACCACTGCCTTAATAAGGTTCTCTGAAGTAAGCTCCTCTTCTTCGTCCGTGGATTCCTCTTCCTCCTTGTCCCTATCTTCCTTGTCCCTATCTTCCTTGTCCCTATGTTCCTTGTCCCTATCTTCCTTTTCCCTATCTTCCTTTTCCCTATCTTCCTTTTCCCTATCTTCCTTGTCCCTATGTTCCTTGTCCCTATCTTCCTTTTCCCTTTCACCTTGTTCCTCCTGCCCTTCTTCGTCCAGTTCAAAAAGATCCTGGTCCTGAGGAGGTGCGGCATAAGGAGCATGCTGAAAAATAATCACATCTGCCTCCTGGCTCGACTCTTCTGCAAATTCAATCGGCCCGCTCTCTTTTTCCTCCATCTCTTCCTCCTGCTCAGGGGGGGTGTCACGGATCACTTCCCTGATCAGCTGATAGAGCCGGACCCGGTCGCTGGAGTATACTGCCGCCACCCCGAGGTCATCTTCCAGGGGACGTCCAAACGCCTCCAGGATCCTCAGCTTTAACATGTGACCCACGTTAAACACGGGATAATTCCGGCAAAGATCATTCACCTCCTCCAGGTTGGCTGGAGAATAGTGGTCTGTGTTGAGAAGCCGGAGGATGTCAGTTGCGTCCATCATGTTTCAGGTTACCAGGAAACAAATGCCCTGTTAAAGATATCCTCAACGAGATACTCCACAATGATCTCGATCAGTTCATTTTCCACATCACTCAGGTTCCTGGAAGAGTCGTACTCTTCGTATCTCGAAAAACTTGTGTCATAGTCGAGTTCGGGCTCCATCAGATTGGTATATTTTACCCGGACGGTGATGGTAAGCCTGTTTCGTGCGGCAGTTTCGTTGCCTGTGATGGCTGTGGGTCGCGTGTTATAACCTGTGATCTCTCCGCTGAATTGCACATCACCCCCATCCGTGGAGAGGTCAAGGCTGGTCGATCCCTGGATCTTGTCCATCAGTGCATCGGTAAACAACTGGCTCAGCTGGGCCTGCACAATGGGAGCCCGGTTCGGAAAATAATTGACAGTGTAGGTTTGAACTTCGGGAGAAATGTTGACCCCGCTGAAAGAGTAGGAAACCTTGCACTGCGTCATTCCGGCAGCCAGACCGATCAGCACCAACCCACGGATCGCCCTGCGAAGGGGGGTCGCCCGGTATTCAAGTTTATTGCTCAATGTTATATTCCTTGATCTTTCTGTATAACGTTCTTTCTGAGATTCCAAGGTCCTGGGCGGCATATTTTCTTTTACCATTGTGTTTTTCAAGGGCCTTGTTGATCAGTTCGATCTCTTTCTCTTCCAGGGACAAGGACTCCTCCACGATCTCTTCCGTGTCGGTGATGTCCTCTTCCTCCATATTTTTTCCGGCCTGCATCTGGCCATGATGGGAGATCAGATCCTCCGCATCGGCAGGCAGATCGTCCACGGTGGCATACAGTTTTTTAAGTATGCTTTCGTTGTCGCGCTGCAGCTCCCCGCTCACAGGCCCTTTCTCCATAATCTGTGCCACAAGCTTCTTCAAATCGTTGATATCATTCTTCATATCAAACAGCACCTTGTAAAGGATCTCACGCTCCGAATTGAATGTATCCTCGGTGACATGCTCCCCCCGAATCAAGGCCGGTAAACGGGTTTTGTGGTAATCGGGCAGATAATTGATCAGCATGGAAGGGGTAATTTCCCTGTCCTGTTCGATGATGGATAGCTGCTCGGTGATGTTTTTGAGCTGCCTGACATTCCCCGGCCACTCATAGTTCAACAGGATCTGCCTGGCCTCTTCATTCAGCCTCACTGCAGGCATCCGGTAACGTTCCGAAAAATCAGCCGCAAACTTTCTGAAGAGAAGCAGTATATCGTTGCCTCTCTGTTTCAGTGAAGGAACCTGTATCGGCACAGTATTGAGACGGTAGTAGAGATCTTCCCTGAACTTGCTTTTTTTCACCGCATCCGTGATGTCCAGGTTGGTCGCTGCCACCACCCGTACATCTGTCCTGATTACCTTGGAGGATCCCACCCGGATGAATTCACCGGTCTCAAGCACCCGGAGCAACCTGACCTGGGTGGAGAGGGGAAGTTCAGCTACTTCATCCAGGAAAATGGTCCCTCCGTTCACCACTTCGAAATATCCTTTTCGGGTATCATGGGCACCGGTAAATGCTCCTTTTTCATGTCCGAATAACTCCGAGTCTATGGTACCGTCCGGGATGGCTCCGCAGTTCACTGCAATGTAGGGTCCGTGCTTCCTGCTGCCCAGAGCGTGTATGATTTTCGGGAAAGCCTCTTTTCCTGTACCGCTTTCACCTGTAATCAACACGCTCAGGTCTGTGGGGGCTACCTGTCTTGCGATATCGATAGCCCTGTCCAGCCCGGGATAGTTCCCAATGATTCCAAAACGCTGCTTGATCTGTTGTATCTCCATGGCCTGCTATGACAAAATAGCCTGAAAGTATGACAAAATTACAATTTTAGCCGAATTGAAAAAGGTTTGTATCCATACTTTGCTACTTTTGAAATAAAAAGGAGTTGGAATTCCTGGGAGTCATACCTGCACGATACGCTTCCACCCGGTTTCCCGGAAAACCCCTTGCCATGCTGGGCCAGAAGCCTATGATCCAGTGGGTGTACGAGGCCGCCTCCCGGGTATTCAGTCACCTTGTTGTGGCCACCGATGATCGCCGTATCGGTGATGTGGTGGAATCGTTTGGAGGCGTTGCCGTAATGACCTCCCCTGAACATCAGACCGGAACCGAAAGGTGTGCCGAAGCATTCAGGCTTTACCGCCGGGAAACGGGCATAGACTTTACACATGTGGTGAATATCCAGGGTGATGAGCCTTTGATCAAGAAAGAACAGCTGAACCTTCTCAAAGCCTGTCTGCTGGAAGAGGGGACAGAAATTGCAACCCTGATCCATCCTACCAGAGATACCAAAGAGGTAGAGAATCCCAATACAGTGAAGGTGGTGATAGATCCAGATTACAAGGCGCTCTACTTTTCGCGGTCGCCCATTCCCCATATCAGGAATCCCGTGCACAACTGGATCGAAAACCACTGCTATTTTATACACCTGGGGATCTATGGATTTCGTGCCGCCATACTCGAAAAGCTGATCCGGCTTGACCCCACCCCTCTGGAAGCGGCAGAATCGCTGGAACAGTTGCGCTGGCTGGAGCACGGTTTTACCATTCGGACCAGGGAAACCAGTGATCGGGTCAAGGGCGTGGATACCCCGGAGGATCTGGAGGCGCTCAACGCTTTGCTCTAGTCAGAACAGCCTATTCATAATGGAGTATCCTGGCAGGATTGGATCTTGCAGCCCTGTAGGAGAGGTAGGCGACTGTGGCAAGAGCTATGATCATGGCGGCAATGGCCGCAATCACATAGATCCAGGGTTTGAATCCGATGCGATAGGGAAAATCCATCAACCAGTTCTGCATAAACAGGTAGGCAACGATCCAGGCCAGCAGCACTGAAATGCCCATCAAATAAATGATTTGTCTCGATATCTGCACAACCACCTGCCGGATGCTGGCGCCCATGGCCTTCCTGATGCCGATCTCCCTGGTTTTCCGGTGCGTATTGTGAAGTGTCAGGCCGAACAGACCAAGGCATGCGATCAAAGTGGCGAGTATGGCGAAAAGCATGGATAGCCTGCCTGTTCTCCTCTCCTCTTTGTAATAATTCTCCAGCTCTTCATCCAGAAAGAAGAACTGGAACGGGGCATCATTCGTCATTCCAATCCAGGTCTTCCTGATTTTATCAATGGTAGCAGGCAATCCTTGCCCGGCAACCCCTAGCCTGATGGTAATATATCCTGCCCAGCTCATGCTTTCCGGCTTGAACCTGATCAAATACGGACCCACCGGCTCTTTGAGCGAGTTGTGATGAAAATCCTCCACCACCCCGATCACCTGAAGCATGCTGGTATCCCCCTCCAGTGATGTCTCAAGGATAATGGTTTCCAGCGGATCCGTAATTCCATACTCCCTTACAGCTGCCCTGTTGATAAGTACCGCTGCAGAATCGGCCCCGTAACTCAGATTAAAAAAGCGGCCCTCCCCTTCCGAAAGCCTGAAGTTGTAGGCAGACATGAATTCATAGTCCACATAATTTGTGGCAAACAGGTAGTTCTGAGAGGCTTCCCTCCCTTTGATATTGTATGATTCGGTGTTGTTGTCGAAACCAAGATAGGTGGTCGAATTGGAAGCTGAAACCACTCCGGGTATCTTTTCTACTTCCCTGCAGAACGCCTGAATGCTGTTTCCCAGGGGATAGACCCGTTTCATCACCAGCAGCTGTTCCTTGTCGTAACCCAGGTCCTTATTCAGCATGAATCTCAACTGGTTGGAGACGATCAACGTTCCCACGATAATAGCCACTGAAATGGTAAACTGGACAATGACCAGCAGGTTCCTGAAATTGCTGGCCCTTCTGATACCGATGAAATCTCCTTTAATCCCTTCCACCGGCCTGAACCTGGCCAGAAAGATGGAAGGATACAGTCCGCTGAGCAAACCCACCAGGATGGCAAGCAACAGGACCATGGGGAACAGAAATTGTTTATGGATCAGCTCCATCCTGAGGTTCAGGTCCATGATGCGGTTGAACCATGAAAGTGATAATTCCACCAGGATCAGGGCAAAAGCCATGGCTATCAGGCTCAGCACCACCGACTCGGTCAGAAACTGGCTGATCAGCAGTTTTCTATCGGAGCCGGCCACTTTCCGAAGTCCGATCTCCCTCGATCGCGTGGCTGCCCTGGCTGTTGAAAGGTTCATGAAATTGATGGAAGCGATGATGAGTATAAAAAGCGCCACCAAACCGAATATATGAATATAGAGCCTGTCATTCACCGGTCTGAAACAGATCTCGATCCCCACTTCAATTTCCGGTTGCAGGTGGATATCTACCAGCGGTTGCAGGAATACCCCGTACCTGTTCCCCCCGGCAATCCATTCATCGGGACTCACACCCAGGATGGTCTCCAGCTCGTCGGCAATGTGCTTCTTCATCACCTCTGCCATCTTCTTCTCTACCTCTTCCCGGTCTGCTCCAGGTGTCAGAAGCACATAGCTGTAGATCGAATTCTGAAACCAGGTCTGCTGTGTCTCCCAGTCGAGGGTGGATGAGGAGGCAATAAAATCTGCAAAAAAGTGAGAATTCTCGGGCATCGGTTCGATGACGGCCGTAACCATGTAAAGGTTGCTGTCACTGTTGATGCTTAATGACCTTCCGAGCGGATCCTCATCCCCAAAATAAAGCATGGCCTTCTCCTCTGTGAGAACGACTGAATTGGGTCGGTTAAGCGCACTTTCCGGATCACCCCTGATAAACCTGAATGAAAATATATCAAAGAGGGTTGAATCCGCAAACAGGAAATGATCCTCCATGGTTCTGTTTCTCTCGGACCAGATTAACTGCTGGTTATACACATCAAGGCGTACAAACTGTTCGATCTCCGGAATCTCGTCAGTGAAGGTAGGGGCCATGGCCACGGAGGTCAATGCTCCCCGGAAGGCGCTTTCACCCATCATTACGTCAATGTAAAGCCTGCAGACCCTGTCGCTTTTTTCATGAAACCTGTCGTAGCTGAGCTCCTTGTATATAAAGAGCATGATCAGAATGGCACTGGCCATACCGATGGCCAGCCCTGAGACATTGATCAGGGTGAAGACCTTGTGCTTGCTGATGTTCCTGATCGCTACAGTAAAGAAATTTCTCCACATGACACGTCCCTCAACCCTTGTAAAACAGTTTCCATGCCACAATGTTTAACACATTGTTAATAAATTATTTAATTCTGAAAACCAGCCGGAAAGCAGGATGGAAACTGTTCGAAATCGAACCTGCCTTGCACGATCGCGAACGCTCTGTTTCAGGTAGTGAAATATACCTTCAGTGTGTAGAGGACGTAATCATCGGAGAGTCTTTCAAACTCATATTCCAGCTTGCTTCCGGCAGTCTTTGCCATTTCGATAAAACCGAGCCCTGCACCACCCTGTGAAGTAAACTCTCCATTGGTAATGGTGGTCTTGTAAAGCAACTTTAACTCTTCCCTGTTGTGCCTGTTCACATCATCAATTCGCTTTCTCAGAAGCGCCACATCCCTTTTCTTCACGGGATTGCGGGTAATGAGTTCAATCCCTGCCGAACTTCTGTTGATCTGACACGAAGGGTTAAAGCCAGGCAACCGCTCTCCGTTGGCCGGGTTGAGCTCGCTGTACCGGGAAACATTCTCAAGAGCCTCAATCATGATGGAAATCATCTTTTTATAGGCTCTGAAAGGAACCGAATGATCCTGAGCGGCCATTTTGAACTCGGACAGCAACCAGTCGATGGTACTGAAAGTTAGCGGACCCTGATAGGACAGGATGGACTGGCTCAACATGGCACCTCAGATTTGATACCGAAATTTATGAAAAAGAAATAAACGATTCTCCGTTGTTTTCCACATACCCAGCATCTTCAGCAAGATTCTCCCCCAAGCTCGCCTCAACGGCCAGCCTGTCGCATCGTTCATTTTCAGGTATACTGGCATGTCCCTTAACCCATACCAGTGTGATATCAAATTTTCTGTAGAGTTCCAGAAATTTCTGCCAGAGGTCCGCATTCTTTTTTTTCTTGAACCTTTTGGATTCCCAGTCAAAGACCCATCCTTGATTGACTGCCTCAGAAACATACTTCGAATCTGTGTAAATCCTTATTTTCAGATCTTCTCTTTTCAGTGCCTCCAGCCCCCTGATCACCGCCAACAGTTCCATCCTGTTATTGGTGGTGATCCTGAAGCCTTCTGACAATTCCCTTCGATGGTTCCCATAGATCATCACCACTCCCAACCCCCCGGGTCCGGGATTACCCCTGGCTGCTCCATCTGTGTAAATGACTATCTCTCTTGCAGGCATGGTTGCATCATTCCACGAGGGTCATCTCATCCACCAGGTGGCCGGCTCCTGCAAATTTGTCGATAACGAATAGGACGTAGCGGATGTCCACATTGATGCATTTCTGCAGCTCGGTTTCAAAGGCCACATCGCCACTCATGGATTCCCAGTTCCCATCGAAGGCGAGTCCGATCAGCTCCCCCCTTCCATTGATCAACGGGCTTCCTGAATTTCCACCGGTGGTATCATTGTTGGAAAGAAAACAGACTTTCATTTTTCCGTTCTCTCCGTATTTTCCGTATTCCTTGCCGAGGTAGAGTTCCTTCAGCCTGGGGGGGACGATGAATTCAAAATTGTCGGGATCCTCTTTCTGCATCACTCCTTGCAGGGTGGTCTCGTGCAGGTAGAGCACCGCATCCCTCGGATTGTAACCACCCACGGTCCCGTAGTTTAAACGGAGGGTGGAATTGGCATCACTGTAAAAATCTCTGTCGGGATGCATCTCCATCATCCCCTTGAGGTACAACCTGCTGCCTTTATCGAAGGAGTCCCCATAGTCGGCCAGCATCCCCCTGATCTCCATAAATTTTGAAGCTGCAAGCCCGGCCTGGTAGGCAGGATCCTTACGCAGTTCTTTCAGCGAAGGATTGTCAAGAAATTCCAGAAACCTCTCCTGGTCGGTCACAACGGATTTTGAGAACATCCTCTCCACATACTTCTCCGTGTTCCCTTTGTATTTGTACTTTAACTCCAGTATATTATCAGGAAGATACTGATCATCAATATCTTCAATCAGGAGATTGATCATGGCAGCTGTTACTTTACGGTCTGTTGGAGGATGATAATCCTTGTAAAAGTCAGCAGCTATCTCACGCAGCCGTCCCGCTACGTATTCAATTTCAGACTGGTCCGGTTCCTCGCCGGCCATCACCCTTTCAAGTGCCTGCAGGTTCCTGGCAAAATTGACCGCTTCCATTCCGCCGTCACCGCCCGACCTCAGTATGGTTTCAGCAATATATTGAGCAGCGTTGACAAGTTCTCTCCGGTTTTCCACTGCTACCCGGATCAGATCCAGCGCTTCCCCGTACTCCTCTTCCCTTTTCCGGTCCATGCCGATCCATTCCTTAAAAGCCTTTTCCTGTTCCTCCTTGCTTTCCATCACCTTCAGATCCAGCAGTCCCTTGGTCTGACCTATGGAATATTTATAGTAGTTGGTGGAGCTGTAGTATTTCGCCGCGTACTGGATCCGCACCTTTTCATTTGCAGTCATATCCTCCATCATCAGTTCCTGTTTCAGGCCCCGGATCCGGATCCTGGCCGGATGTACCACCTCCAGCAATTCTGCTACCTCCCACGATGTCATGTAGCGGTTCGTTCTGCCGGGGTATCCCATCACCATGGTGAAGTCACCTTTCTGATACCCTTTCAGGGACACAGGAAGAAAGTGTTTCGAGCGGAGGGGAATGTTTTCCGGACTGTATTCGGCGGGTTTTCCATCCGGACCTGTGTAGACCCTGAACATTGAGAAATCACCCGTATGTCTGGGCCACATCCAGTTGTCCGTATCTCCGCCGTATTTTCCGATCGACTCGGGAGGAGCCCCGACCAGCCTGACATCCAGGAAGGTTTCCGTAACAAAAAGAAAGAACCTGTTTCCATTGAACATGCTTCTCACCCGTGCTTCATAATGGGTTCCCTGGGTCGCCTCCGAAGTAATGGCCCCTGAAAGCAGCCTGATCCTCGAGTTGCGCTCGTCTTCGCTCATCGCATCACTGAGTTCGGGAAGAATCTGAGCGGTCACCTCTTCCACCTTCACAAGGAAAGTGATGGTCTTCCCCTCATTGGGGAGCTCCTCCTCCCGGCTCATGGCCCAGAATCCATTCTTCAGGTAATCGTGTTCAACCGAGCTGTGATACTGTATCTCGTCAAATCCGCAATGGTGATTGGTAAGCAGCAAACCCTCCGGCGAAACCAGCTCAGCGGTGCATGATCCGCCATCCAGGGCACCCACTGCATCTTTCAGGCTTGCCTGGTTGATGCTGTAGATCTGCTCGGCTGTCAGCTCCAATCCCATGGCGGTCATCTCATCCATATTCACCTGTTCGATGAGGTTGAGAAGCCACATGCCTTCATCAGCATGTACCCTGATCTGAAACAGCACCACCATTGCAAGGATGGTCATTGTTACCTTTTTCATATCCGATTATTGAAGTTCAAGAGTTATAAAATTTCTTACGCTACAAATATTGCAAAATCATTCGAGCCGGCCTTATTCTTTCCTCAGGAAAAAGTGAGTCTGGTCTGGGCATTGGTTAACCTGAATGAGCGGCGGTGAAAAGGGCTGGGGCCATATCTCAAAACAGCATCTCTGTGAGCCGTGGTGGGATATCCGCGGTTCCGGTCCCACCCGTATTCAGGATGCTGAAGGTGTAACATCTCCATATATTCATCCCGGTAAGTCTTGGCCAGCACCGAAGCAGCTGCAATGGAACTGAACCTGCAGTCACCTTTAACGATGCATGTATGGGCAATGTCCCTGTAGGGCTGGAAACGGTTCCCGTCAATCAGCAGGTGTCCGGGGAGGGGTGCCAGTTTATCAAGTGCCCTGTGCATGGCCAGAAAGGAGGCATACAGAATATTGATCCTGTCGATCTCCTCTTCACCCACCCGGGCCACCCCGAAGGCGATGGCCTCCTTTTCGATCAACTCCCTCATTCTTGTTCTTTTCGCGGGAGATAGTTTTTTGCTGTCATTCAACATGGGGTGGTAAAAATCAGCCGGAAGAACCACAGCTGCCGCAAACACCGGACCTGCGATACATCCCCTGCCGGCTTCATCAACCCCGGCCTCTCTCCGTCCTTTCGTGTGATACGCTTCAAGCATGCTCTTCCATTACCCGTTCCATGGAATTCCACAACTGCTCAGCCGTATGATCCCAGCTGAACATGTCGCGACGTGACCTTCCCTTCTCTATCAATCGCTGTCGCAGTCCCTTCTCTCTGACGATCCTGATCATTGCGTCGCGAATGCTTCCCGGGCTCTCCGGGGAAACAAAGAGGGCAGCATCTCCTGCAATTTCCGGAAGACTTGTCACCTTGGAGGCCACGACCGGGATATCACACTTCATGGCTTCCACTATGGGTATCCCAAATCCCTCAAAATAGGGAACAAAAGTCATGGCCCATGCTGCCCCCAGCATGTCGTTCAACTCCCTGGGCACCAGCCTGCCTGTAAAGATTACATCGCTTTTATTGCTCATCTTCGCCAGTTGCTCCTCCATGGACCTGGTGAGAAAGAATTTCTCTCCCACCACCACAAGTTTGAATTCCCCTTTGTATTCATCCCTGAAAAGCTGAAAGGCTTTAAGCAGGTTGGTGATGTTTTTCCTGGGGTGAAGGCTGCCCACAAAAATGAAATAGGGAGCTCCTGCCGTGTAGTTGGCACGCACCTCTTCGATCCGCTCCTCCGAGATAGGGGCATATTGTACGTTGGCCCCATTGTAGGCAAGATCTACTTTGTCTTCCTGTACATCGTACTGGTTGATGATGTCTCTCCTGGAGTACTCCGATACGGTCACGATACGGGTGGCTTTTCTGGCAAAGCGGGGAAAGAAAGAACGATAATACCACCTGACAAGCCATGGAAGGTCCCAGGGCCTGTGTTCAAAATTGATATCGTGGATCACAGCCACCGAGGGGATGGTGCTGCGAATGGGCAGAAAACCATCGGTGCTCAGAAACAGGTCCGGTTTCCTTCTTCTCAGTAACCGGGCCACCCTGCACTCAAACCACAGGTACCATAGGAGCGGGTGCCTTGTGGGCGGAAAGAGAACAACTGGCGTCACGTTCTCCCCAAATATCACATCCTTGCTGTATTTCCGGTCAAACAGGAATAGAAACTGCACCTCCGGATGCATCTGGGTGACCCGCTTCAGTGTTTCGTAGGTAAACCATCCGATGCCATCGAGCTTACCCGGCATCAGCAGGCGGGTATTTACCGCAATGATCTTCTTATAGTTCTCC
>Ga0209536_100007539_pt1 | contig 16487 bp, 14 predicted proteins | sample DeeMarSeWOR28_12_FD_187461 | JGI IMG/M metagenome (GOLD analysis project Ga0209536, IMG submission 187461) | Marine sediment microbial communities from White Oak River estuary, North Carolina - WOR-2-8_12 (SPAdes) (version 2) | ecosystem: Environmental > Aquatic > Marine > Intertidal zone >... | reverse complement strand
TGTACACGTTGAAAATGGTTACCGGGCGGTCAAGCTGCGTATCGGCGATACGGTACGGAATGATCTGCGACGGGTGGCCGCGGTGAGAAAGGAGTTCGGTGATGACATCGACATTCTCACGGACGCCAACACCGCCTATACGCTCGCCGATGCACGTGCCGCCATGCCTGCCCTCGATGCCCATGGCGTGGGTTGGCTGGAGGAACCATTCCCGGCGCACGATTACCGCAGCTACCGCGAGGCGCGCAATTATGGGCGCCTTCCTCTCGCGGCAGGAGAAAACCACTACACGCGCTTTGAATTCGATCGCGTTATCGAAGATGGCAGCATCACGATCCTGCAACCGGATCTTTCCAAGACCGGCGGCATCACCGAAGCGTTGCGGGTAGCGGCTCTCGCGTCAACGTGGAAACTGCCAATCCATCCTCACACATCCATGACCGCCCTCAACATGGCAGCGTCCGTACACTTTCTCGCGGCAATCGAAAATGGCGGCTACTTCGAAGCGGACGTGTCACGAAACAACCTGTTCCGCGATGCAATGGTCGATCAGGCACCGTTTATCGTCGACGCAGAAGGCAACACCCGGCCCCTGGAAGCGCCCGGAATCGGGCTGGAAGTCGACGAGCAGTTCCTCGCAGCGCATCCGGTCATTGAAGGACCCGCTTATGTGTAGCCGCCGCTCACTGCTGATCTGGTCGAGACACGGCGCGTAGCTTTCCATCCCGCGGGTTGTAGCCGAAAAGATGTACCGAGTCTTCTGCCCTGAACCAGATCGCGCAAATGCGCTGGTTCATCTGATCTTCCAGCCGCAAGCAAACGCCACCGCCGTTTTGGCGGGTAATGCTGAAAGTGCCTCGGTCGATGAGCCCGGACGAGTTACTCAGGATGACGCTCCCATCGGCGCCGTATTGAACGCGGTAGATTTTCCCGACGGCGTCCCGTTCCGCGTGCTCGCCGGCAAACGTCTGCTTGAGGGCCGCCACATCCAGCTGCTGGAGGCCGCGCGCGATGGCGGCAGATACAGCGTCAGGTGCGTCGGGAAAATCCGGCGCCGCGAAGACCGGCAAGGCCGCAACGGCCAGGACGTACAATGTCGCTCGCAAGCGAGACATCGGCAGGACCTTTCGGGGCAAAGGTTTGGCTTGCTGTTATTAGAGCATACGCCTGGCGTCGGCGGGCGCCGGCTCCGAACGGGCGCCACGCAGGTCCGGCCGCGGAACGCTGATCCAACTCACATACTGCAACGGAAAACAGGATGGACAAGCCGCTGATCACCGATCAACGCGAGCAGACCCTGCTCATTACGCTTAATCGCCCCAAGTCGTTCAATGCGATCAACAGCGAACTGCGAGCACTGTTGATCGAAACGCTGGAACGCGCCGGCAACGACGACTCCGTTCGCGCCATTGTCATTACCGGAGCCGGCGACAAGGCATTCTGCTCGGGACAGGATCTCGGCGAGACATCACGTTACGACGCGGATGACGTGGAAGCCTGGCTCAGTTCCAACCACGCGATGTACCGGGCGGTTCGCGCACTGGACAAACCCGCGGTCGCCGCTTTCAATGGCGTCGCCGCCGGAGCGGGTTTTCAGATCGGACTATGCTGCGACCTGCGGGTAGGATTTGCCGAAATGAAAATCGGCCAGCCGGAGATCAAAGCAGGTCTGGCCTCGATTGTAGGCAGCGTGTTGATGACCCAGCACGTTGGCGTTGGCCACAACATCGAGCTCTCCCTCACGGGAGAACTGGTCAGCGGACAGCGTGCCTACGAAATCGGGTTGCTCAACAGGCTGGTACCCCGGACTTCGGTACTCGACACCGCCTTCGAACTGGCCGACCAGCTTGCAAAGCTGGCGCCTACAGCCATGCGCCTGACCAAGCAGCGCTTTCGTTCACTGACCGAAGACGCCTTCGAGTCCGCCCTGCCGGTCGCGATTGAGCTGCAGAAACAAGCCTATGCAAGCGGCGAACCACAGGCGGCGATGCAGAAGTTCCTGCAGCGCAGCCAGCGAAAGTAGCCTGGCACCGCACTGCCGCCTGCGCCGGGCCGTTCGCGTGTTACCGGTTGCCCTTTGCCAAAACTCCCGAGGCGACGTATCTTCCGTCGCCGGTACGCCCGGGAACGCAATGAGCTCAGTTACAATGATCGTCCACCGCGGCCCGGACAGGGCCGCTTTGTTTTGTTTGCCACTCCGGGCGCTCACGCATTGACGGGAGTCCGCCCGGGCCGGACCGCCATAGTTCCGAATTCAGCGATCAGCCGTGACCAGCAAGGAAAAACAACCCGCTTCGAGCAGTAATTTTCTGAGATCGATTATCGAGTCGGATCTCTCTGCCGGCACCTATGCATCGAGAACCTGGGGTGGCAAACCGGGCCCCGCCAGCGCTCACGACGGCGCGCCACCCGACCCGGCGAAGATACGCACGCGCTTTCCGCCGGAGCCGAACGGGTACCTGCACTTCGGGCATGCCAAATCCATCTGCCTGAATTTCGGCCTGGCGCATGATTACGGCGGAGCGTGCCATCTGCGCTTCGATGACACCAACCCGGTAACGGAAGACACCGAGTATGTCGATACCATCATCGACACCGTCAAGTGGCTCGGTTTTGACTGGCAGGACAATCTGTACTTTGCGTCCAACTATTTTGACGAGCTTTACCGCTACGCCGAGATATTCATCGACAAGGGATGCGCCTACGTCGATTCCCTGACGCCCGATCAGATACGTGAATATCGGGGCACGTTGACCGAACCCGGGCGCAACAGCCCTGATCGAGATCGCCCCGCGGCGGAGAGCCTGCAGCTTTTCCATGAGATGCGCGACGGCTTGCATCCGGACGGCACCTTGTCGCTGCGCCTCAAGATCGATATGGCGTCACCCAACATCAACCTGCGGGACCCGGTTATCTACCGGATTCGCCATGCGCACCATCATCGCAGCGGTGACAAATGGCGCGTTTACCCGATGTACGATTATTCGCACTGCATATCCGATGCGCTTGAAAACATCACGCATTCCATTTGCACCCTCGAATTCGAAGACCATCGTCCGCTGTACGACTGGATACTGGAAAAGCTGGCTGATTTCGGCGTCCTCGGACGCCCGCTGCCGCATCAGTACGAATTCTCCCGTCTCAATCTCAGCTACGTTCTGCTATCCAAACGCAAACTGATACAGTTGGTCGACGAAAAACACGTAGACGGCTGGGACGACCCGCGCATGCCGACCCTTGTGGGCGCACGCCGGCGTGGTTATGTTCCGGAAGGGTTTCGCCTGTTCGCCGAGCGCATTGGCGTGTCGAAGGCCGACTCATGGATCGACTACTCGGTGCTGGAGGATTGCATGCGCGAGGTGCTGAACGAAACGGCGCCGCGCAGGGTCGCCGTGCTCGATCCGCTGAAGCTGATCATCGACAACTATCCCGCTGATCGGCAGGAAATGTGCGAAGCACCCAATCATCCGCAAAAGCCCGAGTGGGGCAAGCGCGAAAGACCTTTTTCCGGTGAACTCTGGATCGAGCGCAGCGATTTCGCCGAGACGCCGCCGAAGGGATATTTCCGGCTGTATCCGGGCAACATGGTCCGCCTGCGCCATGGTTTCGTCGTCAAATGTACCGGTTGCGACAAGGATGAGAATGGCAATGTGACTGCTGTCCATTGCGAGTATTTTCCGGATTCGAAATCGGGAACGCCCGGAGCCGACAATTACAAGGTCAAGGGCAACATTCATTGGCTTTGCGCGAAGAGTGCCGGCGAAGCGCGCGTGCACCTCTATGACCGACTGTTTCGCGTCGAGCACCCGGGCCGGGACCGCGACTTTCTCGAAGACCTGAACCCGGACTCGAAAACCACGATTTCTGCCCGCATCGAACCTTCCCTCTTGAACGCGCCATCGGGTGAGAGTTTTCAGTTCGAACGGCACGGCTATTTCACGATTGACGGCACCGAATCAAGCACCAGGGTGCCGGTATTCAACCGCACCGTTACCCTGCGCGACAGTTGGGTGAAGCAGGAAAAATAACTCTCAGGCGGCCTCGGGCGCGATACGGATCAACCGCTTGCCAAGGTTTTCACCTCGATACAGCCCGGCAATCGCATCTGGCGCATGGCCGAGCCCTTCGAGAATCTCCTCCCGGTAACGAATGGTGCCGTCGCCTATCCATTCGGCAAGTTTTGCCCTGGCCTCGTCGTAGCGATGCGCGTAATCGAATACGACGAAGCCCTGCATACGGGCACGCTTGACCAGCAAATGCCGCTCGACACGCGGCCCCTGCGGTATCGGGTCCCAGCGCGGCACGGAGGCGGTACCGCAAATGACCACGCGAGCGCCGATGTTCAGTTGCTTGAGCACCGCGTCGGAAATGGCTCCGGCGGTGTTGTCGAAGTAGACGTCGATGCCGTCCGGGCATGCCGCTGCCAGCGCCGCATCGAGTTCACCGGATTTGTAATCGATTGCGGCGTCGAAGCCGAACTCGTCAAGGCACATGCGCGCCTTTGCGGCGCCGCCCGCAATGCCGACGCTGCGGCAACCGAGCGTCTTGCCTATCTGCCCGACACACGAGCCGACCGATCCCGCTGCAGTGGACACAACCAGCGTCTCGCCCCTGGCGGGCTGGCCAACTTCAAGCAATCCGAAATAGGCAGTCACGCCATTCAGGCCCAGAACTCCCAGCGACGTTGAGAGCGGCACACCGCGCTCGGTAACCTTGCGCTGGATTGCCGATGCCTCGACGGCCGCGTAGTCCTGCCAGCCGAACATCCCCGTAACCAGATCGCCCTTTGCATAATCCGGATGGCGTGAGTCTTCCACGCGCCCGGTCGCGAAGGAGCGCATCACTTCCCCTATCCCGACCGGCGCCGAGTAACCGGTCTTGTCCACGATCCAGCCGCGCATGGCCGGATCGACCGACAGGTAGATGTTTCGAATCAGCACCTGGTTATGCGCAAGCTCCGGTACCGGCGCTTCGGCAATCTCGAAATGCTCGGCTTGCGGGATACCCTCAGGGCGGGTCTTGAGTCTTACCTGACGGTTCTTCATGTTCAGCAACTCCTTGAGAAATGGCACAAGCCCATGGTTGGCAGCCCGAAGTTACGCGAAAACAGGCGGGCAAAGACCGTAACGATACAGGCTGACGCCCGCGGCATCGTGCTGCCCGGACGGCTTGCCACATGCGCTCCCGAACACCGTCAACGCCACTGACCCAAGCCATCTGCCGGATGGCGCGGCCTCACACGGCACCCGGCATAAGCCCGCAGCAGACACACGGAGAAGACTCTATCGTTATGAATTAAATGGGAATTTTCGTTCAGCTTGGGTTCAGCATGGGCCGCGTAGTCTGCACTCAACCAGGACATTCCTGGCCTGTTAATCACAAGGAGAGACGCCATGAAAACCAAGCTGATTGGATTACTTCTCGGCGCCGCCCTGGCGGGCGGCAGTACCGCTGGACTAGCCGGCCCCGGAAAAGCCGACGGGCACGACCGGCCAAGTGCCGAGCACCGGCAGCAACGACACTGGGATGACGGTCATCGGCGAAAGGACCGGATCCACACCAGTTCCCGCCATCACGCAGAAAAACATCGATACGGTCCGCGCTGGGACAAGGGAAATGCCTATGGCCGGCATCACGGCCACCGCTGGTCGTCGCGGCGACACTATCGCCACTATGACGGCCACCGGCGACCGCATGCGCGGTACGGCTCACATTATCACCGCCATGTTCCGCCCAATCGCCTGAGCATCATTCTTCACGGGCATTTCTGAGCGTCAGTTCTCGAGTCCCGACTCTCGGGCCTGCCCGGAACCCTTGCGACCATCTGCCGCTGGCAAAGCGCGCCAGCGGCGAGGTCGCAGGACACACCTACCGATTGTTATTCAGGAGCCTGTCATGAAAAAAGCTGCATCCATCGCAACCCTCGTATCCCTGGCGTGTGCGGCATCCGCCGCCCAGGCGAATCATGTATTCGAGGATTACGCCCGCGTCATCGAGGTCACGCCACAATACGAGGAGGTCAACCGGCCGCGTGAAGTGTGCGAAACCGGGTACGTTCCCGAACGGGAACATCGTCGCGGGTCACTGGCGGGGCCGATCATCGGCGGCATTGCCGGCGGCATCCTCGGTGCCCAGGTAGGCAATGGCAACGGCCGCGTGGCTGCCTCGGCAGCAGGCGCTGCGGTTGGCGCTATCGTCGGCGACCGGCTGTCCCAGCGAGACCGCGAAACCTACGTCGAGCGCGAAGTCAGATACTGCAAAACAGTCGATCAATGGGAAACCCGGCTCAGCGGCTACCACGTCGTGTACCGATATCACGGGCAGACCCGGACCGCGCTCCTGCCCTATGATCCCGGTCGCAGGCTTCGCCTTCGGGTCGCCATCGAGCCACTGGGCGCGGAGCAGGATATCGGCGACCCATGGGATCGCTGAGCTGGCAATACGGCAGGCCTTGCGCCGGGTTGCGGAGCGCTACGGCATCGGGGATCATCGCTCAACATGATGTGGAATCTGTCAACAATGCTGAAGCGAATCGATCGGGCACCGGGCCTGCTGCTGACGGGACTGCTTCTGTCGCTGGTGCAGTCTGGCATGAACGACGCGCTTGCTCGCGGCCCGGTACAGACCGACCAGTTCCAGGGCCGGATGATCAAGGTCGCGGACCGGGCAGTTTCGATGAGGGATGCGATCAACCGCGTACGGCAGCAGACCGGAGGGCGCGTTCTGGATGCCCAGGACGGTGGAGATCACTACCGTGTAAAAGTGCTCACCCCGGAAGGCGTCGTTCGCGTGTACCAGGTCGATGCCAGAACCGGCGCCATTCGATGACCATGACTGCTTTGACGAAATATGCGGATTCTGGTCGTTGAGGACGAACCGGCGCTGCAGCAGCAAATCCGCAGCGAGCTGGAGAAACTCTCCTTTACCGTCGATGCGACCGGCGACGGCAAGGAAGCCTACTATTTCGCGTCGGAGTATTCCTTCGATGCGGCAATCGTCGATCTGGGACTGCCGGGTCTGTCCGGCCTCGATGTCATCGCCAGGCTGCGCAGCGAAGGCAGCCAGCTGCCCATCCTGATCCTTACGGCACGGGCAAGCTGGCAGGACAAGGTCAGCGGTCTGGAAAAAGGTGGCGACGATTACCTCACCAAGCCATTTCGCATGGAAGAGCTGTCCGCGAGGCTCAAAGCGCTGCTGCGACGCGCTTCGGGCGCAACCGGTAAAACCCTGCAATGCGGTCCTGTGACCCTGGATGTCTCCGGGCAAAGGGTCACTCTGAACGGCGAACCGCTGGATCTGACCGGCTACGAGTACCGCCTTCTCGAACACCTTGTGCGCGAACGCCATCGCGTGCTTTCCAAGGATGAACTCTCGGCGCACCTGTATCCACATGACGAGGAAAGTGACAGTAATGTCATAGAGGTCCTGGTAGCGCGATTGCGCAAGAAGCTGGACCCGCGGGGCACACTGCAACCGATCGAAACACTGCGCGGCCGCGGCTATCGTTTCAGGCTCGGGGGCGCCTAGCGCCTCGAATCCGAGGCCAGGCGCGGTGCGGGACGACGAAGCAGAACAGATGACCACTAGCCGACGAAAACGCGCGCGGGGAGAATTCCGCAGCAAGCGAATATTGCCGACCAATGTCGTATTTGCGTGTTCGCCGCGCACCTGCGCCGCAACCGATGTGATGACAACATGCGCTCGTTGAACGCCCGCATCACTCTTAGCGCCGCAGTGGTGCTGGCCGCTTTCGTCATCCTTTCCGCGCTCACGCTGGACAAGACGTTTCGGGATAGCGCGCGCAATGCCCGTGAAGAACGCCTGCTGGCGCAGATTTACCTGTTGATGGCGGCAGCCGAGGTCGACGATGACGGCGTCCTGCAAATCTCCAGCCGGGCGACGGAACCGAGGCTGGACTTGCCGGATTCGGGCTTGTACGCATCCATTGTCGACGGCGGAGGTGCTATTGCCTGGAAGTCCCGGTCCAGCCTGTCGGTTGATCTCCCGGCCACGCCCGCTCTGGCGGCCGGCCAGCAATCGTTTTCGCGAACCAGCCGTGACCGACGGCGTTATCTGCAGAAATCTTACGGCATCGACTGGAATACCGGGACTTCGTCCCACCCGTTCACCTTCACCGTTATCGAGGACTCGGGCGCCTATGAAGAGCAACTCGGACTTTACCGGCGCAGTTTGTGGGCATGGCTGGCGACTATGGCGGTACTGCTTCTGGTCTCGCAGTGGGCGGCGCTGCGCTGGGGGCTTGCGCCATTGCGCAAGGTGTCCGATGAATTGAATCGCCTGGAACAGGGTGAACAACAGCAAATCACCGGGCACTACCCGAACGAAGTGCAACGCCTCGCGGATAATCTGAATGCCGTGCTTTCCCACGAGCGAAAACAGCAGCAGCGTTACCGGGATGCGCTCGCCGACCTTGCGCACAGTCTGAAAACCCCGCTGGCCGTGGTCCGCGGCACCGCGCGGCAACACTTTTCGGGTGACGCCAAAGCCATCGAGGAACAGATCGAACAAATGGACCGCATTATCGGCTACCACCTGCAGCGCGCCGCCGCTTCCGGGAGGGGAACAATTGGCGCACCCGTGGCGCTGCGTCCGGCAGCTGAACGCGTCGTTGCCGCAGTAAGGAAAGTCTATTCGGACAAATTACTGGATGTTCGCGTGGACATTGCCGATGACCTGCGCTTCCGCGGCGACGAGGGCGATCTCACGGAAGTGCTTGGAAACCTTGTAGAGAATGCCTGCAAGTGGTGCCGCGGGACGGTACGCATTTCCGCGAGCAGCGGGAATGGATACCTGCGGCTTGGTTTCGAAGACGACGGTCCAGGCATCAATGATCGCGACGTCGCGCGTGTGTTCGCACGCGGCGCACGCGCAGACGAGTCAGTGCCGGGACACGGCATTGGCCTGTCCGTCGTACGGGAGATCGTGCGCGCTTACGGCGGCAACGTACGCATTGCGAAGAGCGCGCTCGGCGGCGCCCTGGTCGAACTGCAGCTGCCCGCGAACTGAGCGATTCAGCGATCGCGTCCAAGGATGCCTGGCAGGACGCGAATGCCTGCCATTTACCGTATGTTTGATATCCATAGACGGAAATCCGTGAGTAAGCGCTCACGTGCGAGGCATTTGAGCTTGCGCAGTCGGTCCCGATTTGGCACCGTGTCGGCAGTCGGGCGAACCGGATTACCCTGTCTGTGTAAATCCGCGAGGAGAATCGTCCATGCGCACACGCATCGGCGCACAGGCACATCGAAGTCAACCACCCATCGGGGTCAAACAGAAATGGATCAGCCGCTAACAAGACCATCAACGACCGGCTATACCGCATTTGTCGATCTGCTCGCCTCGGAAGGTGTCGAATATCTGTTCGGAAATCCCGGTACAACCGAACTCGCCATCATGGAAGCGATTGGAGCGCAATCCAAAGTCCGCTACGTGCTGGGACTACAGGAAGGAGTCGCACTGGGGATGGCGGACGGCTATGCCCGCGCATCGGGCCGGCTGACAGCGGCGAACGTCCACGTTGCCCCGGGTCTGGGCAATGCCATGGGCTCGCTCTTCAACGCCAAGTTCTATGGCTCGCCGGTGCTGCTGACAGCAGGACAACAGGAACAGGGGCACGGACTGACAGAGCCTCTGCTCTACGACCCGCTGGTGCCGATCGCACAGCCGCTGGTCAAATGGGCCGTCGAATGCAACCGGGTCGAGGACCTGCCGCGCATCATCCGGCGCGCCGCCAAGGTGGCGCTGACGCCCCCTACCGGCCCGGTGTTCCTGAGTCTGCCGGGTGATGTGCTGGATGCAACGGCTTGTCTCGATCTCAGCCAGCCGACACGAGTCGACTTTGACGTGCGGCCAGCAGGCCACTCGCTCGACAAACTCGCCAGGCGCTTGCTGGAGTCACGCAAGCCCCTCGTGATTGCCGGGCACGAACTCGCCACCCGCGACGCACTCGATGAAGCAGCCGAGTTTGCCGAGGTCCTCGGTGCTGCCGTGATGCAGCAAACGGTGCCATACGCCGCGCATTTCCGCAGCGGGCACCGGGCCTTTCTGGGCGCACTCAACCGAAATCAGGCTCAGGTTCGCGCACGGCTCGAGGATTACGACCTGCTGATTTGCCTGGGCGCAGACGTACTGAGGATGTCCGTGCACAGCAAGATTGACCCGCTGCCGGAGGGGATGCCGATCGTACAGATTTCGGAACGCGACTGGGAGCTCGGAAAAAACTACCCGGCCGAGATCGCTGTGAAGGCCAACGTGCGCGAGACCCTTCGTTCGCTGAACGCGCTGTTGCGCGAGAGAATGACAGCGCAGCAACGCAGCGACGCGGACGCCCGCCTTGAAGAAATCGGGAAGCACAACTGGGAGGTGCGCCGCGCGCAACTTGTCGAGCAAACAGTCAAGCTCGCGAACACCACGCCTGTTGATCCTCAGTTCATGGTCATGACAATCGCAGAGGCGGTGCCAAAGCATGCGGTCGTCGTCGAGGAAGGACTGAGCTCGACCTTCAAGTTGCTCGACTACTTGCGCCTGAATGACCATCAATGCTACTTCGGGCTGGCGTCGGGTGGCATCGGCTTCGCGATGTCGGGGGCGATCGGGATTTCACTTGCGTTGCCTGACAGGCCAGTGGTTGCCGTTGTCGGAGACGGCAGCGCCATGTACAGCATTCAGGCACTATGGACCGCGGCACACCTCAAGCTGCCGATTACCTACGTCATTCCGAACAACCGCGGCTATCGCATTCTCAAGGAAAGGCTCGTTTCGTTTCGAAAAACCGACCGGTTTGTCGGAATGGACATTGCAGACCCCGACATCGATTTCGTCGGCCTCGCGGGTTCGATGGGCGTTCCTTCCCGGCGCGTCGAAGCGCCACAGGACTTTTCCGGGGTATTGAGGGAAGCGATTGCAAGCGGCCAACCCAATCTGATCGACCTGCGCGTCGCCAACGGCTTCGGAGGCTAGAACCTGTCATGGCGGAACACAAGGAACACCTCTCCACTGTAGTCACGTATTACGACACGCACCCGATCAATGAGGAGCAAATCCTGCGCGCCCTGCAAGCGCGCCAGGTTGACATGACGTCCCTGACTGAGGAAGTGCTGAAGGACCACGATCAGGACCATTTCGGCGGATTGCAGGCAAATGACGTGCTCGCGGCGAAGGCCGGCATCCGCAAGGATCACCACGTACTCGACGTGTGCAGCGGCATGGGCGGGCCGGCTCGCTATCTCGCACATCGCATCGGCTGCAAGGTCACCGGTATCGATTTCACCGAAAGCCGGTATCACAGCGCAATAAAACTCACCGCGATGGTCGGCCTCGAAGGCCTGGTTGACTTTGTACATGGCAACGCCCTTGAGATGCCCTTCCCGGATAACAGATTCGATGTCGTCATTGGCCAGGAAGCGTGGTGCCATGTGCCCGACAAACCACGCCTGATTGCAGAATGCGCGCGCGTCGTAAAGCCCGGCGGAGTCATCGCGTTCACCGATATCCTGCGCACCGACAAACTCAGCAAACCCGACATGCGGCGTTTGCGCAGCGAGATGACGTTTCCCGATCTCGAAACACTGAACGGCTACGCAAAATTGCTCGAGAAAAGTGGTTGCACACTGCTCGAACACGATGACTTGAGCGAGATATGGAAGCGCGTTCTCGAAGATCGGCTGGCCATGTACCGCAGCCTTGGAAAGGAAACAGAACGGCATTTTGGCGCAGAGCGCTCCCGGGAGTGGGATGACGCCTACGCTTTCTTTGTCAGCAAGTATCGCGACGGCAAGCTTGGCGGCGGGCGTTTCATCGCGCGGCGCGACCGCGCACCGGCGCAAGCAGATGACAGCAAGGGCGCATGACTTTGTCAGCTTTTGTTATCCGGGGATATTCGATGCCGTCAGGATTCTGTGGAGGGCTTGAACAAACGAATCAGCGCAACGACCGCGATTACACTCCCATGCTCTCGCCGCCAGCCACCAGCGCATTCACGGGAACGGGGTTCTGATGGCCCGGCCAGGACGTTTGATCCAATTGGCGGCCTTCCTCGCCACGATGCTGACGACAGCAGTTGCAGTTGCCGCGGATGAGGCCTATCTGAAAGGAAGCTTCACCGGCGCCGAGATGCTGAAGTACTGCAAAGTCGCCAACGACGATTCAGTGCGGGACTTCGAGCGCGGCGTGTGCACCGGGTTTATTGATGGGTTTGCCGCTGGCCATCACGCCGCGGAACTATGGCACGCGTTTCATCATCGGGAAGAAAACATCGACAGCATTTTCGGGCATCTCTGCGTACCAAGGGACGCCAACCGCACGGCACTGGTTACCCTCTTTGTTCGTTATCTTGAAAGCCATCCTGACAATCTTGACTGGAGCGCGGGATTGCTGCTGGAGAGCGCTTTGCGAGAGGCATACCCGTGCAAGGAAGAAAAATGACGCGTTTCGGACCACGTCACTTGCCGGCCCCAGCGATCGTCTGATTTTCCGCGCAACGAGGCCACGCGCCACCCGGTTAAATATAAAAAGCACACCCAAAAGAGGACAGGACCTTGTTCGTACCCCCCGCAGAAATCGAGACCAGCGTATTCGCGAAACTCCCCGAAGAATTGAAACTCAAGCCAGGCGAAGCGAACGAATGGATCAACGGGCAACCGCAGGGGATGCCGGCGCGCTCACTGCTCGAAGGCCCGTCCTTTGACCGGGAAGGCAGGCTTTATTGCGTCGACGTGGTAACCGGCCGGATTTACACCGTTAGCGACAGCGGTGAGTTCAACATCATCGCCGATTACGACGGCTGGCCGAACGGCCTGAAGATCCATCAGGACGGACGCATATTCATTGCCGACTACAAGAACGGCATCATGTTGCTGGACCCCGTGAACGGTAAAGTTACGCCATATCTGGAGCGCGCCAACCTGGAGCGGTTCAAAGCCGTCAACGACCTGTTCTTCGCGGCGAACGGCGACCTCTACTTCACCGATCAGGGACTAACCGGCTTGCACGATCCTACTGGACGCGTTTTCCGGCTCAGTAACAGCGGAAAACTGACCTGTTTGATCGACAACGTGCCGAGCCCTAACGGGCTGGTGATGAATCTGGACGAAACGGCTCTGTATGTTGCCGTTACACGCGCTAACAGCGTGTGGAGACTGCCGTTCAATCACAACGGAGACGTCACCAAGGTCGGGATTCACATTCAATTGTCCGGCGGCATTGGTCCCGATGGACTCGCGCTGGACGAGCAAGGCGGGTTACTCGTCGCACACGTCGGGTTCGGTGCAATCTGGGTGATGGACGCAAAAGGCGAACCGCGGCATCGGATCAATTCTTGCGCCGGGCTTCACACCACCAATCTTGCCTTCGGGGTAACCGACCCTAATGAGCTCTACATTACCGAATCAGGTTCCGCCACGGTGTTGAGGGCTCGATTGAACGTGCCCGGCAAGATGATGTACTCGCATCGGTAGCACAACAAGCAAGGAGCGGCAGGCGGCGCTGCGCCCAACGGCCGGGCAGGCTATGCCGTTACCGCCTGCAAGGTTGGCTTATGCAACTTGACGCGATTCCTGCCTTCTTCCTTCGCCAGGTATAACGCCTGGTCGGCATCACGTATCAGGTCCTCGCAGGTCTTGTGCTGTGAAAATTCGCAGACGCCGAAGCTGGCCGTGATGTTCACATCCCGAAGCCCTCGAACGTTCTTTGCTGCACGCGATTCGATTGTCACCCTGAGTTGCTCCGCAACGCGCCAAGCTTCCTCACCGCCGGTACGTGGCATGACGATGCAAAACTCTTCGCCACCGTAGCGGCACAATACATCGTGACTGCGAACACCACCGGTTAGAATTTGCGCCGTGACCTTGAGAACCTCGTCACCGACCTGGTGGCCGAAATGGTCATTGAACGACTTGAAATGATCAATATCCATCATGATACAGGTAATGGATTGTCTCTGGTCATGTGCTCTCTGAAAGGCGGGGACCGCGGCCTCAAAGAACGCGCGCCTGTTCAGGCAACCGGTCAAGACGTCATGCATCGCCATTTGCTGCAGCGCCTTGTTTCTCTTCTCGATTTCCTCCCGCGACAATTTCAGCTCTTCCAATGCCTCGAGCAACTGCGCATTAACCCTTTGTACCTCGGTAATGTCATCGAATGTCGCAATGCAACCTCGAACCGCGTTGTCGTGATCCAGTACCGGCGAGCAGTTGACCGAGAGCTTGCGCATGTCCCCGCCGTGCACCTCAAGATCAATGTACTCGCCCTTTACCGACGATCCCTGCTTCATCGCACGCATCCAGGGATGATCGGCAGGCCGAACCGGCAGGGCCGCGTTCAGGGCGTCGATCTTGCGCACGGCGCGCCCATGAATATTCGAGCCGTCCTTGCCTAGCCATTTCCTGATTGCGGAGTTTGCGAGAATGACGCGCCCGGCGGGATCAATCACCATGACGCCCTCGCTAAACGCGTCGAATGCGGACCGTATACGCTCGGGAAGCACGGACTGCGGGTCGAGGTACTCGAAAGCCCGGCGCAGATAGAGCGAGAACAGGACAAAGCCACCAACCCCTAGCGCCAGAATGATCAACATCCACGGCTGGGTCAGCCACTGCCATACCGTTGACGGGCCGGCCGGGGTGTAACTGAGTTCTACTGTTCCCCAACGCTGATCGCCTTGCGTCAATGGCACGAGCACATGCTGCAAAGTAGACTTGCCGTTCTCGGGTTCACGCCAATACTGGTCGTGGCTGTCAGACTGTGCCACGATCAACCCGTCTGTTCCGCGCACCGCGACGGAGAGCAACTGGGGACTTTCCCTCACCCACTGCTGCATTGCGGAGGAAAGCAGCTCGACTTTTCCGGAGTCGGCAAGATTGGCGGCCTGCACGGCCAGATGCTGGCTCAGAAGCGCGCGCTCCTTGCGCACCATCTCCATGTTGTCCGGAAGCACGTCGAACACGAGATCCAGCACGAGGAAGCAGCCAATGACAATTGAGGTTAGTCCAAGGCCGATCCGCTCGGCGGGTCCCAGTCTTGGCATAAAACGCATTAGACGGCGTAGGAACTTCATTTACTAACCCCTTTGTCGAAACGACCGGCTTCCAGCAGATACGCAGCGGCCTCTTCCTCATCCGAAACATGTTCTTCTTCGGATTCGATGGTCTTCTTCTTCTCGTCATCCTGCGCAAATACCGGAAGAGGGTCGAACTCGCGCCAAATCGGCATCCCGACCAACAGACTTGTCAACAAGCCGCCGGCGCGGATCGCCCAGCTAAGAGCCCCCACTGTCAACGCAACACTCGTGAATCGCAGCGCGGTGGCAATGGTCTCTTTAACGCTGTCTGAATCCTCGCCGTCCTCGAAAAAGTTCTCCCCAAATGATTCGAGAGTCGAAGACACATTCGCGAGGATGCTTGTGCTTTCACTTACAGCAAACCCGTCCAGGAACAGTGCCTGAGAAGTCAGCCACTCAATCGCCCGCTTCTTCTCGGATGTCCATGCATCGGCTTCGTCCGAAGACGAGTCCCCATCATGAACTGAGGTGACGAGCCTGGAAGGTGCAACTTCTGTTTCCACCATCTGCGGTTCGAAACCGATGAATGCAGACTGCTCCTCGGGAACCGTCGCCGTGGTCACGGAAACCGACTCCTCTTCCGGCTCCGGATCATTCTCTACTTTCTCGACCGTCTTCGGCAGCTCGGTAACTTCCGCTTCGATCACCGCTGTTACCACAGTCGGCACATCCACTTCCTGCGCCGGTGCACTGGCAACCTGCGGCGTTCCCGCACTTACGATGGGTCCTTCTGTAGTCCCGAACCCATCTACGTATGTCACCTGGACACTCATCACATGTCCGATGTCGGCAAAGCCAATGAGATAGGTGCTGCCGGTAGCCCCGGCGATCGGGACTCCCCCCCTTAGCCATTGATAATTGAACGTGCCTAAACCATCGGCATCACTTATCCCCGACACGTCAGCGCTTATCGTCTCATTCTGGGTGGGCAATCCGAGGACGACGGGGCTCCCCACCGGGGCGTCATTCACTGCGCCCAGCGCAACTGTCGCGTTCCCAACCGCCGACACCCCTGGAACCGGCAAGGCGATGTCACTGATCTGGTAGTCGAACGACATGTTGCCGACGAAATTGGCGTCCGGCGTGAAGTTAAATGTTGTACCGAACTCGCCCGACCCACCAGTCATTACCAACGTGGCGTTCGTGATATTGCTGATCGCCACGATCAGTTCCGAATTCGCATTATCGACATCCACCGCGCCAATCAGGGCGAGCATTTGCGCGTGCGTATACACCTGATCGATGTCTTCCAGCCCCGTGTCCGCGCTGGTCGCAGCCACGGTTGGTGCATCGTTAATTGCCGTTACACCAACGGTGCTGCTCACCACCGCGCTGTTTTGTGCTCCGGTGCCATCGGAGTTGGCATCGGTGACCTGCCAGTCAATGGTGCGGCTGGTACTGAGCGCGGTCG
>Ga0209536_100007538_pt1 | contig 16488 bp, 10 predicted proteins | sample DeeMarSeWOR28_12_FD_187461 | JGI IMG/M metagenome (GOLD analysis project Ga0209536, IMG submission 187461) | Marine sediment microbial communities from White Oak River estuary, North Carolina - WOR-2-8_12 (SPAdes) (version 2) | ecosystem: Environmental > Aquatic > Marine > Intertidal zone >... | reverse complement strand
ATTTTTTCTGTCAAGTTTAAATTTAGGATCATTAGAAATGATATCCATATTAGCCCTATGTAATGAATCCAAGGTCCCTACATCTTCCCATGGTCCGTCTGTTTCCTGATTATGAATATAAATATAAATTTTTCTTTTATCTCCTATCAGCCTATCTAAATGGTTTCATGTTAGTATTTTTTTATAAAAGATAATTTCTTATGATTAGCACTTTTTTTTCCAATTCATGTATTTTGTTTTTAAAAGTGTGTGATTTTCGTATTATGAAACATTAAATTTTTAGTGTGAAGAGATTTGAAGATAAATAAATAAAAAAAATAAAAGAAATATATTATTTTGTTGCTAATACAAAAGGTCCAATTATTAAACCATTAGTGGATTTAGTAGCATCACCCGCAACTACATTAATAGAGGTACGTCCAAAACCAAATATAAAATCAGATTTTATTGTTTTAGTTTCTCCTGCAGATATATCAATTGTATCTCCTGATTGAGTGCCCGATAATATAAAGCCACCTTCTAATTTTATGCTCCAGGGTAGATTTTCAGCAGGGGCATTACCGATGTTAGAAATAGTTGCCTTAACACCAAGTCCTAGTGTTATTTCTTCGATTATAATACTAGGAGCTGATCCAATTTCAGCATAATAAATATCTGAATTTCCATTTCTGTTGTCCATCCAAAATCCGTAGTTGCCCTTGATGTCTGCAAATTGGAATTTTTCAATAATCGTTCCTGGTTCTTCATTTACCTGCTCTGGTTCGCTCCAGGTTTTACCTGCATCCTCACTATTAGTTTTATATAAATTCCCATTTTTTATGAAAACACATAATACATCGTCACCATTGGCAGTTACTACTGGGTATAATTCATCGTCAATTGATTCAACAATAGGATACTTTATCCATACGGAGCCAGCTGTAGAAGTTGCAACATAGATATCTTGATTTCCATATCGATCCATGTTATAAACAATATATGCCCTTTTTCCAGATACTGATATATCAGGATTGGTACAATTGTAAGTTTTACCACCTACTACTCCGGATTGTCTCCAATCTGAATACTCTGTGTTTTCATCAATTTCACAATATGCTGAACGTATTGAAGAAAAACCATTGGTTTCTTCGACTTGGAACGCAAAAAAGGTTTTATCACCAGCATCAGCAGAAAGATGTGAATATGGTGTAGATTCTCCATCATCCTCATTTAGCCAATAAACACCACCATCCATTTCTAGATCATCTAATCCGTTTGTATCCCACAATATCGATAAAGTATCTTCAAAATATCCAGAAGTCCCATCATAATCTCTGATTGATCCAATTGCTAATTTGGTATCATTTGTTGCTATGGCTGATTCTGCACAATATGTTGATGTAGACAAATCAAAACTATACATGGTCCAAGTATCAGGATCATAAATATCTACATAATCATGTAAGTATAATATAGGATCTTGAGTTATTAGCTCATTGGTACCATAAGCATGAATTTTATCTCCCATAAATCCAATATCAGGATTAATTGGAGAAGCATCATTAAAATTTGATGAGGATAAAGACCATATTAAATCACTTGGCCACGTCTCTCCAAAATCAGATGAAAGTTGTATACCAAGGCTTGATGTAAAAACATCCTCAATATAATGATATAATAAAAGATAATTTCCATCTGCTCCAATATCTACAACTGGATTTTCCTCATCATATTCACTTGAAGTAATTTGTCTATCTGTAGCTAAAACATTATTGTTTGGGTATACTTCTTGAAATTTGATATCAGATTTTACTAAATCATCTACAATTATACCAACCTTTTTATCATTCAACTTATATGAAATATTTTCATAGTTTTCTAAATTTTGAATTGCTCCAGTAAATGATGTCATTACTAGGGTTAAAAAACTCAAAATTAACAACAACGATGTTTTTCTCATTAAACTACCTCCAACTTATATTAGATATATATTTGCCTAACTTAAATTTTTCCTTAAAAATATATATTATTGACCATTTTTTTGTCAAATCTCTAGCTGTAACTCAATCATAGATATATATAAAATAGTTACAATCTTTTTTACAGAATCCAACTAACTGGCAGGCTCCTATCTTAATCCATAAATCTTTTTTTTTATGTAGATTTTTTTTACTAATCTTTGTTACACCAAATTCTTATAAAACAAAAGCTTTATTCAGTGTTGAATAATACTATTAGGTTGATATTATGGGCCGAAGACAAACGATGATGGAAAAATATAAACAGCAAATGAAAGCGTATAGAAAAAAAAGAATGGTACAGGACAGTACGCCTTTTTTACCACTAAGTGGTAATGTATATGTAATGGATTCTTTGGATGCTACAAAAAAATTTAAAGCAGAGGTGTTAAAAACTCGAACAAAACAACATCGTGAAATAATCGATAGTCTTGCTTGTCCTGTTTGTGGAAACCCAATGGAGTGGGATTCACGCTGGGAAGGATTTATCTGTATGAAACATGGTAAAAAAGCAATATATGAGTTAGTAGAGGGAGATTAAAGAAATTTTTTTAAAATCTTTTAAGTATGGCTTATTGTATTAAGATTTGGTGTTTTGTTTATGGTTGAAGAAAAGATTGGAATTGTTGAGCATTTCTTCAATAAAGTAAGTGTGGCAGCGATTAACATAACAGATGGTGAACTTAAAGTAGGAGATACTATTCATATTGTTGGAGCCCATACCGATCTTACACAGAAAATAGATAGTATGGAAATTGATAGAAACCCTGTTGAAAAGGTGACTGCTGGCGATTCAGTTGGAATAAAATTAAAAGATAGGGCTCGTGAACACGATGTTGTTTATAAAGTTTAAGAGGAATAAGATATGAAACAATTGGCGGAAGTACGAACTTTGAAAGTTAATAGATATATGATAATTGATGATGAACCGTGTAAAATAATGAGTATATCAACATCAAAACCTGGAAAGCACGGTGAGGCAAAAGCAAGAATTGAGGCAATAGGCATATTTGATGGACAGAAAAGAAGCGTTGTTCATCCTGTAAAACATAAGATACAGGTGCCAATAATTGATAAAAGAACAGCTCAAGTTGTTGCACTTATGGGAAGCAATGTTCAACTTATGGACATGGAAACTTATGAAACCTTTGAGATGGTTGTTCCTGATGAATATAAAGGACAATTGCAACCTGGAAATGAGATATCATATTTAGAAGCACTTGGTAGGAAAAAAATCACTAGGGCTTAAATTATATTTTCATGAGTTATATGAATTTACCAAATTATTTTGCAGATGCTGAATCAGATTTTAATGACGCACAATTTGTCATATTTGGAGTTCCATATGATAAAACATCCTCTTTTAGACTAGGGGCCAGTCAAGGTCCCAAAAAAATTAGGGAATCTAGCTGGAACTTTGAAACATATAACATACGAACAAATTTTGATCTTAGGGATATTAATATTCATGATTATGGTGATCTAGATGTAAAAGATGAAACTCCTCAAAAAATGGTTGATAACGTAAAAAATTTTACATCGATGCTTCTTTCTAAAAACAAGTTTCCTATTGCAATTGGTGGTGAGCACTCAATAACACCTGGTATTATTCAGGCGTTTCCAAAAGATATAACCGTATTATGTCTAGATGCTCATATTGATTTTAGAAACCAATATGAAAATGAAAATTTGAACCATGCATGTGTTATACGTCGTATTTCTGAGCATATAAATATTGGAAATATTGCAGTTCTTGGGATTCGCTCTGCTGAAAAAGAAGAATTTGAAGATGCACAAAAAAAGGGCTTATTTTATGTTGATTCTTTTACAATTAAAGAAAAGGGAATAAAAAACATACTTATTGAAACTAAAAAATTTCTAGGAGATAAACCTGTTTATTTCACTTTTGATATCGATGTTGTTGATCCTGCTTATGCACCTGGCACTAGTACTCCCGAACCTTTTGGTATATCACCTTTTGATGTTCTAGAATGTATTAAATTTTTTTCATCAAACATAATTGGTTTTGACGTTGTTGAAGTATGTCCACCATTTGATAGTGGGCAATCATCTTTATTGGCTGCCAAATTTATTAGACTTTTAATTGAAGAAGTATGGTCTAAAAAATAAGAGGTAGCTTAATATATCATGATTTTATTCAACTCAGCCATGCAACGAGAAAAAATAGCTGTAATAGGTCTTGTGATAATAATAGTTGTAGCGTTATTTGCTTATCTCACAGCGACACAAGATATTTTTGGTAATTTTTTTGATAAGGATGATGAGAATAATATCGATGAAGGAGAATTTACTATTTTTGATCGTTATACAACTATTCAAAGAAACGTTACACAAAATATAACCTATCCCCTTCCAGAGGATATTTTAGAACAACAATTATTGTTTTTGCTAAGACTTGTTGATGCTAATTTCAGTTATAGTTTAAGTCCATATGCAAACGAAACTGTTTATTTTGATATAGATGTTGTAAAAGTGTATAATTGCTCTGGTGAAAATCATGCTTTTGGAGACAACGATAGCAATCTTACAATATTATGGGATGATTGTGCTGATGTGCATTATATCTCTTATTATGCTTCGAATGATACGGTTTTTTCATCATCTTACAATAATTCAGTTAATAAAACTGGTGGTACACCTTTAAAGGTTTATCTAAATAAGGACATTATGGCCTATGCGCCTGACGAATACTCTGATTATTATAATCCTTTTTTTATCCTAATTTCTATTAGTTATTATGGTGATTCAAGCTATTTGTCTACTCCACTTGCAATAAAAGAAGGATTCTTGGAAGCATTAGTTGGCATGAAAGCAGGAGATGAGAAAAGAACAGATGATATTGCCCCTGAAAATGCATTTGGTATTAAATTACAGGTGGGGGATATACTTAATTTTTCATCGTTATATGATTTTTATGGACCAATGCCTGATATGTCAGTTATTAACATACAAGAAAATGTTACACCTCCAGAGTATCTTGGTATTGGTGATGAGCCGACAACTATGTATATACTTAGATACATTCCTTATGATATTGGCGAAGCTGCACCTGCAGATGGTTACACTTATTTTAGTTGGAATAATTCATCGATTGTTACAAAAATAAATGATACTCTTTTATGGATATATACTACTCCTACGACTGCAATAAATGAGACTTTTACATGGGTGGAAGTTTATGATAATTCAACAACTGGGGAACAGATGGTTACAAGTTTTCCAGTAAACTCAAGTTATGTGTCTACTCTTACCGATGATGAAATAATTGTTAAGCATAACCCTAAAATTGGAGATATTATAACTATTGAAACAACGGTTATTGGATATGAAGATTACTCGGATTTAACTACTTACACAGTAAAAAAGATAACTAATGATAAAATTTATACAATTGAAAATTTTTCTGAAGAATAATTTTTATAGATATTTAAGAAAGTTGAGATTTAATCTCACTTTCTAAAATTCTTAAGAATTCTTCTTCTTTACCTTTTGGGATTGTTGCACCAGCAGCAATATTATGCCCGCCACCAACACCATTTAACTCATTTGCCGCTTTTTTCATTGCTTTAGAAAGATTAAGGCCTTTTGAAACTAGTTGTTGTGTCCCTCTAGCTGATGCTTTTATTTCCCCATCGCCTTTATCAGCAAAACCGATGAGAGGAATGTCGCTGCTGACTTCTTCAGAGTTAAGAAGCATATTTGTTACAATTCCCACGATTGTATCTCTTATACCTGTTCCTGCATTGAAAAACTGTAGATACTTACGTTTTTGGATTCCTTCTTCTCTTGCAAACTGTAAACCTTCTACTAGATTTGCCCGATGGCCTAATAAAAGATTTCGTGCTTCATCTAAGTATTTATCTCTATTGCCTAAACATACTTGCAAACCTACATCAAATTGACCGTAACGAGCTGTTGAATTTAGAAGTGTAGCAAATTCTTTTGCTTCATGAACCTCTGTTCCTTCTTCTTCTTTTTCAAGAATGTAGACTTCACCTAGAATTCTCTTGGTAATTTTATGTCCAAAACCCTTTGTTAATAAAAGCTGAGCAATATTAGATACAATTAACATACGCTCTGATTTATTCAAATCTATCCATCTTCGCCATTTATCACCATCTTGTACTTGAATGCCCAAATCCTGTAGAAAAGAAATGCAGGCTTGTTCGCGTCCACTTAAACCGGGTATAATCGGGTCGTTTGCATACTGTAAAAGTTTAGGAATCGATCGAGTTTCTCTGCCAAAATAGCGTATATCCATCTTTGATTTTACAAGACCACTTGATTCTCCATCTTTTAAAATTTCTTTATTAAAACCTGTAAGTTTTCCAAATCGACGGTCTTGTAAATCACCACATGCGCCAATAATTGCCAGGGGAGATAAATCAATATTTTCTTTATTTAATGTTTTTGAAACAAGATATGTAGTACCAGCACCGCTTATTTCAAAACCTCCGTCGATGTTGAAAAGATGAGGATTTAGATGATAAGATTTGTTAGAATCCTCAGGGCAAGAATGGTGATCAGTTATTATTTTATTTATTTCAGGGTATTGGGCACTAATATTGCTACCCAAATCTGTAAACCATACAAGCTCATGATTTTGATTTTTTAACCGCTCAATAATGACCTCGTCTAGTTGTTTTACAAAATCAATTGAGGTCTCCTTTCCAAGTCTTTTAACTGTTTGATATGCAATTGATCCAGCTGTTATTCCATCTGCATCAATATGGCTAATAATATGGACTTCTTTTGTGTTTTTTATAATATCTCCTATCTCTTTGGCTCGATTAATCAAAAAGTACACCCTTTTAAATCATGTAATAAAAAAGGGTAAAAATAGTCTTTCGGAAAAATATAAAAATAAAAAAAGAAGAATTAATGTTATCGTTCAGCCATTCTTTTGTATTTTTTATATTTATCGTTAACATCCTCTTCAAGTTTCTTATGAAGGCGTTTTGCTTCCTCTGGAAAAGCCCTTGTTAAAACATTGTATCTAACCTCGCCCATAATGAAATCTTGAAGAGTACCATTGGGTTCTTTATAATCAAGCTGAAACGGATTTTTACCTTCTTCTTTAAGTCTTGGATCATACCTATACAAGGGCCAGTAACCTGATTCAACTGCAAGTTTTTCTTCTTCTTGTGTTTTACCCATTCCCTTTTTAATACCATGGTTAATGCATGGTGCATAAGCAATAATCAAAGATGGTCCATGATAGGACTCTGCTTCTTTAAGTGCTTTAAGAGCATGATTCTTGTTTGCGCCCATTGAGATGCTTGTGACATATACATAACCATATGTCATTGCCATTACTCCAAGATCTTTTTTCTTGGTTTTTTTACCAGATGCTGCAAACTTTGCAACAGAACCAATAGGTGTTGCTTTAGATGATTGGCCGCCAGTGTTTGAATAAACTTCCGTGTCGAAAACTAAAATATTTATATCCTCGCCCATCGCCAAGACATGGTCAAGTCCGCCGTAGCCAATATCATATGCCCAGCCATCACCGCCAACAGACCATATACTTTTTTTGGTAAGCATTGTTTGTGATTCCCAGATTTCATTTAAGATTTCATCATCATGGTTATCTTTGAGCAATGCCTTTATTTTATTCCCCCATTCTTTTGAGCCTTCTGCATCATCTTTAAATTCAAGCCATTTTTCAAAAGCTTCTCTTAGTTCTCCAGAAACATTTTCTATTGCATGTTTAACAAGATCAGCAAGTTTGTTTCTTCGTTGTATTGTTGCAAGAACTATTCCAAAACCATACTCAGCGTTATCTTCAAATAAACTATTTGCCCAGGCAGGGCCATGGCCGTCTTTATTTTTGGCAAATGGTATAGATGGTGCAGAACCACCCCAGATACTGGAACAACCCGTAGCATTGGCAATGATCATTCGATCACCAAAAAGCTGAGTCGCAAGCTTGAGATAAGGAGTTTCGCCGCAGCCAGCACATGCACCAGAAAACTCTAAAAGTGGTTGCTGAAATTGAGAACCCTTTACTGTGAATTTATCAAAACCACCGGATCTAATTGGGATTTTTTCAGAATACTTTTGATTAGGAACTTGGTTAATTTGTGATACAAATGGTTTCATAATAAGTGCTTTTTCTTTTGAAGGACAGATATCAGCACAATTACCACATCCAACGCAGTCCTCAGGATAAACCTGGATTCTGAAAAACAGCCCTTCTGCATCTTTTCCAACTGCTTTTTTAGCGGTAAATCCTTTAGGCGCTTTCGTTATTTCTTCATCATTTACTAGAACTGGTCTAATTGCCGCATGGGGACAAACCATGGCACACTGATTACATTGAATGCAGTTTTCTATCTGCCATTCAGGTATATTAATTGCAACGCCACGTTTTTCATATTTTGTTGTTTCAGTTGGGAATATACCACCTGGTGTAAACTTACTAACGGGTAGTTTATCTCCCTGTTGGGCAAGCATTGGTCTCATAACTTCACTTACAAATTCAGGTTCGTCTAGCTTCTTGCTTGGCTCGGATTTTATTTTAGCCCAATCATTTGGGTAGTTAATTTTATTAATATTTTTTAGTGCTGCATCAACTGCTTTCCAGTTCATTTGAACTACATCTTTTCCTTTTTTACCATAGGTTTCTTCAATTGCTTCTTTCAGATATTTAATTGCATCATCAACGGGTAATACATTTGAAAGTTTGAAAAAAACAGTTTGCATGACCATATTTATACGGCCACCAAGGCCAACATTTTCTGCGATTTTAACCGCATCGATAGTATAAAAATCTAGTTTTTTCTCAGCAATTATTTTCTTTAAATAACTTGGAAGATGTTTATCCATTTCTTCTAAAGTCCAAGGACAAATTAAAACAAAAGTACCTTCGTATTTAACTCCTTCAAGTAGATCATATTTATCAACATATGCTGGATTATGACAGGCTATATAGTCAGCATCTTTTATAAGATAAGTTGATTTGATCGGAGTTTTTCCAAAACGAAGATGTGAAACAGTAATTCCACCAGATTTTTTAGAATCATATGCAAAATAACCTTGAACATACATATTGGTATTATCACCAATAATTTTAATTGCATCTTTATTGGCGCCTACTGTTCCATCTCCTCCTAATCCCCAGAATTTGCACTGCACTAGTCCTTCTGGTGTGGCATCTATTTCTTCATTAATCAATAGACTAGTGTATGTTACATCATCGATGATTCCGACTGTGAAATTGTTTTTAGGTTCTTTCATTTTTAGATTGTCAAAAACTGCTTTTGTCATACTGGGTGTGAAATCTTTAGAACCAAGACCATATCGACCACCATAAATTTGGATTTCTTTATTTTTTGTATGTTGATAAACTGCTGATACATCAAGATAAAGCGGCTCGCCATAGGCTCCGCTTTCTTTTGTTCTATCTAATACTGCTATTTTTTTTACTGAATCTGGTACTGCTGCTAAGAAATGTTTAACACTGAATGGCCGGTAAAGCCTGACCTTGATAAGCCCTACTTTTTCACCATTTTTATTTAAGTATTCAACTGCCTCTTCTGCAGCTTCAGCGCCTGATCCCATCATTATAATTATGCGGTCGGCATCTGATGCGCCTATGTAATCAAATAAATTATATACACGTCCAGTAAGTTGACCAACTTTTTTCATTTCTTCTTCAACAATTTTTGGGACTAAATGATAAAACTTGTTTGCTGCTTCATTTAACTGAAAGTAAATATCTGGGTTCTGAGCAGTACCACGTAGATGTGGTTTTTCAGGATTAAGTGCTCTTTCTCTATGTTTCTTTATTCCATCCCAGTCGACTAAGCCGGGTACATCATCATAATTTAACATCTCGATTTTTTGAATTTCATGGCTGCTTCTAAATCCATCAAAGAAATGTACAAATGGTACACTTGCTCTAATGGTCGACAGATGTGCAACTAATGCAATGTCATTTATTTCCTGAATGGAACCTGAGGCAAGCATTGCAAAACCAGTTGCACGAGCTGCCATTACATCCTGATGATCACCAAAAATAGAAAGTGCTTGACCTGCAATTGCTCTTGCAGATACATGAAATACACAAGGCATTAGCTCCCCTGAAATTTTATACATATTTGGAATCATTAACAAAAGGCCTTGTGAAGCAGTATATGTACTACAAAAAGCACCAGCTGAAAGGGCTCCGTGAACTGCTCCAGCAGCTCCTCCTTCCGATTGCATTTCTTGAACTTTTAATGTTTGGCCAAAAATATTTTTTCTTCCTTCTGCAGCCCATGCATCTACAACTTCACCCATAGGTGATGAAGGTGTTATAGGATAAATTGCTGCGACATCGCTGAAAGCATACGCTACATGTGCAGCTGCTGTATTTCCATCAATGGATTTTATTAATTTTTCTTTTTTCTTATTGTTAGTTTTTAATTCACTGATAAGCGTGTTGGACATAACAAGCACCTCTAAAGATGTGTAACCCGTATATAGGTATAATACATAAATATTTCTTATAAAAAGGCGATAATTAGAATTAAAAATTATTATGTAGCGTGTTAGTCTGAGTTTTTTTAATCAAGATAATCTTGTTCTGCAGGTTTAGTTGAAATTATGTAACCTTTTCGTTTTTTACTCCATCTAGCCCATCTGGCAAGCACTAAAGGCAAAACTAAGACAGATACAATAAATGAATATGTAATTGTTATTGCTGTAATTAAACCAAATTGTTGCTCAGGTGGTATAGGTGCAAAAACAAGTACTGCAAAACCAAGAGCTGTTGTTAATGCAGCTATAAGTAATGCTCCTCCTGTTTTTGAAATGGTTTCACAAACAGCTTTTGATATATCCCCTGTTTTATCTGCAACAAGCTTAAATCTTTCAGTTGTATGAATTGCATAATCTATACCCATACCTATTGTTAAACTAGTAACAGTTATTGTTAGAATATTTAGATCATAGCCTATTAAAAACATTGTTCCAAGAATCCAAATCATTGATATACCAACAGGTATAAGCGCGATTAGGCCAAGTGTAAATCTTTTATATGCTATAATTAGCACAATAGCAGCAAAAACAATAGATAGTCCAGTAGAAAATATTTGACTTTCAGTTAAAGAACTAGTTATTATGTATGTTATTGTAAGCATACCTGTTACAATAACATCAACATTACCATAGTCTTCTAAATCATCATTTAGTTCTTTATTTAATACTTCTAAATTACTTTGTAAATCAATATCTTCACTTTCATATCCAGAAAAATCAATATAAACTGTTATTGCCGTTGCATCATATGTACCAACCTCATTCATATGAAGATAGCTTTTTGTTTGAAAACCGTATTCTTCAGTATAATATAGGTAGTCAAATAATGATTCTACGCCCTGGTTTGTTTTAGGTATCTTTGTTTCTTCGTCTAAATCAAACTCTTCAATCAATGAATTATTATTATTTGCCGCTTGAACAATAATTGTGTAAATGCTTGTTGCCTTTACAGACCCATCTGCATTTCTTGCCACCACTTTGTCATCCTCAAAGTTTTCATGTGTTTTCATAATTCCAATTAGAGTATTTCTGGATGAAATATAACCTTCAAGGAGTATATTTTCAGATTGTTGGCTAGCAAATGGAAAATCTTCTTGGATTTTCTCATAAAGTTTCATTGATGGAGTTTCTTCAGGTAGGAAAGAGTTAAAATCAAAACCTGTCTTTATTTGAGATGCTCCAAACCCTGCAAATAAGGTGATTATAACAATTATTACAATAATTTTTTTCTGATGGCATAAAATTACATTTGCCAATTTTCCCATGAAAATATTTAGCTTAAATGATTTTTTCTTTTTTATGTATAATTGTTTTTTTCCCCTGTCGATAATATATCTAATTGCAACTTGAAGAGTTATTGCAGTAATAAATGTATAAAAAAGACCTAATGCAAGTAGTAAACCAAAATCGCGTATTGGGGGAAGACTTGCGCTTAGAAATGATAAAAAGGCAATTATTGTTGTGATCATAGCAAGAAACATTGCATTACCGATTTCAATTAAAGATATTTTTATTGCTTGAGCAGGTGTTTTGCCTTTGGCAAGTTCTAATCTATAATTGTGAGATAGATGAACAGAATAATCGACACCAAGACCCATAATTAGTGGAACTAAAGCAACCGCCATCGCAGAGAATGGAATCCCTAATAAAACCATAGTTCCAAAAAGCCAAATTACTGAAACAACAAGAGAAAGTATTGGTAACAAAATATAGGAAACCCTTCTAAATGAAATAAATAATATGAAGATTATTACAATAAAGATTAGGGGCATGATTATTTGATTTGCATCTTCTGTAACCTCGTTGATTTGGGTTGAAATTACGCCTTCTCCACTTGCTTCAACTGTTACATAATTGTATTCAGCATCAATTTTTTCTAGTTGATCAAGGATATCGTTTGTTGCTTTAATGCTTTTTTCGTATTGTAGCATGTTTTTAATGCTTACAAACATTAAACAAGACCGAGGTTTCAGTTGCTCTTGGTAATCTTTTGATAAAAAACCTTTTAAATTAATCTCTAAATCATCAAATATAAAAGGTCTAATAAAAAATATATTTTCAGAAATCTCGTTATCAGGTACAGAATCTGCATCAATCCATCTGCTTTCAATGTCTTTTAATGATATTTGATCTGGTAGAGGAATATTTTCTTCTGTCATCTCGTACAAAAGATCAAAATCTTCCCACGTAAAATTTGCAAAATTTTTAAGGAAATTTGATGCGATTTTCCCTAAAATAGGCCTATCTCTTATATTTTGAATTTTTTCAAAAAGAAAGCTTGTATTTGCAGTAAATCTAAGCCATGGAAGATTCATGAATGGTGTTTGGTAATAACGGGAGCCCGCTTTGAAATTAGTAATCTTTGCAGGTAGTTCATATGGTCCAAAACTGGGTGCCACGCCATAATATCCAATTTCTATACGTGGAATATTAATAACAATTTGATTTTTATTAATCAAAAAGTTTAATTCGGATTTTTCTAGCGGTACTGGTAAATACATAGTTTCTTCAAAGGGTTTAATCCAGAGATAAACTTCTTTTTTGTAGGAAGAATATTCCCTATTTACAATGCTTTGCAATAGTGCTTTAATATTTTTTATAAGTCCATTTCCAAACTCCCAAAAGGGGTAAGTAGGTTCCAAATGAGCTGAAAGTCTATATGAGATATTAAGTCTTTCATCAGGTATGATTAAATTGTCAAAATCAATATACCATTCCATTACATTATTAAAAGGAATGGGGGATCTTATTTTCTTATCTAAATAAGATAAATCGTAAACTTCAAATGTAACAATTATTTCTTCATCATTACTTTCAATGTAACAATTTTTTATGTCAATTGCGTCAATTGAACGTCCAATTGAGAGTCTTGGATATCTTTTATAGTCGATTTCTTCGTTGGGATCGTCATATGTAAAAATTTTCATTACGCCAGTTGCCTCTTCTTCTAAAATATCTTTAATAACTGTAGATATCTGTTCATCTGTACAGTTTTCAAAAGATTGTCCAAATTCAATAAGACAAACTTGATCTACAAGGTAAGGAATTCCAAAAACATTGTCGACTTCTGGATTTTTGGAAAGTTCTTTTTGAATATAATATTGTTCTCTTAAGGCTTTGGGGGTAATTACACTTTCTGCATTTTCTTTCTGAACATACAAAAATAATACTTGTTGAGTTTGCCCAAAATATTCTGAACGCCTATTACTGGCTCGAACAACTTCTTCATCTGGTGTGAAATCTGAAAAATCTGTTTTCATTTCAAGTGATGGAACCAGTGTGGAAAATCCGATAGTTATTATTAAAACAATAGCGATAACCAGCCATGGTTTTTTTTCTATGATGTCTCCAAGTTGTTTCAACATGTTTTCCTGTTCCTGTTAAATGTGTGATTAGCTTAATTATTTCTGTTAGTTAACAAAACTTAATATATAATTTTATTTATATTATATGTGGCATTCTAGCTATTTCTATTTTTCGAATTTTTCATAAATTTTTTTTTCAAAACATAATCATTATATAAGAAATATTGATACTTCACGAAAGGGTGAGAGGTCTTTATGGATATATCTATATTAGCACCAATCGGAGGGATTGCAAGCTTAATTTTTGCAATAATTCTATACGTTTCTGTTAAAAAAGAAAATCCTGGTAATGAAAAAATGAAGGAGCTTAGTAAAGCTATTCGTGAAGGAGCCATGGCTTTTTTAAAAAGTGAGTATAAAGTCTTAATTATTTTTGTAATAGTAGTTTCATTGTTGCTATTTATTGCATCGTTATTTTACACTCAAACAAAAATCCATTGGGGGTCTAGTATTGCATTCTTAATAGGAGCGCTGTTTTCAGCTGTATCTGGAAATATTGGAATGAGAATGGCAACGATGGCAAATGGTAGAACTGCTGAGGGTACGAAGAAAAATCTCAGTAAAGGTCTTTCAATTGCTTTTTCCAGCGGTGCAGTTATGGGAATGACTGTTGTTGGGCTTGGTGTGCTAGGATTAACTTTTTTGTTTTATTTATTCAACAATCTTTTACCTTCAAATTGGGTTATTGTTGAAACAGGATTAGATCGAACTCTGATTACAACAAATATACTTTTTGCATTTGGTTTTGGGGCATCATCGATAGCCTTATTCGCTCGTGTGGGTGGAGGAATCTATACTAAATCAGCAGATGTCGGCGCAGACCTGGTAGGAAAAGTTGAAGCAGGAATTCCAGAGGATGATCCAAGAAATCCAGCTGTTATTGCAGATCAAGTTGGAGACAACGTTGGTGATGTCGCTGGGATGGGTGCAGATCTTTTTGAATCATATGTCGATTCAATTATTGCAACAATGGCACTTGGGGCAATTGCTGGTGGATTTGCATTGCCACTATATGGAATAAATGCTGTTCTGCTTCCTCTGATAATTGCGGGTGTGGGAATTTTTGCATCAATAATTGGCACAATAATTGTGGTATTTGGCAAAGGAAAAAATGTTTATGGAGCATTAAGAAATTCTTTGTTTTTAGCTACAGGTTTAACTGCTATTTTTGCAGGAATTGTAACTTGGTATTTGATAGATGATTTAAAACCTTATTATGCAATGCTTGCTGGACTTATCGCAGGAATAATAATTGGTCTTAGTACAGAGTATTTTACCTCAGAGAAAAGAAAACCTGCTCAATCGATTTCAAATCAAGCAAAGACTGGTCCTGCAACTGTGATTATCCAAGGATTACAAGTTGGAATGATGAGTACGATTATTCCTATAATTGCAGTTGTTGCAGCAATGATTCTTGCTCATCACTTTGCTGGATTTTATGGGATAGCTATCTCTGCAGTCGGAATGCTTAGTATACTTGGTGTATCACTTGCAACTGATTGTTACGGTCCAGTTGCTGATAATGCACAAGGAATTTCTGAAATGGCTGGTATGGGTAAAGAGGTCCGTGAGCGAACTGAGCAATTAGATGCAGTAGGTAATACAACTGCTGCTATGGGTAAAGGTTTTGCAATTGGCTCAGCAGCAATTACTTCCCTTGCTTTGATATTTACTTTTATCAAAACTTATGAAGGATTAACTGGAAATTCTTTAGGGCTTTCCCTAGATGATACATATGTTGTTTCTGGAATATTCATTGGAGCAATGCTTCCATTTGTTTTTTCAGCTTTAACTCTTGGTGCTGTTGGTCGTGCAGCTAATGCGATGGTTGAGGAGGTACGTCGCCAGTTTAAAGAACTAGGATTATTGAAGAGTGATAAAAACAAACCAGATTATGCGGGTTGTGTAAAAATTTCCACAAATAGAGCGTTAAAAGAAATGATCGTTCCTAGTCTTTTGGCAGTTATATCACCTATTGTTATTGGTCTAATTCTTGGGCCAAAAGGTCTTGGAGGGCTTCTTCTTGGTTCAATTGTTACAGGTTTTTTATTAGCAGTTTTTCTTGCAAATTCTGGTGGTGCTTGGGATAATGCAAAAAAATATATTGAATCTGGTAGTCTAGGTGGGAAAGGATCTGATGCTCATAAAGCAACAGTTATTGGTGATACTGTAGGTGATCCATGTAAGGATACATCTGGTCCGAGTTTGAATATTCTTATTAAGTTGATGTCTATTGTATCTTTGGTATTTTTACCATTAATTATTGCCTTTGCATAAGGATTAATTACTCAAAAAGAATATAAGGAATAAATATATTCCCACCTGATTAATTTATATAGTTTATACTATTGGGATAAGGGTTAATTATGTACTATAAAGTGAGAGTTGAAGATACAATTAGGATTCTTCCTAACAAGTTTAGTGAGGATCTAAATACTGTTGTTACGGAAATTGTTCAATCAACATTTGAGGGTACAATGCGGAAAAACTATGGTGTGATAGTTGTTGCTGATAATATTGAGCCAGTTGGAAATGGTATCGTAATTCATGGTGATGGAGCGATGTATCAAAAAGTTGCTTTT
>Ga0209536_100007537_pt1 | contig 16489 bp, 18 predicted proteins | sample DeeMarSeWOR28_12_FD_187461 | JGI IMG/M metagenome (GOLD analysis project Ga0209536, IMG submission 187461) | Marine sediment microbial communities from White Oak River estuary, North Carolina - WOR-2-8_12 (SPAdes) (version 2) | ecosystem: Environmental > Aquatic > Marine > Intertidal zone >... | reverse complement strand
GCCGGTTTGCGCCCCGGGAAGTCACCGAAGCGATTGGCCAACCTCTGGAGCGCGAATACCCGGCACTTCAACTCCTTCGACGTCCCGAGGTCAGCTACCGGAACTTGATGAAACTGAGCGGCATAGGACCTGGGGCTGAAGATGAACAAGTTGCCGAACAGGTCGAGATCCAGACCAAATACAAGGGCTACATCGACCGGCAACGCGAAGAATGCGCGCGGCTCGAACAGATTGAATCAGTTAGCATTCCTGACAGCCTGGACTATGCCCTGGTGCGCGGCCTTTCCTCGGAAGTGCGTCAGAAGCTCGCGTTGCACAGGCCTCAAACGCTTGGGCAGGCGGGGCGGATATCCGGCATTACGCCGGCAGCTATTTCCTTGCTGATGGTCCACCTCAAGCGCTTCAACGTGCCGGACACCGCCTTGGGAGATGCGATGCTGTCGCAAGGAGGACGCAGTTGAGACAGTGGGGCCTTGCGGAACATGCGGCGGCCATGGGCTTGCAGTTGTCGCCGCAGGCGCTCGAGCAACTGGGCTTGCTGTTACAGTTGCTGGCGAAATGGAACCGTGTCCATAACCTCACGTCGCTGGCGGAATCAAGGTGGGTAAGTCATCACTTACTGGATTCCCTAAGCATAGTAAGCATTCTTCCGGACGGACGGTTAATAGATGTGGGTTCTGGCGGCGGATTCCCGGGGCTGCCGGTTGCGATCGCCGAACCGAATCGCGAGATCGTACTTCTGGATAGCAGTCACAAGAAGACAGCGTTTCTGCGCCAAGCGGTGGCCGAGCTGGGTCTGGCAAACGTCGCGGTCGAAACCGCCCGTTCGGAATCCTACCGGCCGGAAGCTGCCTTTGACGTGGTTGTCTCCCGGGCCTTTTCGGACCTCAAGTCCTTCCTGACCCTGGCCGGGCATTTGTGCCGTGAAGGCGGGACCTTGCTGGCGATGAAGGGCGCAATGCCCCGTGGAGAACTGGATGAATTGCCGCCGGGCGCCGTCCGACAAACAGTGCAACTGGAAGTGCCGATGATCGACGCACAAAGACACGCCGTGTTTCTCAACCCGCCAGCTGCACGGATAGGCTAGCCGGTGTCCCGTATCCTGGCGGTCGCCAACCAGAAAGGCGGCGTGGGCAAGACCACGACCTCTATCAATCTTGCTGCCGGATTGTCGAGCGCCGGAAAGCGCGTGCTGCTGGTCGATCTCGATCCGCAGGGCAATGCAACGATGGGGAGCGGGATTGACAAGCGGGAATCGCGAGCCACCGTTTACGAGGTAGTCCTGGGTGAATGCGACATTCACAGTGCGCGGATCCACTGCGAGAATGGCGGTTTCGATCTGGTGCCGGCCAATCAGGAACTCGCCGGCGCCGAAGTTGAGCTGGTCGGTCTCGAGCGGCGTGAAACCAGGCTGAAAGACGCACTGGCCGCGGTGGACTCCGAGTATGACTACATCCTGATCGACTGCCCGCCGGCGCTCAACCTGCTGACGGTCAACGGACTCACTGCGGCGCACGCGGTGATGATCCCGATGCAGTGTGAGTATTACGCGCTCGAAGGCCTCAGCGATCTGGTGCAGACCATCAAGAAGGTACGCAGCCATCTCAATCCCTCGCTCGAGATCGAGGGATTGCTGCGCACCATGTACGACCCGCGAAACACACTTTCGCAACAGGTTTCCGACCAGTTGCAGAAACATTTCGGCGCCAAGGTGTATCGCACCATCATTCCGCGCAATGTCAGGCTGGCCGAGGCGCCGAGCCACGGTATTCCGGCAATTCACTTCGACAAGCAGTCGAAGGGCGCGTTGGCTTACCTGTCGCTCGCGGACGAGATCCTGCAGCAACGGTCTCCGACTCATTGAGGAAACGGCCAATGGCAAAACTAAAAGGACTGGGGCGCGGGCTGGATGCGCTGCTTGCCGCCGACGATACGCAAACGCAATCGCCTGGCGGTGAACTCCGAACGCTGACAACTGCGCAACTGCGCCCCGGTCGGTACCAGCCGCGCAGCCGCATGGATGACGCGTCGATTGCAGAACTCGCCGAATCGATCAAGACGCAGGGCATATTGCAGCCCATTCTGGTGCGCTCGGTCGATGACGGTTACGAAATCATCGCCGGCGAACGGCGCTGGCGCGCAGCGCAACTGGCAGGCCTCAAGGAAGTGCCGGTGGTACTGCGCGAGGTCGACGACAACGCAGCCCTGGCCATTGCGCTGATCGAAAACATCCAACGGGAGAACCTCAACCCTCTGGAAGAAGCCGTCGGTATCCAGCGGCTGATCGACGAGTTCGAAATGACCCATGAGATGGTGGGAAAGGCAGTTGGCCGTTCACGCAGTGCCGTGAGCAATTTGCTGCGTCTGTTGTCGCTGCCGCAGCAGGTCCAGGCAATGCTGATGGATAGCCGTATCGATATGGGCCATGCGCGTGCTCTGCTGGCGGCACCGGCGGCCCGGCAGATCGAACTTGCGCAGCGTATCGCTGCGCTCGGCCTTTCAGTGCGCGAAACCGAGCAACTGGTATCGCAACGCGTGCCGGCCCCCAAGCGTCCTTCGAAAGGACCGCGAAAGGACCGCGACATTGCTGCGCTGGAAGAATCGATGTCGGAGACGCTAGGCGCAACGGTCTCCATACGGCATCGCAAAAGCGGCAGCGGAACGCTGTCGATTGACTACTCGGACCTCGACCAGCTGGACACGATTCTCGGCCGTTTGAGGGCCTGAGGACCGGTCTGGCGGGCATGTCCGGATGCGTTGACAGTATTGCGATAAGCCAATAAAATCTCGGCCTTTTTGTGGCTATGCTGCGGCCGCACAAGGAGAAGGGCGCCATTTCACCGGATCGCGATTCATGATCCGCGGACTGCTCGCGGTGCTCGGGCTTCAGGTGTTGGTGTTGGGCGTGGTCACGTTGGGTTTCTTGCTGTTTTCCGGCCTTGCGGCCGCGAAGTCGGCAGCGATCGGTGGCGCGATCGCGGTGGTGCCGGGAGCGTTTTACGCGTGGCGCCTGATCGCGTTTCGAAACGCGCCTGCGGATCGGTTGTTGCGGGTCCACTTCGTAGCGGAAGCAGGAAAGCTGACACTGACATTCGTCTTGTTTGCCGTGACGTTTGTCTGGATCAGGGATGTTTCCGTAATACCGTTGTTTGCCGCCTATATCGCCACGCTGATGGCATATTGGCTTGCACTGATTGTGTTTAAACGAATTTAAGAGAAAAACGAACATGGCCGATTCGGGCGCGCCGACTTCGACTGAATACATTGTCCACCACCTCACCAATCTGACAGTTGGCGAAGGGTTCTGGACCCTTCATCTCGATACGCTGATTGTCTCCGGGCTTCTTGGCCTGGTCGTTTTCGGGTTCATGATGATGCTGGCTCGCAAGGCCAGCAGCGGTGTGCCGTCGGGCTGGCAGAATTTTGTCGAAATGGTCGTCTCGATGGTGGATACGCAGGTCCGCGACACCTTTCACGCCAAGAGCAACCTTGTCACCCCGCTGGCCATCACCATATTTATCTGGGTATTCGTGATGAATGCCATGGATCTGATCCCGGTCGACTTCGTGCCGATGACCGCCCACGCCGCCGGCGTGCCTTATCTGAAGATCGTGCCCACCACCGACCCGAACCTGACGTTCGCGATGTCGCTGACCGTGTTCGCCATCATGATCGGATTCAACTTCAAGTTCAAAGGTGCCGGCGGGTTTTTGAAGGAGGCACTGACGGTGCCGTTTGGCAAGTATCTCTTCCCCGTCAACCTTCTGTTCCGGATCATCGAAGACATCGCCAAACCGGTCTCGCTTGCGCTGCGTCTTTTCGGAAACATGTACGCCGGCGAGATGGTCTTCATCCTGCTCGCCGTCTGGGCCGGTGCCAGTTTTCTCTGGGCACCGTTCGCCGCCACGCTCAGCCTTGGCTGGGCCCTGTTCCACATTCTGATTATTACCCTGCAGGCTTTCGTGTTCATGATGTTGACCGTCGTCTACATGAGCATGGCTGCCGAACACCACTGATTTTTTCACGTTAACGATCACACACTGTACTTAGGAGAAAAAGATGGAACTCGCATCCGTATTGGGCATGACGGCAATTGCGGTCGCACTGTTGATTGGCATGGGTGCACTGGGAACCGCTATCGGTTTCGGTATTCTCGGTGGCCGCTTCCTCGAAGGTGCCGCGCGCCAGCCTGAAATGATCCCGACGCTGCAGGTCAAGATGTTCATCGTTGCGGGTCTGCTGGATGCCGTGACCATGATCGGTGTTGGTATCGCGCTCTATCTGCTGTTTGCGAACCCTTTCATCGGGATCATCGGCGGTTGAAGAAGAACTCCTTTCTTAAGCGCGGGAGGTTAGCGTGAATATCAACGCAACACTATTTGGCCAGGCGCTGTGGTTTGCTGTCTTCATCTGGCTGACGATGAAGTACATCTGGCCGCCGCTGCAAAAGGCGATGAAGGACCGCGAAAAGCAGATCGCAGACGGTCTGGCGGCTTCCGAGAAAGGCAGGCAGGAACTCGAACAGGCCGCCCAGCGTGTCAAGGAAGAATTGCAGAAGGCACGCGAACAGGCGAGCGAGATCCTGGCGCAGGCCGAGAAGCGTTCCGGCGAGCTGGTCGAAGAAGCCAAGGTGAATGCCAGAGCCGAGGGCGAGCGCATTGTTACTGCGGCCAAGGCGGAAATCGAGCAGGAAGTCAATCGCGCCCGGGAACAGTTGCGGGCGCAGGTTTCAGTGCTCGCCGTGACCGGCGCGGAAAAGATTCTCAAACGCGAAATCGACGCACAGGCACATGCTCAGCTGTTGCAGGGCCTGGAAGCCGAGCTCCGGTAGAAGCGCAGATGGCCGAACTTGCAACCATCGCGAGGCCGTATGCCGAAGCTGCTTTCGGATTTGCCAAGCAACGCGGCGAACTCGACAAATGGTCGGGGATGCTGGCGCTGCTCGCCAGTGTCTATCAGAACGAAAGGTTTCAGGAAGCGATCGCCGGGCCGAAAGTTACCGGTAGCGATGTCGAGAGGCTGATACTGTCAGTGTGCGGCGAGCGCATCGACGGGCAGGTGCGCAACCTCGTACAGCTGCTCGTTCGCAACGGCCGCTTGCCTGTCCTCGCGGAAATACGCAGCCTGTTTGAACAGCTCAAGTCGGAAGACGAGGGTGTGATCGAGGCAAATATTGCCTCGGCCTACCCCCTGCAAGACCAGCAACTTGAGCAAATCGTCAACATTTTGGCGAAGCGTTACAACAAGAAAATCAGCCCGACTGTCGGTGTGGATTCTGATCTGATTGGCGGAATCAAGGTACAGGTAGGCGACAAGGTTTGGGATGCCTCGGTGCGTGGCCGACTACAGGAAATGGCCGCCGCCCTTACGAAATAGGAGCATTGATCCATGCAGTTGAACCCATCCGAGATCAGCGAGCTGATCAAGACCAAGATCGAGAGTCTTGCCCCTGTGTCCGAGGCAAGAACCCAGGGCACGGTCGTTTCAGTTACCGATGGTATTTGCCGAATTCACGGGCTGTCGGACGTTATGCAGGGCGAAATGCTCGAATTCCCCGGTAACACCTTCGGTCTCGCGCTCAATCTCGAGCGTGATTCCGTTGGTTCGGTGGTTCTTGGCGATTACACCCACATCACCGAAGGTGACACGGTCAAGTGTACCGGCCGCATTCTGGCCGTGCCGGTCGGGCCGGAGCTGATTGGCCGTGTCGTTGACGCGCTTGGCCAGCCGATCGACGGCAAAGGCCCGATCAACGCCAAGCAGACAGACGTCATCGAGAAAGTCGCGCCGGGGGTGATCTGGCGGCAGTCGGTATCCCAACCGGTCCAGACCGGGCTGAAATCGATCGATGCCATGGTGCCGGTTGGCCGCGGTCAGCGCGAACTGATCATTGGTGACCGCCAGACCGGAAAGACCGCGGTTGCGGTCGATACCATCATCAACCAGAAAGGCAAGGACCTGTTCTGTGTCTATGTCGCCATCGGTCAAAAGGCGTCAACTGTCGCCAACGTGGTGCGTAAACTCGAAGAATACGGTGCGATGGATTACACGGTCGTCGTTGCCGCAACCGCATCCGAGTCGGCAGCGATGCAATACATTGCCGCCTACTCGGGTTGCACAATGGGCGAGTATTTCCGCGATCGCGGCCAGGATGCTCTGATAATTTACGACGATCTGACCAAACAGGCCTGGGCCTATCGCCAGATCTCGCTGCTGCTGCGCCGGCCACCGGGTCGCGAAGCCTATCCCGGCGACGTGTTTTATCTGCACTCGCGCTTGCTCGAACGCGCAGCGCGCGTTTCGCCAGCCTGGGTCGAGAGGCACACCAATGGCGAGGTCAAAGGCAAGACGGGTTCGCTGACGGCGCTGCCGATTATCGAGACGCAGGCTGGCGACGTGTCAGCATTCGTCCCGACCAACGTCATTTCGATTACCGATGGACAGATCTTCCTTGAGACGGATTTGTTCAACGCCGGTATCCGCCCAGCGATCAACGCCGGTGTGTCGGTATCGCGCGTAGGCGGCGCCGCCCAGACCAAGATCATGAAGCGAAAGGACACGGGCGGCGGTGTGCGTCTGGCGCTCGCGCAGTATCGCGAACTCGCAGCCTTTGCCCAGTTCGCATCCGATCTCGACGAGGCGACCCGCAAGCAGCTCGAACGCGGCCGCATGGTGACGGAGTTGATGAAACAGCCGCAGTACCAGCCGATGGAGGTCTGGGAAATGGCGGTCACGCTGTTTGCCGTGAACAACGAAGTGTTTGATGACATTGAAGTGGGCAAGGCGCTGGCGGCGGAAAAATCCATGCGTGATTACGTCAAGGGCAAGTACCCGGACCTGATCAAGCGCATTGATGAGCAGAAGAATCTCAGCGAGGAAGACGAGAAAGCGCTCAGGGACGCGATTGCCGACTGGAAAGCGAACGGCAGTTACTAGTTTGGTCCCGACACAGTTTTGATCACGACGCAATCGAACATCAGACGAAGCCGGGGTCTAGAGGCGAGCGATGGCAGGCACTAAGGAAATACGAACCAAGATCAAGAGTGTTCAGAACACTCGCAAGATCACCAAGGCGATGGAAATGGTCGCTGCGTCGAAGATGCGCAAGGCGCAGGATCGTATGCGCGCGGCGCGGCCATACGCCGAAAAAATCCGTAACGTGGCGGCGCACATCTCCCATGCCAATCCCGAGTATCGCCATCCTTTCCTGGTGGAGCGCGACACGGTGAAGCGTGTCGGGATCATCATCGTCACCACAGACAAGGGTTTGTGCGGGGGACTGAACACCAACATATTGCGCATGGCGCTTACACAGTACAAGCAGTGGCAGGAAGAAGGTGAAGAGATCGACGTGTGTTGCATCGGCGCCAAGGGCCTGGGCTTCATGCAGCGTCTTGGCGCGAGCATCATCTCCGAAGTGAGCGGGCTGGGTGACACGCCCCGTCTCGAACAGATTATCGGTGCGGTGAAGATCATGCTGGACGGGTACATGTCCGACCGGTTCGACCGCGTGATGTTGTTCTACACGAAATTCGTCAATACCATGAAGCAGGAACCGGTGATGGAGCAGCTGCTACCGATCAGCGGCGAGCGTCTTGGTGCTCCCGAGGGTTCCTGGGACTACATCTATGAGCCGGAGGCCAGAAGTGTGCTCGAGCAGGTCCTGACCCGCTACATCGAGGCCGTCATCTTCCAGTCGGTTGCAGAGAACATGTCATCCGAGCAATCGGCGCGGATGGTTGCGATGAAGTCGGCATCCGACAATGCCGGAACGCTCATTGATGAATTGACCCTGATCTATAACAAATCGCGCCAGGCCGCCATTACCAAGGAACTGGCGGAAATTGTCGGTGGCGCTGCCGCGGTTTGACGCGCATCGATACCGAATACACAGATACCAAATAACTGACTTGAACGGATAGATATAGCCATGTCACAAGCAACCGGAAAAATCGTCCAGTGCATCGGCGCTGTGGTCGACATTGAGTTTCCTCGCGAGAGCATGCCCAAAGTTTATGACGCGTTGACGCTCGTGGAAGATGGCAGCGAAGGCGGGCTGGCAGAAGCGGGTTTGACTTTTGAGGTTGAGCAGCAACTGGGCGACGGCGTCGTTCGTTGCATCGCAATGGGTTCCTCCGACGGACTGCGCCGCGGCATGCCGGTCGCTTCAACCGGCGCGCCGATTTCGGTCCCGGTTGGCCATGGAACGCTCGGCCGCATCATGGACGTGCTCGGCCGGCCGATCGACGAAGCCGGACCAATCGAGACGGACGAAAAACGGGCGATTCATCAGGCGGCGCCGGCATTTGCGGAACTGTCGCCCTCGGTCGACCTGCTCGAAACGGGCATCAAGGTTATTGACCTGATCTGTCCGTTCGCGAAAGGCGGCAAGATCGGTCTGTTCGGCGGTGCCGGTGTCGGCAAGACCGTGAACATGCTTGAGCTGATCAACAACATTGCCAAGCAGCACTCGGGTCTGTCGGTGTTCGCCGGCGTCGGGGAACGTACCCGTGAAGGCAACGACTTCTATCATGAAATGTCCGAAGCCGGCGTCATCAAGCTGGACAACATCGGCGAATCGAAAGTGGCGATGGTGTTCGGGCAGATGAACGAGCCGCCGGGCAACCGCCTCCGTGTGGCCTTGTCCGGGCTGACCATGGCAGAAAAATTCCGCGACGAAGGCCGAGACATTCTGTTCTTTGTCGACAACATCTATCGCTTCACGCTCGCCGGAACCGAAGTTTCCGCGCTGCTCGGCCGGATGCCTTCAGCCGTGGGCTACCAGCCGACCCTGGCAGAGGAAATGGGCAAGCTGCAGGAGCGCATCGTTTCGACCAAGGTCGGATCGATTACGTCGATTCAGGCCGTTTACGTCCCTGCTGACGATTTGACCGACCCGTCACCGGCAACCACCTTCGGCCACCTTGATGCGACCGTGGTGTTGAGCCGGGACATTGCATCGCTCGGCATTTACCCGGCGGTTGACCCGCTCGATTCGACCTCGCGGCAGGTCGATCCAAACGTCATTGGTGAGGAGCACTACAGCACAACGCGCGCGGTGCAGGCAACGCTGCAGCGTTACAAGGAATTGCGAGACATCATCGCCATTCTCGGTATGGACGAATTGTCACCTGAAGACAAGCTTGCCGTTTCCCGGGCGCGCAAGATTCAGCGTTTCCTTTCGCAGCCGTTCCACGTGGCTGAAGTGTTTACCGGTTCGCCAGGCAAGTTCGTGTCGCTCAAGGACACCATCCGTGGCTTCAAGATGATCGTCAACGGCGAGTGCGACGCGCTCCCCGAACAGGCTTTCTACATGGTCGGCGGCATCGAGGAAGCATTCGAGAAAGCGAAGAAACTGCAGTAACGCGCGGCGACATCGATTAACCGGTAGCAGATAGAGCGTTTTTTTCGAGGCACGGATGGCAAACACGATACAGGTAGAAGTGGTAAGCGCCGAAGAGTCGGTTTACTCGGGCGAGGCAGCTTTTGTCGTGTTGCCCGGCGAATCGGGTGAACTCGGGATCTATCCGCGCCACACGCCGCTGATCACACGCATCAAGCCCGGTGCCATTCGCATCCAGCCCAGCGGCGGTGGCGAAGAACAGCTGATCTTCGTCGCCGGAGGCATTCTGGAGGTGCAACCGGCAATCGTGACGGTGCTTGCAGATACTGCGATCCGCGGACACGATCTGGATGAGGCCAAGGCGCTCGAGGCCAAACAGCGCGCCGAAGAGTCGTTGCGCAACGCTACCGACAAACAGGAAATTGCCGTTGTGGAAGGCGAGCTGGCGATGCTGGCAGCGCAACTGGCAGCGATACGGAAGCTGCGCAAGCACTAGATTCACCGGGGCAGATTGCATTAATCTGTGCCTTCCGGAGGCGCAGTAAGCGAAAAAGAGCAGCATCATCGCTGCTCTTTTTTTGTTTGCGCGTATCCGTCACAATTGGGTGGCTGCCTTGTCGCTGCGCACGGGCGCGGCAGCCGCGCTGTTTCTGCAAAGACTGCTCACGTGTGAAGATTCCTATTTACTGAGGCCGCTATGAAACTGAATTGGGCAATCCTGACAATCATCTTGCTGACCTTTGCCTATGCCGGATGTTCATCGGAAAAGGACACCGTCAAGATCGCTTTCATCGGACCGCTCACCGGTGGCGTGTCTGCAAATGGTCTGGGCGGACGTAATTCAGCGCAGCTTGCAGTCAGCCTGCACAACGCCAGCTCTTCAGGCAACTATGCATACGAACTGGTAACGCTGGACGACGAGTGCAAGCCGAACATCGGCGTGCAGGTGGCGACGAAGGTTGCAGCGGACAAGCACGTAATTGCCGGCGTTACCCATTACTGCTCAGCGGTGGCCATGGGAACTGTCGACGTTTACCACAAGTTCGGTTTGCCGGTTATCGTGTGGGGCGCGGTTTTACCCGAAATTACCTACGGCAACGATTACAAGGAGGTGCATCGCGTCAACGGCACGATGATCAACCAGAATGAAGTCGCCGCCGAGTTCATGCTCGATAAGGGATACAAGACGTGGGTCATTATTCATGACACCACTGATTACGGAAAAGGTCACAACCGTTATTTCTCGAAATATCTCGTCGCCAAGGGCGGGAGAATTCTCGGGACATTCGGCGTGAGCGCCGACCAGCAGGACTTCAACGCCGAACTCACCAAGGTCAAGGAACTCAATCCCGACGTCATTTATTTCGGCGGCTTGGCCCCCACCGGCGTGCGCCTGCGCTCACAGATGGAAAAGCTCGGCATCGATGCCGTGTTCCAGGGTACGTCCGGGATCGTTTCCGACGCCTTTATTGAGGGGCTCGGGCCTTTGTCAGAGGGTGTCATTGCTTTCCGAGAAGGTGCGCCGGTGGAAAATCTGCCGGGCGGGGAAGGTTTCATCGCGAAGTACAATCAGCAGGGGTTTGGCGAACCGCCGGAAGCTTACGGCGCGTTTGCCTTCGCGGCGACTCAGCTGATCATCGATACGATCGAAAAAGTCGGTCCCGACCGCAAGGCCGTGATGCAGGCGCTGAACGCGACGCGCAACTACGATTCGATTGTCGGGTCGATTTCCTTCGATGATAATGGCCAGAACACCGTCGCCCTGATAACCCGCTACGTCATCCAGGACGGAAAATGGGTCGTGTGGGAGCAAAGCGAATACGCCGAGGGAAAGCGTCGCCTGTCGGGGCGCTGAAAGCCAAAGACTGACGACGCCAGGACATGGATCCCGGATTCATTGCGCAATACCTGCTGAACGGCATCGTGCTCGGCGTGATCTACGCCATGGTGGCGGTTGGGTTCACCTTGTTCTTCGGCGTGCTGGACGTCATCAAGTTCTCCCACGGCGACGTGGTGATGGCAGGTGCTTTCACCGCTCTGGCGACCTATGCCGGTCTAGAGTTGCTTGGCGTCAGCGATGGGATGTTTGCCGCCATCGTCATCACTGTGATGGGCATCGCTGCAATGGCAATACTCGGCGCGCTACTGGCAAAGCTGCTGATTCTGCCTCTGCGCAACGCACCGCCACTCAACACGCTGTTGATCACGCTCATGTTCGGGCTTGCCTTGCGAGAAGCGGTGCGTCTGTTCTATCCCAACGGTTCGAATCCAAAACCGTTTCCGCAACTGTTGCCGGACGCAGCGATGACCATCGGGAACCTCGAGCTGCGGCTCGACAGCGTATTGTTGATCGTCCTCGGACTCGGTGCGATTGTCGCGGTACACCTGCTGATTCAGCGCACTCGCATAGGGCTGGCGATACGCGCCGTCGCGCAGGACCCGGAAACGGCACGCCTCATGGGAATAAATTTCGAGCGCGTCGTGCTGATGACTTTTGCGCTCGGATCCGCGCTGGCGGCGCTGGCAGGAATTACCAATGGCCTTTACTACAGCGAAGTCAATTTCGGCATGGGCCTCTTGCTCGGCGTGATCGGCTTCAGCGCCGCGGTCGTCGGCGGTCTGGGTAGCCTCTATGGCGCGATAATTGGCGGCTTTCTGTTTGCGGCGTTGCAAACAATCGGCGCGGTATGGTTTTCGGTGCCGGCCTATAAGGATGTTTTCGCGTTCGCCTGCATTATCGTGCTGATGGCCTGGAAACCGACCGGGCTTCTTGCGGACAAGTCGGCCGAACGTGTCTGAGCCGATGAAGAGCAACCGCCGCGGCTATTGGCCGGTCATAGTCACCGCGCTGGCTGCAGCCATGTTCGTCTTCCTTTTTCTTTATCTCGAGCAGCAGTGGGAGATCGTCCTGCTTGCCGTTGGCCTGATTGCAGTGCTTTTCTCGTCGGCTCGCTTTGGCTTATTGCGGCGTGTCGAATTGGCTGCTTCCGATCATCCGCGTACGACGATAATGGTCAACGTGCTTGCCGCACTGCTGGTTATCGTTTTACTGCGCAATGAGCATTTTGCCTTGCTGATGCTCGCGACGGTGTGTCTGTATGTCACCATCTGCCTCGGCCTGACGTTGCAATTCGGATATGCGGGAATTGTCAACTTTGCCGGCATCGCCTTCTTCGGAATCGGCGCCTACACCGCGGCCGTCTTGTCCCTGCACAGTGCGCTTCCGCATCTGCTCGTCATTGTCATATCGGGACTCGTCGCCGGGCTTATCGGTTCGTTGCTGATTCTTCCCATGCTCAGAACGCGAGGGCATTACGCGGCCCTGGTAACCATCGCTTTCGGCATCCTCTTTCGCACCTTCCTCGAAGTAAACGACCTGTTGGGCGGGCCGCAGGGTCTCAAGGTACCGGGCATGCAGGTGTTCGGCTGGTCACTCAACGACAATATTTCGCTGGGGCCGCTCGGCGCCGTTTCCTTTTATGCGTCCTATGCCGTCGTTGCATTGCTGCTCGCAGCCGGCGCCTACGCCCTGATCAAGCGGCTGGAACGTTCATGGCTCGGCTTGAACCTCGACGCGGTGCGCACCGACGAAACAGCGGCCGCGTCTTTCGGAATCGACCTGCCGCGCTGGAAGATTTTCGCGTTTACCGCGGGCAACTGTCTGGCCGGGGTCGCAGGCGGGGTATACGCGATGATGTCCGGATTCATCGCGCCTGCCAGTTTCAATTTCGGTGACTCCCTGCTGCTCGTTTCGATCGTTCTGCTGGGCGGCAGCGGCAATCCGCTTGGCGTTCTTCCGGCAGCGCTGCTGGTGGTTGTTTTACCGGAAAAACTACAGGTCATTCAGGAGTACCGGTTGTTGTTGTTTGCGGTGCTGGTGATTCTGATTTTGCGTTTCCGGCCGGAAGGTCTGTTGCCGCGGAGAATGCGTGAGTACTTTGCCGGGTGGGGCCGCTGATGAGTGGCCCGGAACTCGTGGTTGACGGACTGACGGTACGCTTCGGCGGGCTCACCGCGCTGGATGCATTGCAGTTTCGACTTAGTGCGGGTGAATTCGTCGGTCTCATCGGCCCCAACGGCTCGGGCAAGACCACCTTCTTCAATGCACTTACCGGTATTTACGCTCCCGCATCAGGACAGGTAGCCCTGTCAGGAAAAGACATCACCGGCCTGCCACCCCAGCAGATATATGACGCGGGCATTACCCGGACTTTCCAGCGCTTGCGGCTCGCGTCCTCGTTGTCGGTGTTCGACAACCTGATGATCGGAAACCATCGGAATCTGAGCCACGGAATCATTGCCAACCTGTTCGCGCGCCAGCGTCTCAAAAACGAGATCGAGGAAAACGTCGCCAAGAGCCGCTTGCTGCTCGAGCAGTTCAGTGCGCCTCTGGCGTCGCGTCTTTTCGATCCGGTATCACAACTGACCATGATTGACCGGCGCCGGGTCGAGGTTTGCCGCGCATTGATCAGCGAGCCGAAGATACTGCTGCTGGACGAACCGTCAGCAGGCATGACCCATGAAGAAACACGCGCGCTGATGGACGACTTGCTGGCATCGCGCGAGCGCATGCCCGGCCTCGCCATTGTGCTGATCGAGCACGAGATGGGCGTGATTGAGCGGGTTACAGACCGCTGCGTGGTGCTCAATTACGGTGAGAAAATTGCAGAGGGCAGCTATCGCGAAGTTGCCAGTAACAGCGACGTTCGTACTGCCTACCTCGGAGAGGACTGAGCGGTGAGCATGGAATTGGTGATCGAGAACATCGTCAGCGGGTACGACCAGGCCGATGTTCTCAGCGGAGTTTCCTTGCACGTTCCCGAGGGGCAGATCACCTGTTTGCTTGGGTCCAACGGTGCTGGAAAGACAACGCTGATTCGCGCCATTCTGGGCCTGACGCCGGCACGCAGCGGGCGCATTCGTTTCGGTGCTGCGGATATTACGCATGAGCCGACCCACCGTATCGCCGCGCTCGGGGTGACCTGTATTCCGGAAGGCCGGCGGGTTTTCCCCCGCATGAGCGTGATGGAGAACCTCAGGGTCGGTTCCTATACGGATACCAATCGCCAGGCGGTTGAAAAACGCCTTGAGGAAGTTTTCGCCATTTTTCCGCGTTTGCACGAGCGCGCGGAACAACTTGCAGGCACCATGTCGGGCGGCGAGCAGGCGATGCTGTCGATTGGCAGGGGTTTGATGAGCGGGCCAAAGTTGTTGATCGTCGACGAACCCTCTCTGGGCCTGTCGCCATTGTTCGTCAAGGAAAATTTCAAGGTGATCCAGCGCATCAACGAGCTGGGTGTGACCGTGCTGCTGGTCGAACAGAATGTGCGCCAGACGCTGGCCATCGCGCATCGCGGCTACGTGTTGTCGCAGGGACGAATCGTTGCGCAAGGCGATGCCGCGCAGTTGCGAGACAATGAGGAAGTGCGCGCTGCATACTTCGGCAGCTGAAGCGCACGTCATACCCGGTATGGACTGTCAGACCGGATGGGCGAGGCACTGAGAAAGGAAGACTGAAATGGCCAAACCGGTCGATGCAGTGGAGTTGACGAAACAGATCGTACGCATGAATACGATCAATCCGCCCGGCAACGAGGAATCGTGTGCACGGGTACTGGGGTCCCTGCTCGAATCGGCAGGCTGCACCGTTGCCTATCACAAGCTTGGCGACAAACGCGCCAGCCTGGTTGCGCGCATCGGCGGCAGCGGTGACAAGGCGCCATTGTGCCTGACCGGGCATATCGACACGGTGCCGCTCGGCGCTGCGCGCTGGCGCAAAGACCCGTTTGCCGGCGAAACCGAGGATGGCCGTCTGTATGGGCGCGGCACCAGCGACATGAAATGCGGGGTTGCGGCGTTCGTGGCAGCGACAGTTTCACTGGCCGCCCGGCTCGATCGCTCGCCCGGTCTCGAGCTGGTGATCACCGCGGGTGAGGAAGTCGGCTGCGATGGCGCTTTCGACCTGGTCCGCCGCCAGGGAGCGCTTGGCCGTGCCGGTGCGGTACTGGTGGGCGAACCAACCTCGAACTATCCGTACGTAGGACACAAGGGCGCCTTCTGGTTATGTGCAAAAACGCATGGCGTGACAGCCCATGGCTCGATGCCGGAACGTGGCGACAATGCGGTTTACAAGGCAGCCCGCGCTATTACGGCGCTGGAGAATTTTCGTTTCGACAATCCGCCGCACGAACTGATGGGACAGGCGACGCTCAACGTCGGTACCGTGCGTGGCGGGCTGAACATCAACTCGGTCCCCGACGAAGCGGCTATCGAAATCGATATTCGCAGCGTCCCGACATCGCGCCACGATGCGATTCGGGCGGCGCTGCAAAAACAACTCGGCGGCGAGGTTGATCTCGAAACCATCATCGATCTCGAAGCCGTCTACAGTGAACCCGACCAGGCGTGGATTCAACGGCTGTTTGATATCACGCAACCCTATCTCGGAGCACGCCCGGAACCGAAAGTGGCGACCTATTTCACCGATGCTGCGGCACTGACGCCGGCATACGGCAATCCGCCGACGGTTATTCTGGGGCCCGGAGAGCCGCAAATGGCGCACCAGACGGATGAGTACTGCGTCATTGATCGCGTCACGTCTTCGGTGAGTCTTTACGAACAGGTCATTGCTGACTGGTGTGGTGTCTGATTCGACGCGAGTTTCTCCTGCTCCGGAGATAGAGGCCCGCGCTCGGGCACTGTTTGACGATGGCAGCGCAGGACCGATTGAATCAGCCGGTGCGTTGACCCTGGCGGAGGGGCGATGCGAAGGGCGTACGCTGCGCGCCGCATTGACCAATCGCGCGGTCGCCGGCGGCTCGTTCGGCGTCGACGAGAGCGAACGATTGGCGGGGCTTCTGCTGCGCAGCCGTGAGGACCGTATCCCGATTGTTCTGGTACTCGATTCGGCAGGCGCGCGGCTGGATGCCGGCTTGGCCGGACTTGGCGCATTCCGCAGGCTTTACCGGGCCGCCCTCGACGCACGGCTTGCCGGCGTGCCAATGGTCGCGATGATGGAACGCGATTGCTTCGGCGGCGCCAGCATGCTGGCGATGCTGTGCCAGGTTAGGGGCGCGATCGAAACTGCGCGGCTCGGTATGTCCGGTCCGGCAATCGTCGCGGCACTGGCGGGCGCGCAGGACCTCG
>Ga0209536_100007535_pt1 | contig 16491 bp, 9 predicted proteins | sample DeeMarSeWOR28_12_FD_187461 | JGI IMG/M metagenome (GOLD analysis project Ga0209536, IMG submission 187461) | Marine sediment microbial communities from White Oak River estuary, North Carolina - WOR-2-8_12 (SPAdes) (version 2) | ecosystem: Environmental > Aquatic > Marine > Intertidal zone >... | reverse complement strand
CCAGAAACCTGATGCACCACCGGTGCTCGTTGAATAGTTGAATGTTACATTGGCGGACCATTGATCAGTAAATAGTTTATCAAGCGTAATTTCAAAACCTCTGACATCTCGGTAAGCATTATTTGTGTAGAAGATATTATCATGACCGTCGTTAGCGAGATTCCGTGACGTGGCAAATGTTGTTGCACTGGCGTAACCCCAGCCGGTTTGAGCAAAGCCACCGGATTTATTATAGGTTCCTGAATGCGAAAATCGCGTAAGGTTACTGGCATCCTTATAAAAGGCAACAAAATCAAATCGAAGGATATCGAAGAGATTCTGGGTAAAACCAAGTTCATATTGAATTGTTCTCTCATAACCTAAACCGGGTTGTCCATACCATCCCTGCCATTGATCCATCCTCACCGAACCATGCGGATCGGTCTCATACCAGCTTGTTGGAAAACCCATTAGCTTAGACCAGGAAGGCCGCTGATAAAAATGGCCGTAATTAAAACGTAATTTTGAGTATTCAGTAACGGGAAATGATACACCAAGCCGGGGTGCGAAGGCAAATTTCCATTCTGAACTGACCGTATTTTTGTCATTTCTTACACCATCGAAGAAAGGGCGATAATCAGTGATAACACCTGGTTCAGAGGTGTACCAGGCGGGTGGTGCCTGGTTGGCCTGCCAGATTGGCGCTGTATTTGACGGAGCCCCATCCCCACCATTCCAGGCTTGAAATGCAAGAGGATCATAGATACTTGCAGGATAATCTCTCATAGCATTAAATGCATCAAGACGTAATCCTACGTTCACGATGATTCCCTCATATTCCATTTTATCCTCTACATAAGCGGCAATATCAATAGGCTCGCCATTAAAAACATTGTCTAAATGCCAGACATCTCCAAGAGGAAATTCCATATAATAGTGTTGATAATCCACGTCATATCGTCTGAACTCCAAACCGGATTTTATCAGGTGAGATTTATGGATCTGGCTGGTAAGTTGTCCTTCAAGAGAAATGACTTTGCTATCACTATAATTACCCAATCGAATCTGTCGGCCTTCTAAGCGGTAGCTACCGGAGAGATCCCACCAGCTATCACCCCAACCCACAGTGGATAGACCTGTCGTAAGATTTGAATAGTCCTGTAACTCAGTCATATCATCAGATAAATAAGAGAGCCGAACCGTATAAAAAGTAGCCGGACTTAGTGTGTGATCCCAGCTAAGAGCGACCAGATCAAAAGTTTTTTCTTGAGGTCCCTTAATCCATGCGCCCCCCCAGGGTGCATAAGCAGTATCTTCCCAGTAAGGATGACGCACTTCACCATTTGGCTGCCACCGCGCCTCCTGTGACGTTTCTAAATTATTCCAGTTACTTTCTGTGTAAGCAACACTCTTATACCATCCATGTATGATGTTTAATCCTATTTTTTTATCATTGCTTAAGTGGTAGTTGAGTTTTGCCTGAATATTATATTCAGGATTATATGGTTCTGCCTGAGGGAAAATATTGACACCTCGTTTATATCGACCGGATATTAAATAGGTAAAATTATTAAACAGGGAACCATATACCGAACCCTCAATTTCATGCTGAACCCGCTCAGTATAATCGGAAAGAGTCTCGTCCGGTGTCAGTTGTTGCATATACGTATCCCGGAGCTGTTCCGCCGTTGGAACGTTTGTACCATCCCATTGCGGATTATTGGTGACTGTTCCCGGTCCGTAAAAACGATTAAAATAGGCAGCATAATAGGCACCTCCTAAGTTATCTAATTGAGATTGCCAATTACCGACATCATTCCAGTAGGTATATTTCAACAAACTTCGGTCATACATACTCTTACCCCAATGGTACTGACCTGCCGGGCGCATACGATACCTAAGCGTACCATCGACACCTGAGGCTAAGCTAGATGCTTCTTTTGTAACAACATTGACCACTCCCGACATTGCTTGTCCGTACTCAGCACTATACCCGCCTGTTGTGACTGAAATTTCTTCTACGGCTGTTAGATTAAGCCTTTGATAATTATCTGAGATCAGACCGCTGTTAAGTGTATTGCCATCTAACTGATAGTTGAGTTCGCTCGGTATACCGCCTCTGATAAAAGCGGTTTCTCGTGTGTCCACAATTCCCGATTGTTGTCTTAAGACATCCTGAACACTAAGTACCGGTGCCCGGTTTATCTGATCTGAACCCATGACTTGTTGACTACCGGTCATATCTTGTACAATCACCGGTCTTTGAGCAACGACTGTAATGGCGTCCGTTTCAAGAGGCGTGGGATTCAGAGGGAACTCAAGATCCGTAGTCTTGTCAACCATAACTAAAACATTCGATAGCGTCGTTTTTTCATATCCAACATATGAGACGGTTACAGAATATTTTCCCGGTGGAACATTAATGATGAAATAAAAGCCCTCTTCATCGGTGCTCGCACCCTGTGTTGTCCCTTCAAGGAAGACATTGGCCCCGGCGAGAGGAGTTCCCGTTGAACCATCCAAAACCACCCCTGCTATTTTTCCTGTTGTCCCTGCCCATGTACTTCCTGTACCGATGAGCAGTAGAATGAGTAGTGACAGTATAAATCCTTTAAATATTGAAGACCTTGTATATCTCATCTTGCTACCTCCATAAAAATAAATGAAATATGAGCACTTCATTTAAAGATTAATTATGAGATTACTTTCAGTTTATTGTGAAAGCTTGACTTTTTTTCTTTACTGATTACTAACAATTTTTTAGATATTACCTCCTTTTATTTAATTTAAATCAATAAAATATAGTATTCTTACGATTCACCTCCTTTACACATTTTTAATGGTAAGGGTTTACATATTTTATTATTTGACTAGTTTTCACTTCAGTTCCATGACTAAAAACTTCCTTAATATTTTATTTTTATCTATATTCGATTACATTTTGGCATTCAATGATCTTGTAGATGCTTCATCCCATACAGAATTGGAAATCCTCTTTACTGAGTCTCTAATAATTAACTCCGGATTGAATTGGATGTGTTTATGATCAACGGTTATGTTTTGAATCCGGTCGATAAGTAATTTAACGGCTGATACACCCATTTCTGTAACCGGTTGTCTGATAACTGTTATTGGCGGTGAAAGAAGTGCAAAAAATTTAGGATCATCAAACGTTACTAATGAAATATCCCGGGGAATCTTCAAATTTTCTTCATTGATTGCCTGAATACAGCCTAAAGCAATGAGATCTCCGGCTGAAAAAATAGCCGTAGGGGGATTATTGTACTTTAACAAAGTTTTGGTTTGCAGATAGCCGTTGAGGGAACGAAAATCATCGCCAACAATATATTTTTTTGGGATTTTAAGATTATATTTTTTTAAAGTATCTTCAAATCCTTTTAATCGCTGTACATTGGTAACTGTGCCCTGCAAACCCTGAATAAAAGCAATCCTTGTGTGTCCCTCTTTTATTAAATACTCTGTAGCCAGACAACCGCCCTTATAATTGTCCACAGAGACTGTATCAAAAAGAGAGTTATGCAAAATTCGGTCAACAAGTATTGTGGGAATGTTTGCTTTCCTTATTTCCTCAACGTGTTCTGATTCTAAACCGACAGGTGCGAGAATCAATCCATCGACCCGTTTCTCAAGTAAATGAACGATGGATTCCTTTTCAAAATCGGTATTTTCATCAGAGTCACACAGCATGAGCGTGTATCCAATATTTCTCAGTTCTTTACTGATACTTTTCACTAATGTAGCAAAGAACGGATTCATTATATCCGATACAACAACACCAATTTCATACGTTTTTCTGGATTTCAGACTGCGGGCAAGTTTATTTGCCTTATAACCCAGTTCGTCAGCTACTGCACGTATTTTGGCAGTTGCTTTATCACTGATCTTGCTTGTTGAGGATTCGTTGTGCAGCGCTCGGGAAACTGTCGAAACAGAATACCCTGTTTTTCTTGCGATATCTACCAGTCTAACTGACATAAATTCAGCCACTTAATGTAAATATTGTGCAAGTTCGTGCTTTTTTGCACATATTATTCTATATTAATAAGGGAAAGAGTTTGCCCCACACCGGTTTTCATCATGCAAACGATTGCATAGTAACCATACCATACAAAATATGCAAGCTATTTTTCTAGATAATTTTTCTCGCAGGCCGGCAAGACCGTCTTGAATTTTGTTTCCGGGAGAGGAGGGCCGTTCGGGCAATTCTTTCCATTCGAAGAGTTGATCTGCGATCACCGTTAACGGCAAGTATCGTGTTATCTTCCTGTTAATAACCGCCATTTTTCATTTCATCGAGATCGCGAATTGCCCCATCAGAAATCGTTCCATTTAATATCACAACAAATAATTCATGCCATTTATTCACCAGGTATTGCATATTGAGGTAAGGTAATAGAAAATGATTCAAATTCATATTTCGTGGCTGTTGGAACCCAGGCTTTGATAACACCTTTTTCATCGGGTCGCGGTCGTAATAAATCTCCATTGCCATTATAGAGTTGAGGCGATAATTTCTTCCAGTCGGAAATAATTTCATCCGTATCATTTTTTGGTATCCCAACCGGATCAGATACAGATTGATCATGACAATAATAGAGGTTTTGCTTACGCTCCATCTCCATTTCAGTTGTAAAAACGGTCAGTTTATTCGCTACAATAAAAACATTATGGAATACTTTGTTGCCTTTGCCTTCAATAATCAGCACAAATTCCATCGGTTTCTGCCAGGGTAAAACTCGTAACGATGTATTATTTCTTACTGTGGAGTTATGAAGATCGCTATCGGAGACAAACCATTTATAGTCATCGGAAAAATTACTATAAACTTCGAGATAGTTATTGCCTTTTGTGTTTTCTAAAGCTTCCGGTTCCAGAAAACCGGCATTTTCAATTCCTATATTATGGTGCACCTTGATATAATCGGCACCATATCCGATATGTCCTTCACCCCACATAAAGTGATCGATCTCTATCGCTCCTCCGTCAAATCCGCCGGAGCCATCACCTTTATAGTTGATGATATAATTGTAGCTGATTTCGTCATATTGTCCGCCATCGAAGATGGCAATCGGTCCCCAGTAAGGCAGACACATCCCTTTATTACAGTCATGAAAATAGTTCTGGTAAATCTTGTTGTATTTCCCCTGTGACTGAACACCGATCGGATAATCTTCAATTTCACAATACTGTATCGTACAATGTTCCGAGTCACGGGTTAAATTAACCGCTCCCATATCATAGACATTTTCGTGTTTATCTTTGTTGGATTCATACGGATGCATCGGTCCATCGATAAAGTGAAGATTCTCGATGATGATATAGTCAGCGGATACGCGCATCACAACCCCGTCCCACTCAAAATCCCAATCGGGATTGCTTAGTTGAGGCATAGGACCGGTTCCATATGATGTAAAGGTGATGGGATTGTCTGATTCACCTGAGGCTGTTACCCTGAATTTTCCGATCCATTTATCACCACGGTTAAAATGAATCGCATCTCCGGGTTTAAATTCGAATGAATCCAGTTTTTCCAGAGTTTTCCAAGGGGATGATTTATTTGTACCAGAATGACTGTCATTACCCGCTGATGAAATATAATAGTTTGTAGCAAATGAGATATTACACAGTAAAAGAGCTAAGATGTAAAAAGATAATACTATTAAATTTCTCATATCTCCTCCTTCACATATAACTTTATGTGTATAAAATCAGTGATACCTATCGAAATGGACGGATTGGTATGACTCTACTGCTAAGATACTTAATAGTCGAAATTATATAGTGGATTACTATCCCCCTTTACTTTGTTTTGGATTTCTGTATCATCAACAATATTATCACTTAAATCATGAGGAAAATTATCTCTGTTGTCCATTTAGAATGAATTATACTGCTTATTTTCGCTTACCAATACAGTAAAGATATGTATCTCCTCGTAGGAGAATTTTGTTCTGAACGAATACGGGCGTTGCGACAAAATAATCATCGAAGTCAATTTGATTTAAGACGTTTATTCCTGTCGGTATAATTTCACAAATATAAAATGTGCCCTCCTCACGAATGAGGTACAGAGTATTTCCCGCCAAAGTCGGCGAGCTGTAGAATACGCCTTTGCCGCGGGGAATTTCATCCTCCCAGATCTCATTCCCTGTTTGGATGTCCAGACACCATACGTTACCTTTGAAGTCGACGATATACGTTTTGCCGTCAATGACAACCGGTGTTGCAACGTCCGTACTTGTTCCTTTTTTTTCCCATAGACGCGCAGATTTTGTAATGTCCCCTGTTCCACCAATCTTCACGCCTGCAAGGTGTTTTCCCCTACCATAAGGCACCACAGAAATTCCCTGAGAAATAACAGGCGAGGCTATAACGCGCCAATATTCTCTGTTTGCAGGATTGAATCCACCACATTCCCAGATCATTTCACCTGTTTTTGCATCATGACCGGTAAGGTGATCAGCACCCCAAACGACGATAATGTTTCGTTCCCCCTCATTAACGAGCAGGGGAGTGGCATAACTATGATCTGATTCATCGCTGCAGGTATAGTTTCTGTCAACTTTCCATGCAACCTTACCCGATGCCTGATCCAGAGCGACCAGATAAGAAGGCCCTCCATGCATCACCGCAATCACCACGTTGCCATTAGCCAGTATGGGACTGGTACCCAGATCCCAATAAAGAATGACTTTTCCGTATTTTTCCTGGAGATTTGTTTTCCAGAGAATATTACCTTTATAATCAAGGGCAGCCACTGTACCACTTTTAAAGTATGCAAATAACCGTTGACCATCCGTGACGATCGAGGGGTTACTCCCGCTGCCTCTCGGATGTTTTCCCGGGTTTTGTTTTCCAAGCTTTACCTGCCAGAGCAGTTTTCCTGACCAGTCGAAACAGAGTACTCCGTCCTCACCCTCTTCATCGTCACCAATACCGGAGGTAAGAAAAATTCGATCCTTCCAGACGATCGGGGTGGATCCTCCTTTACCCGGAAGTTCTGATTTCCATAAGAGTCCATCTTTGTCCGAGAACTTGACCGGGTAGTTTCCTGCAGCGGCAACGCCGTTGCCCTCCGGTCCGCGCCACTGTGGCCAGTTTTGAGCATGAGCTGTTATGGTCATAAAAACCACTGTAATAACTAAAACCTGAATATATTTCATAAAAATTCTCCTATTTGACTAATTTATAATTCTCAAGGATATTATTGAAATCCTTCATAATTTTCTCTTTATCAAAATTTTCCCATATGACTATTTTACTCGGATTTTGCGGTTGATCAATCCACTGTTTTGGTCCGTTCTATCATAAAATTGACTGCCTCTTATCCGTCAAATTCTTGTTGATCAGCCTTGTTTTTGATTTCATCGTATGTGCCGCTGTTCCCTTTATAAATTTTTATTTTATAATGGATATCGCATGTTGGCCATCCAATTCAATGTTTGCCTCTGAGTCTGAAATGACTCATAATTTTTCTGAAATTCTGACGTTGATCTGCGAATCGGTTTCACAACCAACAATAATCATTGAGAAAATTATTGGAAAAACAATTATCGCTTTCATTTTGCATCTTCAATTTTTTGTTAAATATTTTAGTGGTAGGTCGTTTGGAACAATAATTCAAAATACAAACAGACCTCTATAATCTCAAGTTATTTTTTATATGGGAGTATCTTGGTCATTCATTGATTAAGGTATATTTTAAGTATTGTTTTAATAATGATCTTTAGTGACTCAAAAGATAATTTTTTATAGATTTTGTTTATGTAACTTATTATATTACGTGAAGTTAGGTGACAAAGTGAGATGAAACAAAAATCACACAATTTTTAAGGAAATTTATGAAAAGATCACAGATCAATGCCCACATTCTTGAAGCGATGAAGACTTTTGAACAAAGTAGTGTCAAACTACCTCCTTTTGCCTATTGGAAACCTGAAGACTGGGAATCCAAAGGACCGGAAATAGACGAGATCAGAGATAACAATCTCGGTTGGGATGTGACCGATTTTGGTACCGGTGATTTTGAAAATTTTGGACTCTTGCTTTTCACCATTCGAAACGGCAATTATCATCATCCGAATAAATACCCCAAGACCTATGCAGAAAAAATAATGATCGTCAAAGAAAATCAGGTGACTCCCTATCACTTCCATCGAAATAAAAGAGAAGATATTATTAACCGCGGAGGTGGCAACCTGGTTCTGGAACTTTATTGGTCCAATGATGACCTTCAGCTTCTGGATAAATCTTTTTCAGTGTCGATTGATGGGGTCAAAAAAGACTGCCAACCTGGTGAGAAAGTTATCCTAAAGCCCGGTGAGAGTATTTGTCTGGTTCCTTACCTCTGCCATAAATTCTATGGTGAAGACGGTAAAGGAACCGTCATCGTTGGTGAAGTATCATCAGTTAATGATGACAACGAGGATAACTTTTTTATCGATGTCCCGCGCTTCCCGTCTATCGATGAGGATGAAGATCCTGTTTATTTACTTTGTACCGATTATTAATCTCTCGCGAGGACGCGGCGAAGCGACGAATACATAATTGATGATATCTCATTTCGAAGGATTAAAGCGACTGAGAAATCTTATACTTTAATTGAAAATCCTTATAGCCCGGTCCTTCTGTTGCAAAGGAATCAGAGACCGTAAGCCAAGATTCCATGATGAAATTATTGTGTAGCAATGATCACATTTTTTTTGATATTAAGGAAAGTAATGTAAAAATATGATGAGAAACCAAGGAACTTTATCATACCACAAATTGCTTCAAATACTGATGTGACAGTTTTAGCCCGGTCTTGATTTTTTCCTCCGATCCTTCCCAGACCGGATCTTCATGTTCGATCGAGAGTACATCGTCATATCCATATTCCTGAAGCGTTGAAATAAACCGCCTCCAGTCAATTTCGCCCAGTCCGGGCATGCGATACCGCCACCAACCTGATTTCCACGGCAAAGGATCGATCTGTCTTCCCAGGATCCCGTACCGGTATTTCCCTTCTTCCAATATTTCCGAATCCTTTGCATGAGCATGAAATATTTTAGGAGCAAACTCTTTTACTGCCTGGATATAATCAATCCCCAAGAAATACAGATGTGAAGGATCTAAATTTAAGCCAAAATTATCATGCGGAAGCTCATTAAAAAGGGCATCCCAAAGTTCAGGGGAATAAGCATAATTTCCCGGTTGACCGAATTGCATCCATCCACCCATCGGACAGTTTTCTATCATCATTTTAACGCTTTTATCGGCGGCATATTTGAGAATGTCTTTAAATACTTTCCCTATCTCCTTTATATTTTCCGCCGGTGTCTTATCCGGGCAGCTGCCAACAAATGTACCGACAAGCTGAACATCCAGCAGCTCAGCTGTATCAATGACTTTCTTCAGATGTTTTATAAATTTGTTTCGCAAAGTTAAATCCGAATGCAGGTTATTATCATAATAGGCCATCGCTGAAATTTTGATCTGATAATGATCAAATAAATCCTTTATCCGCTTTGCTTCACTTTTATCGAAAGTTGCTGCGTCGATTTGATTGGCCTGATAATCACGATCCGAATCAACGGGCCAGGCTGCCAGCTCTAGTGCTTTAAATTCATTCAGTGCTGCCCACTTTACGATATTCTCCAAATCAACCTGCGGTAAACAAGCCGTCAAAAAACCTAATTTCATTGATCACTCCTATATTGTGCATTATCTAACTAATTAATACCACAGAGGACGCTGAGTAAATTTACATTTTATTAGTTTGAGAGCATCTTATCAGCTCTGAGGTTTCTGTGGTTTTTTTGTTTTTATTCTTTTCATAATTTTTCATGCAATCCTGTATTCATCTGCAATAACCTTTGATTAATTCGATGTTGAAAAAATTTGCATGTTATTTTTATATTGTTCAATATTTTTGAGTTATTTTATATAATTGCAGTACAAATTTATCTGAGTTTCATAAACAATCCTGAATAAATGATTGATTGAAAGATAGACAGATGTCAAGAATTAAACTTCAAATGCCTGAAAAATATATATTTTCTACCTCCATCGATGTACGGATTACGGATCTCAATTACGGGAATCATCTGGCCAATGACTCGTTACTCTCGATTATCCATGAAGCACGCGTCCGTTTTCTGAACCATTATGGCTATTCAGAAAAAGATGTGGAAGGTGTCGGTATTATGATGGCCGATTCCGTCATTATCTATAAATCACAATCCTATTATGGGGATTCTTTAAAAATAGAAATTGCAGTGGAAGATATATCTAAAAAAAGTTGCGACTTCTATTACCGAATAACCAAGAATAAAGATAAAGTCGTCGCCCTCTGCAAAACAGCGATTGTCTTCTTCAATTACCAAAGCCAAAAACCGGCCCAGGTGCCACTGCAATTCCTTAAAAAACTTGATTTACCACGGAAGGACACTGAAAATTCACAGAATTAATTGAATTATTCCTTGTATTTTATAAAGAAAACCAATAATTAAATTTTAACATAAAGACATTTTCTTGTTCTAAGGAGAGTAACCTGTTTGCATAATAACTCAGTGTTCTTGCAGATTGACTCATGCTTTCAGAACGGCTATTTGTCCATACAAAATAAAATGTAGAACCCGGTTTATATTCCCAGCGAAGAACAAAATTCGACCGCATTTCGCTAAAACTAAAATCCGGATTAGGGGTACTGTAATCTGGAATCCCATCCTCATTTTCATCCAGTTCCAGCGTATGATTATTTGTATTCTCACGGGCTGATCGGTCATTAAATGTATGATAGCGGTCTTCGTATGAGTCGGCCGCTGCATTTTTTACATATTTGATGTCTGAATAGGATCCCGTTGAAATAAAAGGACTGACATAATACTGAAGAATCAGATCCGGCGTAAAAGAATATTCTAATCTGAGGGTTATGTTCCATGTTTGCTGATTTATTCGACCCACAATATACCGGGGAGAGTCATCCAAACTGACGGTCGTAATATATTGAGCATCATCAATATTTTGCATGAAAGAAAATGTACTTGAAAGGTTGAACCGGGTACTTGGCCGCCAAACCACCGATGGGGCTAGATCGAAAAAATGTGATTTACCATCATCCATTTGTCTGTATTTGCCGTTGAGAGAATAGTATAAATCTCTTCGACTGTCTGTCTGCAAATAGATACTCCCGCTCCAATAACCTTCTAAATTCAGGGCTGGTCCGCCCCTAAGTGTTCTTGTGTGCAGCCACCTCGGTACTCTGTCAACGGATAAATAATAGATCCAGTTATCCATGGCGATCATTTTAGCGTTAAAGTTATAATTCGTTCGCAGTAAACGCCCGCCAAAATCCCATTCTGATTGTTGTCCTATTTGAATATGATAACTTCGATAGAAACTTTTTGGTATGTTTTCATTATAAGAAATCTCGGCCTTTTGATTGACAACATCCGCCATCTGCAAATAACCCAGATCGTTTAAATCAAGACCAGGACTATACCACACAAGCTGTCCTGAATAATACCAATGGCCACCGCTGCGTTTACCCGCATGAAAACTACCCCCATATCCTGATAGCGATTTACGGGTGGGAAGTAACGTCACATGGGTGATATCCGGTCGCTGATAATAATGGCGTGAGTTTGTCTGCAAAGATGTAATCGCCTGCTGCTTTCCGTTAATATGACTGAATAAGGCTTTCGCATCGACAAAATATGATCTGTTTTCCCAGCTGTGCCGGAAATCTAGTCCACCTGTAAAAGAATTAAGAGGCAGATTATATAAATGAGTGTCCTTGGCATCAATAAAGCGCTGGGTGGAAGTAAACATAGCACCTAGCGAAGAATTTCCCTGATTGAAATCCTGTCTGATGCGTGATAAAAAATAGTTTGACCAGGGCTCAACGGTAATCTGACTGCGGCGGCCTGAGCGATCTACTTCTGCATATTCTCTGGATGTAATACTCTGAATAACACCAATTGAGAGACCACTCTGGGTTTTGCCTGTGAGTTTGAGAGCGTTTAAGATTGTTGTTTCCCGGGGGATATCCGCAAACTCATTATCGGTCAGCTCGGGATAATAAAGTGGGCGGTGTCCGATACGGCGGGAATAAAATAATTGATCTCCATTTATGGTAAAGTCGAATATAGATTTGCCTTCAAGGAAAAAGGGTCGTTTCTCATCGTAAAAGGTCTCGAAAGCTGTAAGATTCAGAACCGATGGATCTGCTTCAACTTGACCAAAATCCGGATTGATTGTAAAATCGATGGTAAAGTTACTCGATAATCCTATTTTCCCGTCGACGCCCGCATTAGGTATGAAATCAGTACCATCAACAAATGGATTGCCTGGCTCTAAAGGATACTTATTATAACTCATTGTCCCATAGGGTAAGAGCTCTATCCGGCGTTGTTTTTTTAAATTACTAATACCGTGTAGCTCACCAAAATTATCCGGCCAACTCGGTGCATCGATAGGAAAGACATTCCACTGATCCTCTTCTTTATTTCGATATATCCATCGCCACACATGAAGACCCCAAACATGCTCCGGTTTATCAGGAAACCGAAGCTGACTCAATGGAATTTTCATCTCCGCTGTCCAGGCCGAGTCTTCAAATGCAACCTTTCCTTCCCAAACTGCATCCCAGTTAAAAAGAAAATTCTTATCAATCATCGATAGATCTGTTTTACTACCGGCAGAAGTCAGATCAAATTCATATGCTGTTCGTAAATCATGATGACTATCAAAAGCAATTCCAATAATATCACCACTCATATTATCACGTCTGCTGGATATAATTACGATAGAATCAGGATCATCAAAACACCGGAAAGCAGCATAGAGATTGTTATCATCATACAACAGTTTAAACTCTGTCTGCCGTGTCGGCTCGGCATCATTCTTTGGTAAAAATTGTCTGAAGTTCGTCGACCACTCACCCTGATGAATCCAGCATTCGTCTGTAAGACTCCCATCAATATCCGGTTCATCTCCAGTCAAACGCTGAAGCGTATACTTTCTCTTTTCTTTTAGCGGTCCGGCATTCGCATCGTACCAGCTTTGAGAAAAAATTAAAAACAGTAAAAATACAATCTTTAAAAAAAAATCAACGACACGAGGTAAGATCCCGCCCAGGTGGGCTAACATACATAATTTATACGCTGCGCCGCCGCGAGAATAAGGGTTAATCATTTACCGATTACTTTTCCGTATGTTTACATGGTTAAAAATCTTACATATCTGACATTTCATTAAATCATAATTTTGAAATCAACTACCAAAGTGTCGACCCGTCTTCGGTTAACTCCAGTAATTCCTTATCATGGTTATGACGGATGATACAAGTGTTATCAAAAAACATGGTATTACCATTATCTTCTGTGTATGGTTCCCACTTGGGTAGGCCATCATGATTCGGGTCCCCATACCTGGCGAAATTAATCCAGGCGAGACTCACTTTATCTGCAAGTGCATATGCTTCTTTTCCGCCCCCGGTCATTTCTTCACATAAATGAATATTATTGAATACAAAGGGCAATTCCATGCAATGAATCGCTTTATATGAACCATCAAAAACAGGTGATTGCCAGGTGAACATATACATAAAAACCGGTACCCTGGTATTCGCCGACTTTAAATTGGCATGTTTTACTGTTCCCCGGCGAAACATAAGATCCACATCAATTAAATCTGTAGGATCTGTATCTTCCGGAAAAGCTTTCTTTACAGCAGCAATGTATGCATCAGCCTTGTCTTTATATCTCTTCTTAATAAAGCGCATGATTGAATCGGAGGGTGCATATTTTAAGGGAGGATTTCCCCACAAAGAAGCGATAAATTCATTTTTTGTTGAACCAATCATCAAAGGTACATCTTTGGATATGGCTAATGCCCGGGGATCTTTAAAATCATAGGGTAAAAACTCTCCATCCTCTGTCGGACTCAATCCAAATCCGTAACCTGCCGGTGGATTTCCCTCTTCAGTAAGTTCTTCCCGGACTTTTTTTAGGGCGGATTGATAGGACGCAACAAGTGTCTCGTAAGGTATTTTTTGAATAGAATCGATTTCTGTTGCTATCAAACCGAGATCGGCAACAAGGGCTTCACCGATCCTTTTGGTGACTTCCTGTTTCTGAAACCTTGGATTTGCGCCACTTTGAACGACCGCTCGATGGAAGAGACCTTTTGCTGAAGGCGCACTCATCAATGTGCTGACCTTGCCTCCTCCCCCGGATTGACCAAAAATGGTGACATTGCCTGGATCACCACCAAAATTAGCAATATTATCCCGAATCCATTCAAGGGCTGCGACCAGATCGATCATACCAACATTTACTGAGAGTTTATATTTTTCTCCGAAGGATGATAAATCTGTAAATCCCAATACATTGAGCCGATGATTAACAGAAACGTAAACAATATCTCCTTTTTTGCTGATATTTTCCCCATCATAGGAAGGAAGTTCCTGAGAGGAACCAAAGGTGTATCCGCCACCGTGGATCCATACCATAACCGGTCTTTTCTTATTATCATTAATTTCCGGTGTCCAGATATTCAGACGCAGACAATCTTCGCCAAAATATCCCCAATCATGCTGGAATATAAACTCTACTTCATCCGATCTGACAGTTGGCGGTGTCATGTTAGGACACGTGGGACCCCAGGCCATTGAGCTTCTTATCCCTTCCCATGGTGTTGCCTTGCGCGGCGGCTCAAAACGGTTTGCTTCAGCATAAGGAATACCTTTATAAATATAAATACCATTATGGATGTATCCCCGCACCTTCCCCGAAGTGGTTTGAGCGACAGCAATATTCTTACCGGCAATAATCGGAGTACTGTCTGATTCCTTTGATTCTTGAGAAATTGATGATATAAATGTTATTAAGATGAGAATGATAGTGTTATGGATCATCTTCATTTCTAATCTCCCTTTTCCAGATTGTGTCGATCTAAAAAACCACAGAGGTCACTGAGGATACAATGATTACTTTTGTCATCCCGCCGAGGCGGGATGACAATAATACCTAATTCTCAGTGTTCTCTGTGGTTTTGTTTTTTTATTTTTTATCTGCTTGGTTTGTTGTGTCTGTTAGTTGCTCCCATAGATGTTTATATGGTTGATAGGGCTCGAATTCTTTGCCCCAGATATGTCTGAGCATCACTGCATACTGTACTGCCATTGACACTGAAACTTCCCGGCCCCAGTAATCTTCCTCATGCGTTCCATGGGACTGTCCAAAGTGAAAAGGTATATTGTTCTCAACGAGTAAAGTCATAAACTCCCGGGTTGAGCCAATCAAAAAATCTTCATCGCCGCAATCCAGATAGATGTGCGGGAGTTTTTCTTTTGGAACTTCCAGCACCAATTTGAAAGGATCGACCTTTTCGGCATCCTCAACCGTGACAAATGGTTTTCCTTTGGGTGTTCTCTCGGCAAAAGTGGAAAAACCGGGAATATCTATGTCTAAATAACGCGTGGTATCATTCATGAAAAAGGGCATATTCATGTTACGAGTGTCTTCTCCTTTTCGGATGGCAGCTGCCGCATCTTTGGCAGCGCTTAGTCCGCCACTGTGGCTTCCTATGGAGCAAAATAAATCCGGATGGGTTAATCCAAGTGAGAGTCCTCCAAAACCTCCCATGGAAATACCGTTAATTGCCCTTCCCTTTCTTTCAGGAATCGTACGATAATTTTTGTCAACATAACCAATAACATCCTTAGTTACATGATCGGCAAAATTATAAGGCCGGCCATCATCGGATTGTGCCCAGTTGACATACAATGAATTTCCGACATCGACCATGACAACGATCATATCAAAGCGGTTCAGATACTGAGGAACACCCACATTTACGAATTCATGATAATTTGATGTGAATCCATGACAAAGGTAGAGCACGGGGTACGATAATCCACTCTCTGCATATCCGCGTGGAAGGACGATATTGATATGCATATCCCGCTGCAGTGATTCGGAAAAAAAACTGACATCATACACCGGCAATGGCTCTAGTCCTATATGTCCCAGTGTATACTGATCCCGATCTGGAGAACATGCAGCAAAAATGAGCAGAATGAATCCGATTGGCAGAATGGAATAAAGCAGTTTTTGAATCATTTTTTGCCTCCTTTGATATAAAATTCACAATTTAATATCGTAAACGCGTGATCTGTGGAATCTTGGTATATTAATCAAGGGATGGAAATGAATCTAATCATTTAATGTGAAATATAAAAGCTGTGTGCCTCGGTGTAATTCCGTGGTTACAAATTCTTAACCACTCTTAATTCCATTTCTGTACTGCACAGGTGTTATGCCGGTTTCTCTTTTAAATAAATAACTCATATAAGAAACGTGCTCAAAACCTGCTCTTTCTGCGACATCAAATAAAGTTAGATCCGTATCGTGTAATAATTCTTTTATGCGGTTTACTCTAACTCTTTGCATTTCTTTGTAAGGCGTTCTTCCCACAATATTCTCAAATGTCCTTTCAAAAACTCTT
>Ga0209536_100007533_pt1 | contig 16492 bp, 11 predicted proteins | sample DeeMarSeWOR28_12_FD_187461 | JGI IMG/M metagenome (GOLD analysis project Ga0209536, IMG submission 187461) | Marine sediment microbial communities from White Oak River estuary, North Carolina - WOR-2-8_12 (SPAdes) (version 2) | ecosystem: Environmental > Aquatic > Marine > Intertidal zone >... | reverse complement strand
CGGTACGAGTGCACGATGTGGAGCACGTTCAACTGCTGACGCTTGTACTCGTGGATGCGCTTGACCTGGACGTCGAACATCGAGTCGAGATCGGCCTCGACCTTCATGAGCCGATGCGCTCGTTCGGCGGCAGCCCGTTTTCGTGCGGTCTTGACGGCCCGCCATTGCGCCTGAAACTCGCGGTCATCCGCAAGCCCCTCGAGCCTGCGCAGCTGGGCCAGGTCGGTGATCCACGCTTCGCCGATGCGGTCGGTGATCAGCTCCGCCAGGTCCGGGTTGGCAAGGGCAACGAAACGCCGGGGTGTGACGCCATTGGTCTTGTTATTGAACTTTCCAGGGTAAAACTCGTGAAAGTCCCGCATCACACGGGTCTCGAGCAAGTTGGTGTGTAGGGCGGAGACGCCATTGACCGAGAAGCTCCCCACCGTGGCGAGATTAGCCATGCGCACCGAGCCGCCGCCGTGGTCATCGATGAGGGACATCCGCTGTTGCCTCTCGTAGTCGCTTGGGAAGCGTTGGCGCACCTCGGCCATGAAGCGGGCATTGATCTCGTAGATGATCTCCAAGTGACGCGGCAGCAATCGCCCAAACATCGATAGCGGCCAGGTTTCGAGGGCCTCGGGAAGCAAGGTGTGATTGGTGTAGGCGAAGGTTTCGGAGCTGATTCGCCAGGCGGCCTCCCAGCTCATCCCGTGCTCGTCGAGCAGCAGCCGCATCAGCTCCGGTATGGCGAGCGCCGGATGGGTGTCGTTCAGCTGAATCGCGAAGCCTTCATTCAGATTTTCGGGCCGACCGCCGCGAACCTGGTGCAGCCGCAACAAATCCTGAAGCGAGCACGACACGAGAAAGTACTGCTGCCGAAGCCTGAGCTCTTTGCCCTGCGCAGGCTCGTCATTGGGATAGAGCACTTTGGTCAGCGTTTCCGAGGCCACCTTGCGCTCGACCGCACCGTAGTAGTCGCCCACGTTGAAGCTTCCAAAGTCGAACGTTTCGGCGGCTTCCGCAGCCCAGAGGCGCAGCATGTTCATGTTGTTGACCTTGTAGCCGGGAATCGGCGTGGCGTACGCGACACCTTTGACCACGGTGTCTGGGCGCCAGCGGGCCTGGTAGCGACCATTCTCATCCATATAGGATTCGGTATGACCGCCGAATCCCACCGGATAGCTATACTCCGGCCGGACGACTTCCCAAGGGTTGCCCTGACGCAACCACTTGTCGGTCCGCTCGACCTGCCAGCCGTCGCGGATCTGCTGCTGGAAGATGCCGAACTCGTATCGCAGGCCGTAACCCACAGCCGGGATCTGCAAGGTGGAAAGGGAGTCCATGAAGCACGCGGCCAGACGACCCAGTCCGCCATTTCCGAGGCCCGGCTCGCGTTCTTCGTCGATGAGCTCGTCGAGGTTTTGCCCGAGCGACGCAACGGCCTGTGCAACTTGGTCGCGGATGCCGAGGTTCAAGAGCGCGTTGCCCAGCGAAGGCCCCAGGAGATACTCGGCTGACAGATAACAGACCACGCGGGTCGGCTGAGCCAGCAAAGCCCTGGCCGTGCTCAGCCAACGCTGCATGAGCCGGTCTCGCACGGTGTACGCGACCGCCAGGTAATAGTCCGATCGGGTCGCTAGTGCGGGGACGTTGCCGCAGCGATAGAAAAGGTTTTCCTGAATCGCCCGGCGCAGCGTGTTGACACCGACTCCGGTCCGGTCGTCTTCGACAACCGCTGGTTGTTGGGATGGCGAGCCCTTGGCGTTCATTTCCGTGTCCTCCAGGAATGAGCCCAGTAGGTTGGGGGCCTACGAGTGTCGACTCTCGCCCAAAGGATGGCAAGGGGATCTCCACGGAAAGACTTCGTTTTCCTTTTCAGCAGTGGTTTGGGCGCAAAAGGATCCGCGAGGGACGCGGAAGTCCAGGTGCTCCCTCGGACGGTGCGCTCACGTTCTGGTAGCGCCTCCAAGAGGTCAGAGCCGGTCCGCTGCCTCTGCGAGTGCGCGAAGCCGCCTGGCGAGCGCGCGACTCAGCTGGCCTTGCTCTACCCTCCAGGTCCAGTTGCCGTTCGTGGTTCCGGGACGATTCATCCGGTGGCGTCCGTCGAGATGAAGCAGATCTTGAAGTGGGAAGATCACGGTGTCGGCAGGGGACCCGAGAAGTGCCCGAATCGCGGCGTCGACGACGTCTAGGTCCCGGCTGGTCCCGAAGTAGCGCTGGACGCGCAGGAGCTCTGCATCGGCGGTCGCGTCGTTGGACTGGGCCTGGCGCTGGAGGTCTCGGTACCAGCCTAGCATCGTGTTGCTGTCGTGGGTCCCGGTGAACGCCACGCTCCTTCGTGGGTAGGCGTCGGGGTGGTGCACACGGTTTTCAGGGTCGCCACCAAACGCAAATTGCAGCACCTTCATCCCCGGGAGGCCGTAGCGATCGCGGAGGTCCCAGACCTCCTGGCTGACTGCTCCGAGGTCCTCCGCGATGAACGGGAGCTCGCCATGCACTCGCGTCAGCTCCTCGAAAAACGCGTGCCCGGGAGCATCGATCCACTGTCCATCCATGGCCGTCTCGGACTCACTCGGAATCCGCCAGTATCGCGAAAAACCGATGAAGTGGTCGAGCCGCAGCAGGTCGAAGAGCTCGAGCTGGCGCTGCAGCCGGGACTTCCACCATCCAAATCCTGTGCGTTCGTGCTGCTCCCAGTCGTACAGGGCGTTTCCCCAACGCTGTCCATCCGCGGCAAATGCGTCAGGCGGAGCGCCAGCGACGAACCTGGGGCGACCATCTGCGTCTAGGAGAAACGCCTCGGGGTGGCTCCAGACGTCCGCGCTCCGATGCGCGACGAACATGGGTACGTCACCGATCAGCCCTATGCGCCTGTCTTTACAATGGTTTCGAAGCGCATCCCATTGTCGGTCGATGAGAAATTGCTCGAACGCGAAATAGTCGATCTGGTCCGCAGACTCGTCGCGCACGGCGGAGAGCACCGATGGCTGCCGCCGAGCGAGGTCTTCCGGCCAGGTCGTCCAATCGGCAGTCCCGTACCGTGCCCGAAGCGTGATGAACAAGCAGAAGTCGTCTAGCCAGACGCGCTCACGATCTCGAAATTCGCCGAAGGAACGCCTCATTTCCGCTGAGCCTCGCGCGATGAACGTCCGATACGCTTCCATGAGGAGCTTGGGCCGAAGGCGCTTGGAGCTTCCGAAATCGGCGCTTGCGGTCTTGGAGCGAGGTACAATACGCGGGAGTGAGCGTTCGCTTAGCAAGCCGTCCTCGCTTAGAGCCTTCGGCGAAATCATCAACGGCTCGCAGGCGAAGGCCGAGATGCTGGAGTAGGGTGATTCAAAATCACCGATCGGATTGAGCGGGAGAGTCTGCCACCAGCCCTGGCCGGCTTCAGCGAGGAAATCTGCGAACGCATGTGCGGACGGGCCCAGATCCCCCGTATACGGACCGCCAGGAAGCGAGGTGATGTGTAGAAGAACGCCGCTGCGCCTAGGGAGCTCCACAGTCAGCTCTGACTACGCTCTGCGACGAGGACTACGGTCGAGTAGGGCTGCACGACGTGCTTGAGCTCGGTCACGATGACCGCTTCCTCGGGATCGGTGAAGTCGTGAGGCGACTGCCGGTGCGTGTCGATCAAGCGCCGCCACCGGCTTGGCTCACCCTCCCGGATGGAAGGGAGCTCGAATGCAAGCGGCTCTGAGTATGCGTTGAACATGAAGTGCCACCAATAGTGAAAAACGTCGACGGAAAAAGCCAGGCTTCGCGAGTGTCGTGCGACATCGGGTTTGTTGAGCTTCACGCCGTGCCAGTGTACTGGAACCGCGCGGAGCAAGGCAGATAGGGTCAAGCCCGGCACTTCGAAGGCTACGCTCAATCGCAAGTGGATTAGCTTTCTCACGAAACGATGGAGACCGGCGTGCTTTTCGAGAAGTCTCCAGTCGAACCAGCTGAGCTCGCTGTCGTGGCAATAGGGGTTGTTGTTGCCGTGTTGGGTTCGGCGCGCTTCATCACCCATCAGCAACATCGGTACACCCAACGACAGAAGATTCGTCGTGAAGAAGTTCTTGATCTGCTGGTTGCGGAGTTGCTCGATTGCCGGGTCATCGCTCGGGCCTTCGACGCCGCAGTTCCAGCTCAGGTTGTAGTCGGAGCCATCGCGGTTCTGTTCTTGGTTCTGCCAATTGTGCTTTTCGTCGTAAGAGACGAGATCGTTGAGCGTGAATCCGTCGTGACAGGTCACGAAGTTGATGCTCTGCTCGGGCTCGCGCCCCTGGCCCCCGTAGATATCGGGGCTCGCGAGAAACCGCGCTGCAAGCTTTTCAACGTGCCCCTCGTCGCCTCGGACGAAACCGCGCACGTCGTCGCGAAACCGCCCGTTCCATTCCTTCCAGTGGTCGCCGAAGAAACTGCCCACCTGATAGAGCCCCGCGGCATCCCACGCCTCTGCGATGAGCTTGGTGCCGCTCAGAACCGGGTCGGTTTCGATGTCCCAGAGCACCGGCGGACTTGCCACCACGTCACCCTCGGTGTCACGCGAAAGGATGGACGCGAGGTCAAACCGGAAGCCATCGACGTGCATCTCGGTTACCCAATGGCGCAAGCTGTCGAGAATCATGCGCCGCACCACCGCATGGTTGGCGTTGAGCGTGTTCCCCGTCCCGCTGTAGTTCGCATAGCGTGACCGATTTTCGCGTTCGAGACTGTAGTAGGTCTCGTTGGCGAGACCCTTGAATGAAAGCGTAGGGCCATCTTCGCCCGCCTCGGCTGTATGGTTGTAGACCACGTCGAGAATGACTTCGATGTCGGCGCGGTGGAGCGCCTTGACCATGTCTCGAAACTCGTCGAGGACGCCCAAGGGCTCGTCGCAGGATGCGTAGGCACAGTGAGGCGCGAAGAAGGAGATCGGGTTGTAGCCCCAGTAGTTGCTCAGGCCCGGTGGCGCCTCCTGAGGGTCGAATAGAAACACCGGCATGAGCTCGACTGCGGTTACACCGAGGTCGGTCAAGTACGGGATCTTTTCGATGAGACCCGCGTAGGTTCCGCGCTTCGCGGGAGAAACCCCCGAGCTCGGGTGCCTCGTGAACCCACGAAGGTGGATTTCGTAGATGACCGTGTTGGAGAAGGCGTGCCTTGGAAAGATGTCCCCTTCCCAGTCGTACGCGCCGAGGTCCGCCACGACGCTCTTCATCGCAGTCGCTGCCGTATCGCCTGGCCGGCGTGCCGCCTCGCGATCATAGCTTCGGGGTACCGCAGCGGCTCGACCATAGGGATCGAGCAGCACCTTCTCCCGGTCGTAGCGAAGGCCTTCCCCCGGGGCATAGGGACCCTCTGCGCGATAGGCATAGAGTTGGCCTGGCCAGATTCCCGGCACGAAGGCATGCCAGTAGTGAAATGTCCGATGGGTTCTGGATGGGTCGAACCGGATGACCCGCGACGGTTGCGGGTCGTCGGGACGGTCGAACAGAAGCAGCTCGAGCGCTCTGCAATGCTTCGAATAGATGCTGAAGTTCACGCCGCCCGGCTGAGGCGTCGCACCCAAGGGAAAGCTTTGTCCCGCGCCGATCATGCCGTTCGCTTCGTTAGCGTGCTGGGCGGATGGAACTCGTCGGACACCAGCCCCCCGAATCTCGCCTGCACCGCCTCCCACATTGCCCAGCAGAGTTTAGTCGAACACACCCTGTTTGGGTCGAAGGAGTACAAATTCGGACAAAAAAAGCCGCGAGCGCGGCAGGCGATTCATGAGGGCTGGGCCTCCCCTCCCCCAACCCCCCAAGGCCGCCTCGATGCCCACTTCGTAAGGCAGGTCGTGCGCTTCCTCGGCGGGCCAGCCAGCGAGGAGCTGCTCTCGCGTGCAATGCACCGTCAAGGTGTCCGAGGGCTGGAAGCGACGACCTTTTCGACCGCTTCGAGCAGGCTCTTGCTATAAACGCGGCCTGCCAGGTTGTCGCGCGCCTTCTTCGCGACTGCATCCCACTCCGCTTTGTAAGGCGAGGTGTCCACTTCGATCATGCCGCGGGCGACGAGCGACGCGTAAGCTTTCGCGTCGTCACGACGGACCAGCGCGTCGTTCGCCTTGGATGCGCGCACGCTGCTCGAGAGCAAGACCTTCTGATCGTGCTCGGAGAGCTCGTCGAACTTCTCTTGCGTCACGATTCCGCCACCAACCATGATGTTGAAATTGTCTTTCGCCATGTACTTGAGGCGCGTGTACCACTGGAGCGCGACCGCCGCGAGGGCGGATGCGGGAACCGTGTCGACCATGCGGGTCTGCAATCCGCCATAGACTTCGGGAAGGCCCATCCGAACTGGGTTGGCGCCGATCACGCTGATGAATTCTGCGAAGACCGGATCATCTTTCCAGGCCCACGGCCGGAAGCTCTTGAGGTCGTCGGGCCTGACGAAAGGGTTGGCCGAGAAGAGCCGGTTCTTGCCGGCTTCGCCCCAGTTGAGCAGCACGAAGCCAGCGTCTTTGAACAGTTTGGTGAAGCGGTCGTTGAGCTCAGTCCGTGCGCGCGTGAGCTGCTCGTATTCGGTGAGCAAGCCGGGCGCTGTCAGCACGAGCACCGGACGCGCGACCATTCCGAGCCCCGTCGTTGAAATTCCGGCGCCGTCCATCTGCCCCGCGCGCATCTTTCGGACGAAGTCGCGCTCGTCGCCCTGGCTGCCGCCGGAGTAGAAGCGGAGCTCAACGCGGTTGTTGGTTTCCTTCTTGACGCTACGGTTCCAGGCTTTCGAGATCTTCATGAAACCGGAGCCCGCGGGTGCGAGCGAGGCAAAGCGAATGATGATGGGTCCGGTGGCGCGGGCTTGGGGCGTCGAGACGGCTCCAGGCACCGAGAATGCGCCGGCAGCGAGAAGGAAGATGAAGCGGGAGCGGATCTTCGTCATGGGGTGAGCGATACCCGCTTCCGACGGCATTGCCAAGCTGGCGAAGGGAACGATAGTCGAGCCTGCGGAGGAAAGAACGATGAGGGATGAAGCCACGGTCGAACGACTCGCCGAGCTCTTCCGGCAAACCGGTGAAGCCCATCACGCGGCATTCCTGCACGCTGAAGGCGAAGATCCAGAGTGGCCGCTCTGGTACGCGGAGCATCTTCAGGGTCGCTTGGCGCCATTTTTGGCCGCCCCGTTGACCCGAAGTCGATTGGTGTTCTGTCTGATCGGGGCCGACGATGAGCACCGTGCGACGGAGTCGGACATTGCGTGGCCCGAATACTACGCGCGCAGGTTTCTCGAATGCCTCGGTCCTACCGAGGCGCCGGACGAGGACAGATTGTCCCTCTACTATTTCGACGGCTGTCCGTTCTGTGTTCGGGTGCTCCGCGCGATCGACGCGCTTGACCTCGACGTCGAGCTTCGCAACATCTACACTCATCCTGCCCATCTCGCCGAGCTCCGCGAGGCGCGGGGTCGAACGACCGTGCCTGTCCTTAGAATCACCAGCCCGGACGGCAAAGATCGCTGGATGCCGGAGTCGGCGGACATCGTACGGTACCTGGAAGCGACCTACGGCCGCGCGGCCGACTGACACTACTTTCCGGTCCCGGGCTCGGCACCAGCGAACCCTTCCGGCACTCCCCGCAGGTGCAAGTCCCGCTGCGGGAATGGAATCTCGATGCCGGCCTCGTTCAACGCCTCGTTGATCGCTACGTAGACGGCGCTCGGCACGTCCAAGACATCTGAAGGGTCCATGAAGATCCGGAGCTCGAAATCGAGCGAGCTTTCGCCGAATCCCCGAAACAGGGCCAGCGGCTTCGGGTTCTCGAAGACTTTCTCGTTGCTCGCCGCGACCTCCCTCAGGATCTCGAGGACTCGATTGGGGTCCGTTCCATAGGCCACGCCGAGGGGGATGGTCACCCGCTGCTGACGGGCCGCGAGGGTCCAATTGATGACTCGGCCCGAGATCAGGTCGCCATTGGGCACGATTACCTCAGCACCGTCGAAGGTGCGGACCGTGCTGGCCCGAATCCCAATACTGCTCACGTTCCCCAGGATCTGGTCGATCTCGATCTTGTCGTGCAAGCGAATCGGACGCTCTGTCAAGAGCACGAAGCCCGAGACGAAGTTGTTGACCAGGTTCTGGAGCCCAAAGCCGATGCCGACGCCGAGCGCGCTCAGGACGATGGTCAGTCTGTCGAGCGGGATTCCCAGCACCGATAGAGCGGCGACAAAGCCAATGGCGATGATCGCGTAGCGTGTGAACGTCGTGAGCGCGAACGGGACTCCCTGCCGCATGTGAAGTCGCGGAAGAATTTCTTGGCCGAGGACGAAGCTCACGAATCGCGCGATGATCCAGCCCAACCACAGAACGAAAAAGAAGCCGAAGAAGTCCCCAAACGTCACGCCCGTATCGGCGAGACCCATCCCCTAATCGGAAGACGGCCACCGCCCCAGGACACGTGCCATCGGCCGCCAGGCCGATGTGATGTCCGAAATCGACCAGGCAAACAAAGCAGCGGTGAGAAGACGTAAGATGCGGCTCAAGGTTTTCGCGATGACGTCCCGATTCGCTCGGACCATCCGGAAAACATCGAAGCGGCCGGTGTGCACGCCGGTCAAGAGAAGGGCCTCGACGACGCGCTCCAGGGCCATGTAGGCAGTCGCCGTAATCGTTCCGATAATCACGAAAACGGAGGCTTCCGTTGCCAGAAAGATATAGCCTAGAACGGCTGCGCATACGCCCACGATGCCGCTCAGCAAGGCAAGCCTGACCCAAAGGCTCGTCACCGAGAACCACAGGCCCCCCCGGACACGCTGCGGCACATCTGCTCTGCGTAGAAGGCGAATGAGCCACGCTGCGCCCGCTACGGCAAGAAGCAGCTGCGCAAGCAGTAGGGCGCGCTCGATTTCAGGGTGTCCCGAGGCTAGGGCTACGACGATTTGGAAGGTCCCGAGCACGGCGAGCCCAATGAGCGCACGCCGGAGGCCCGCGGGTACCATCTCTTTGTAGACCACGAACCAGACGGGGATAGCGACGACCCAGGTGAGCAAGATCATCTCCACCGTGCGGTCCGAATGGAGGAAGCGGGCGACTGCGATGCTCACGAGAAGGGCTGCCGGCCAGGGATGACGAAGCGCCTGGCTTGCCTGCAGCTCCCAAGCGGTGCCACTCTCGTTCTGACGCTCTGCGGTTCTTTCCGTCACGACCGCGCGGGCTCTCGTGATGAGAAGCCCGAGGAGAAGCGCGATGAGAGCCTGGAAGATCAGCAGCGCGCGTCTGCCAATCAAGTAATCCTGGACGGCTGGCCACGAGAAGCCCAAGTCGTAGCCTTCCCACGTGCCTTTATCGGCCAGGCGTTCACCAGCCTTCCAGATGGGCGGGGCCTGTTTTTCGAAGACGCTGTCGACCACCGCGCCTTGCTCGACGCCAACGCGCTGTTGGGCTACGCGAAGCCCGTCGCGAACATCCAGGGCCCTGGATTGAACCTCGAGCACTTCGCTGGCCTTCCCCTGCAGCAGCTTGCCGCCCTCGCGGAGCCCTTGCAGGATCGACGCGGCGCGATCGACCACCTGCTTTGGAAGGGAGCGCTTTCGCCCTCGTCTTAGCGCTTCGGCCCAGAGCGCGACGTCCTCGTCGTTCTGCGTCATCAGCGCTTCGAGCTCAGCTCCGTAAGCGCTGATTTTCGCGACCTGCCGGTCGACCCGCGCTTCGAGGAATTCAAGCCGAGCTTGCAGGTCGTTGAGCTCGGAGCTCATCATTCGTCGAGCCCCCAGCGCATCGATCCTCTCGCCCAGCGCCGCACCCTCGGCATCCACCTCATCGAGCGCTTCGGTGACGTCCGCGAGCACGTCGATCACCGACAGCTCCGTCTTGATGCGAGAGATCCGCTCTTCCACGGCCGCAGCCTCGATGGCGAAGTCCGAGCCCGTGAGCTTCTTGGGGGCTTCGGGCGGAGGGGCGTCCGGTGCAGCCTCGGGTTGAGGTGCTGGGGTCTGGGCATGCGCGACTTGCGCGCCCATGAGGCCGACAGCGCAGACGAGTGAAAACGCAGCCACCCAAGGCACAGCCAGATTGGAGCTCTCCAGCATCGAGACCCCACTTAGCACGGTTGGGTCCCCGGGGCGCAGCATGGAGGACCATTTCCGCCGGGATGACGACCGATCAAGGCGCGGCGCTGTGGAACTGCGCGTACGAGGGCCAAAGCTGATGAATGGCGCCATCTACACGGGCCTTCACGCAGCCGCCACGATCATTCACACTCAGGTCAGTACGCTTGGCGCTCCGTGGCTGAGCGCAAAGAATATGAATCTCGGAGGAGACGAATGATCACCGCGCTGGTCGTGCTTTTTCACGCCTTGGGTTTCGGCTCGTCGGTTCACGCCGTGATGAGCACGCGCACCTCGCAAGGGGCGATCGCATGGGCGGTGAGCCTCAACACGTTCCCGTATTTGGCGGTGCCTGCGTACTGGGTGTTCGGGCGCAGCAAGTTTCAAGGGTACGTCGTCGCTCGGCGGAGCAACGATGAGCGCACAGATCAAATTGAGAGGGAAGCGATCGAAACGGTGGGCCCGTATCGAGTGCCGGAGAGCGAGCGACCAGAAGCAACGAGTGCGGCGGAAGGCTTGGCGAACATGCCAGTGCTTCGCGGGAACCGAGTGGATCTGCTGATCGATGGCGACGCGACGTTCAAGAGCATCTTGGACGGCATCGACGAGGCCCACGAGTACGTTTTGGTGCAGTTTTACATCGTGCACGACGACGATCTGGGGCGAGCTCTCAAGGACCATCTTCTCGCCAAGGCCAAGCAGGGGCTGCGGGTGTATTTCCTCTATGACGAAATCGGATGTCACGATCTTCGAAGCAGCTACGCGCAAGAGCTCAGCGATGCCGGTGTGGAAATCCACGAGTTCAATACGCGCAAAGGGCGTCGCAACCGCTTCCAGCTCAATTTCCGCAATCATCGCAAGATCGTGGTCACGGACGGACGAGTGGCCTGGATCGGTGGCCACAATGTCGGCGACGAATACATGGGCAAAGATCCGGAGTTTGGTCATTGGCGGGACACCCATGTGCGCATCGAGGGGCCCGCCGTCTTGAAGGCGCAGATCTCGTTCGCCGAGGATTGGTACTGGGCGACCGAGACCCTGCCCAAGCTCAACTGGGTCGCGCGCCCCGCCCCCGATGGCAGCGATAGCCGCGTGCTGATCATCCCCACGGGCCCTGCCGACGAGCTCGAAACTGCGAACCTCATGTTCGTCCATGCGATCAACACGGCCCAGAAGCGGATTTGGATCGCGAGCCCCTACTTCGTGCCGGAGCATTCGGTGATTGTCGCTTTGCAGCTAGCCGGCTTGCGCGGCGTGGATGTGCGGATTCTGATCCCCGACAAGCCCGATCACATGCTGGTCTATTTGGCCGCATACTCGTACTTCGATGACGCAGGTCGCACGGGAGCAAAGTTCTATCGGTACCAGCATGGCTTCCTTCACGAGAAGGCCATGTTGATTGACGAAGGCGTGGCCACGATCGGAACCGCAAACTTCGACAATCGGTCGTTCCGCCTGAACTTCGAGATCACGGCAGCCATCGTCGATCCGACATTCGCGTCCAAAGTCGAAGAGATGTTCGAGAACGATTTCAAGCACGCCCGGCTCATGGAACAGGGCGAGTACGACCGAGAGCCCTGGTGGTTCCGCCTTGGCGTCCGCCTCGCCCGCCTCACCGCCCCCATCCAGTGAATCGGGACAGTCCCCTCTTTTATTGAGACGGGTTTTCGCCGAAGAGCTGCTGGTCCATCTGCTGGAGACGATCGTTGTGCTCGTTCGCCGACTCGAGGACCTTCAAGACCTTTTCGGCGTGCTCAGGCGCGTATCGAACGAGCCGGCCCGGCTCCCCGCTGAGTCCGTAGTTCCCGACGGGCTCTTCATTGCGGGTCGCCCAAAAGACCGAACCGCAGAGCAATGCTCCAAGCAAGAGAAGAGCCCCGATTCTCATCCCTACAGCCTAGATGAATCGCAGCGACCATGCCCAGGCACCATCGCCTTGCCTTCGAATTGTTCCCTGGCCGACGGGGAGCATCGACTTCACGCGATGCCATTAAGCCCCGGAGCCCCGCGGACGACGCGAACGTCGACTTTGCGGGGCCCCATAAGACAGTCCTTACCGTCGTTGCCGTGGGAACTATTGTCGAGTCGAACCCCTACAATTTACTAGTAGGTGGGAGCGGATTTCGCGCGCTTTAGGCCCCCCGATGACGCTAGCCGGGTCCGCACACCACGCACGTTGAAGCACCCTATTCGACCTAGTCAGGGATTCTCTACTCCTTCCTCACCTGCAACAACAGAGGGACCATGGGGGAAGGTAGAGCCGAGCTCCCCTGCGGTCAACTCAGAGTTTGACCGGGCTGGCTTTGAGCGCGGCGCGCCCCTCCTTCACGTACACGGTGAACCGTACCGAAGGTGCGTTGTGGCGTTTCATGACCTGCTCACGCGCGGCATGAAGCTTGCGCAGGAACTTGTCGAACGTGAGCCCAGTCACCGATGCGCCGCATTGCTTCTGGGTCGCGATGAATTGCTCGAAAACCTCTCGGAAGTGGACCTCTTCGCCCTGGTCGGCTGGCGCGGAAGCTTCGATGAGCTCCCGCGACACGTGCTTGACCTGCGTCGACTCGTCGAGCTCGTCGTCGTATTCCGTGTACGAGTCGACGACGGCATTCGGCCGAGTCGGCGGATCGTACGCACCTGACCCCAATTGCTCCTCGCTATGGCGGACGGTCGCCACGACCGCGTGTCGCGACGATGTCGAACGATTCGGCCAAGACGACGGCGTGCGTTGGGGCCGCGACGAGGCTGCGCGCTGTGGACGGGCCGTCGCGGCGTCCATGGCTGGGTGGGCCGTAGGAAGGCCCTCCGAATCGATCGGCGCCCTCCGTGGCGCCTTTGCCGCCGGCGTCTCGACGGGCGCGGGATCGAGCGCGACCTGCTTCGCGGTGGAAGCTTCGGTCGAGATGCCGAAGTAGCCGGTGTTGGAGCTATCACGGGTGGAGCTCAGGATCTGGTCGAGGTCGACCGAAGCGCGTTTGGCTGCATCTTCTTTGAATCCGACGCCCGCGCGCAGGGCCGTATTGAGGTTCTCCGCGATCTTCCGATAGTGCCTTCGCAGTTGTCCCTCTGGTATGCAATCGAGCTCCGCCTTGGCTAGGTTTTCGCTGGTCTTGCGTAGAACCACGACGCCCTTGTCGTGCTCCACGTAGAGCAGGGCTAGGCCCAGGATCAGCAGTAGAAGCGGGATACCGATGACCACCAGCCAGGGAAGCGAAGCCACGTCTTCTTTGAAGGTGTTCGCGAAGAGCCCACCGAGGCCGACCGTGCTTCCCCGGCGGCCGATGAGATAGCCGACTTCCGCGTGCGCCGCTTCGCCTCGAACAAGTGAAGCAATGGCGCGGGTACGTTCGCCTATTTCGACCGAACCTTCACCGCTTTTCATGCTGGCCAGTGCGGATGCGAGGCTACTTCTGAGCTCAGCGCTGCTCGGTGCCTCCGCGCCACCGACGTAGGACGCAATCACGCGATCGCGATAGAAGAATACCACCGTTGCGTTGGGCAACTTGCCGGCTAGACGTTTGGCGAGCCCATCCTTGATCGCGATTCCATGAACCACCGCGCCGACGTATCGGCCGCCGTCGAAGACAGGGCGCGCAGCCATGCGGTATACTTCGCCGTTGTAGACCCAGACGTCGTCTCGCATGAAGCCCCGCAGCGCGTCTGCAACCAGCGGCATCTTTCCGAGCTCGGTGGACTCCATGTCGTTTTTGTCCAGAGTCGCCACCACCTCGCCCTCGGTGTCCACCGCGAAGATCAGGTCCCCCTTGCCCTCTTCGAGTGTTGCGTTGAGAACGTTGAGCTTCTGACTGAGACGCTTCCGCGTTCCCTGGGCAAGCGATCCGGCGCGCCCGCTAGCGCTTCGCAGTATTTGTCGTACTTCAGAATCGACCGCAACGGAGGCCAGGGCATCGAGTCGAAGTCGCGCGTCGAGTCGCTGCCAAAGCTCCGCTTCGACATGGTCGCGGCGAAGCTGCTCTCTGAGCTGGAATTCTGCTTCGCGACTAGCGGCCGACTTGTTCAAGAACGCGCCCGCCAGCGCCCCTCCAACGGCCAAAGCCAGTACCAGGTACCAAAGACGCGACAACATCGGCTACTTCCTCCGGCTCTTGCTGATGGTGAGCGGATCGACCGCAACTGTTCGGCCGGCGGGCACGGTGATACGAACTGATTCGACCTGCTCTGACCCTCGAAGAATTCTCAAGGAGTAGGGGCCGGGCGGAACGTCCTCGAACGTGAACTTTCCGCTGCCGTCGACGGCCGCGCATGCAACAAGCTCGCGCATCGAATGCAAGTAGCCATCGACGTGTCCGTAGATGCGATCGCCCAGCGCCCAGGGCCCACCCTCGGGGACGGAGATCACCCGAGCTTTGCCGGGGCCCGCTTCGAGCGGTGTGAAACCTGCGAGCCCCTCGACCGAAAGCTCGTGCGTAAAGGCATCCCGATTCTCGACCCGGACGGTCGATCCGGCGCGGGCGGCGATGGTGGAAGGACTGAGCCCGCCTCCGCGAAAAGCGAACCTGCAGCCGATCGGTGGTCCAGTGAACTTGCCTGTCAACACCGCCAACACGTCGTCGAAGTCGTCCGTGTCGCCTCGTTCGGGCAGGGCGCCGTTCCAGACCTTCCAGTAGTAATCCTTCTGATCGGAGTCCGAGCTCTCGCTTGCGCCTTGGCTCCGGACCGACCCCTCGACCGATTCGGCAGACGCAACGCCCAAAGCAGCGAACGCAACGCTCGCGCAGACGGCCCCGATGATGATCCAGTTCTTCCGTTCTCCCATTGGTATTGCTGTATTATTACAGCTCTATTGAGAGTGAGGTAACAAAAATCCTCTTTTTTTCGCCGATCCGGGCTACGAGGCCGAGTAGTCGATGAGCTTCACCGGCTGCGGGTGGAGTCGGGCGCGCATCGACTTGCTCATCCCCCCGGGATCACCGCCGATTTCGATGGCGGTTGGCTCCCGGAATTGGAGCTCGACGTCTTCGGCGTAGACATCGATCAAGTCGTCGTGCCGATACGTGCCCCGCCATGCGCTGAGCATGTGTGCAGCGACATGGAGCGGGCTCGTCGCGACTACCCGCAGGCAAAATCGATCCGGAGGGCGGCTCTGTGCAAAGGGAAAGACCCGCGCGCCAAAACCCCAGCACGGAATCGTCGACACGAGCGCCGCGATGCACTCACCCTCGAAGATGACTTCGCCGTCCCGAATCGGCGGACCCTGGGGGGCCCCGTTGCGGTCCAGACGTTCGGCGGCCCCATGGTTGACGATTCGAACTTCCATTCGTGGTCTGAGTGCCAGCTCGGGAATGGTGAGCAGCGGAATTGAAATCGCATAGGACAGCGCGCCCGTCGCGCGCTTGCCGACCCACGGGAGATGGCGGACAAGCGAGCGGACCTCGTGAAAGTGCTTGAGACCAAGCGCATCGAAGCCCGCGCCTGCGAACGGCGTGAGCAGACCCTGCGCTTCGATTAGACGCACATCCTGGTGCGCGCTGTCGTGACGCAGTCGAGCCAAGTCGGCGAACACACCTTTGCGAGAGGTGCCTGCGCCAAGCGCCCAGGCGAGGGAGTTACCGGTGCCAAGTCTGAGAAGCCCAAAGCAAGGCGGCTCCTGGTTCCGATTGCGCGCCTCTTTGCTGATCGAGGTGACCATCCGCACAAACGTCCCGTCGCCGCCTCCGGTGAGCACGACTGGATAGCCCGACTCGACGATCTCGCAGGCGATTCGATCTGCCTCATCGAGGCTCCGCGAAAGGAACAGATCCCCGCTTCCGACCAACTGATCGAAGCTCTCGACGAGCTCGTCGGTGACCTGCCTGGCGTTGCCGTTCAGAACGACGGCTATGCGGTCAGCCTTGGATGACACAGCGCTAGAGCCGAAGAAGCGCGGCGCCCCAGGTGAAACCCGCGCCAAACGCGGGCATCAGAATCAGATCGCCCTTCTTGGCGCGCCCCTCTTGCACGGCTTCGCTGAGCGCGAGTGGAATCGAAGCGGCGGTGGTGTTGCCGTACTTCTCGATGTTGTGGACGATCTTCTCGGGCGCGATTTTGAGCTTTTGCGAAACGAACTCGTTGATCCGCTTGTTGGCTTGGTGGGGGACCATCAGGTCGAGCTCGTCGACTGACACGCCGTTGCGTTCCAATACCGCCAGGCTGACCTCGGGCATCTTGGCCGTAGCCCAGCGGAACACGTTCCGTCCGTTCATCGCTGGATGGATCTTCTTGTTGTCGATCATCTCGTGTGTCAGGCGAGGGTTGTAAGCGCTCGCTGGCGCTTCTAGCCACAGCTCCTTCGCCCCGCTTCCGTCCGCGTGGACTTCCACGTCAATGAGGCCACTGGCCTCGTCGTCGCTTTTCCCGAGGATCGCGCAAGCTGCACCGTCGCCGAAGAGGACAGTCACGTCCCGACCCTCGTCGCTGAAGTCGAGGGCGGTCGAATGAACCTCGGCGCCGACCAGTGCGACCCGCG
>Ga0209536_100007532_pt1 | contig 16492 bp, 13 predicted proteins | sample DeeMarSeWOR28_12_FD_187461 | JGI IMG/M metagenome (GOLD analysis project Ga0209536, IMG submission 187461) | Marine sediment microbial communities from White Oak River estuary, North Carolina - WOR-2-8_12 (SPAdes) (version 2) | ecosystem: Environmental > Aquatic > Marine > Intertidal zone >... | reverse complement strand
TGTCGCCCGGATCGCGAGCCGGCTCGGCGAGATCGACGGCGCGGGGATCCGCTTTGTGACCGGTGCCGAGTCCGGATCGTTCGGCCGGCTGGTGCGCGAGTGGCTCGCCGCCTACGGCTCCCGAGGGCATCTGGCCTTCGAGCCGTTCGCGTACGAAGCACTGCGGCATGCCGGTCGCACGGTGTTCGGGATCGATGCGCCGCCGCGCTACGACTTCTCCGCCGCGCGGTACGTCCTGTCGTTCGGCACGGATTTCCTCGAAACGTTCGGCAGCCCGGTCTCGCAGGCGCGGGAGTTTGCGCAGGGGCACGGGTACGGCGCCGACGGCATGGGGCGCTACGTGCACGTCGAGCCCCGAATGAGCCTGACGGCCATGAGCGCCGACGAGTGGGTGGCGCCGCATCCCGGAACGGACGCGCTGGTGGCGCTCGCCATCGCCGAGGTGATTGTCCGCGACCGCCTGACCGCCTTGCCGGCGGACGTGGGTCGCCTCCGCGGCATGCTCGAGCGGTACGCGCCCGAGTCCGTGGCGGAAGCGACGGGTGTGCCGGCCGATACGATCGAGCGTCTCGCGCGCGAGTTCGTGGCGGCGCCCAGCCTGGCGCTGGCCGGCGGGGTCGGCGCGCAGCACGATGCCGCGCACGCGACGGCCCACGCCGCCGGCGTGCTCAACTACGTGGCGGGGAACGTCGGCCGGACGGTGTTCTTCGACCGGGATGCCCCGTCTCCCCCCGCGACCTACGCCGAGGTGGCCGCGCTCGTCGGGGAGATGCGGGAGGGTGCGGTGGCCGCGGTGTTCGTGCACGGCGCGAATCCGGTACACGCCACACCGCCGTCGCTCGGGTTCGGCGAGGCGCTCCGCGGTGTCCCGTTCAAGGTGAGCTTCTCGCGCTTCATGGACGAGACCGCCGCCGAGTGCGATCTCGTGCTGCCGGATCACGATCCGCTGGAGCAGTGGAACGACGACGTCCCCCGCGCGGGTGTGCGGTCGCTCCAGCAGCCCGTGATGCGCCCGGTGTTCGACACGCGCCAGACCGGCGACGTCCTGCTGGACGTGGTGGCCCGGCGGAGCCAGGTGCCTGCGACGCTGGGGGTCGGCACCTACCGGGCATACCTGCAGCAGGTGTGGACGGGGGTCCAGCGTGATCTGGGTGATCGGCGAGCGTTCGACGCGTTCTGGACCGAAGCGCTGAGCCGTGGCGGGGTGTGGCGGGACGCCGCGTCTCGGCCGGTGGCACTGGCGGCATCCGCGGGGAACGCGCCCGACAGCGACCGCTGGACGCCGGTGGACGGCCGCCTGGCACTGATCGCCTATCCTTCCCCCACGCTGTACGACGGCCGCGGCGCAAACCGTCCGTGGCTGCAGGAGCTGCCCGACCCGGTCACCAAGATCACCTGGTCGACGTGGGTCGAACTGCATCCGGAGACCGCGGCGGAGCACGGCATCGCCGAGGGGGACATCGTCGAGCTCACGACCGATGCGGGTTCGCTGCGACTTCCCGCCTACCTGTATCCCGGCCTGCATCGGGGTGTGGCGGCGGTCCCGATGGGGCAGGGGCACACCGCCTTCGGCCGGTATGCCGAAGGGCGGGGCGCGAACGTGCTCGCGCTCCTCTCCGGCGCTCCGACGGCATGCGGCGGGATCGGCACCTACGGGTCCGTTGGCCTGCGCCACACAGGCGAGCATGAGTTCCTGCCGAAGACCGAGGGCGTGCCCCGTCAGCTGGGGCGCGGCATCGCGCGGGCGATCCCGCTGGCGGAGGTGGGGCACGAGGGCGGGGAGGCGCACGAGGGACACGCGGCGCCCGTCCCGGAGCGCATCGAAGGTGTGCTCGACCGCTGGCAGGAAGGCCAGGACGAGGCCACGAAGTACGGCAACTACGAGGGTGCACGGCCACGCTGGGGGATGGCGGTCGACCTCTCGCGCTGCACCGGCTGCAGCGCCTGCGTCACCGCGTGCTACGCGGAGAACAACCTGCCGACGGTCGGGCCCGAGCAGGTGCGGCGCGGGCGCGAGATGTCGTGGATCCGGATCGAGCGGTACTTCGAGGTCGGCGAGCACGGCGAGCCGTTCGAGGCCCGCGTCGTTCCCATGATGTGCCAGCAGTGCTCGAGTGCGCCCTGCGAGCCGGTCTGCCCCGTCTTCGCGGCGTACCACACCCCCGACGGGTTGAACGGCCAGGTCTACAACCGCTGCGTCGGCACGCGGTACTGCTCGAACAACTGTCCGTACAAGGTGCGCTACTTCAACTACTTCGACTATCAGGCGGCCGCGGACCCGGCGTTCGCGTGGCCCGAGCCGCTGCACTGGCTGCTGAACCCCGACGTCACGGTCCGCTCCAAGGGCGTGATGGAGAAGTGCACGTTCTGCGTCCAGCGGATTCGTGACCGGCAGAACCAGGCGAAGCTCCAGAAGCGCGACACGCTCGAGGACGGCGAGATCCTCACGGCGTGCCAGCAGACATGCCCGTCGGAGGCGATCGTGTTCGGGGACCTGAACGATCCCGACTCGCGCGTGGCCCGGCTCGCACGAGATCGGCGGCAATACCACGTGCTCGGGGATCTCAACACGCGACCGGCGGTGACGTACCTCGAGAAGGTGCGCAACCTGGTGGAGGCGTAGCGGCGAGATGGCGACGATCGTACGCGAAGACCAGATCACGCGCCCGACGTATCACGAGATCACGCGGGACATCGCGGCGACCATTGGCAGTCCGTCGCGGTCCTACTACGTGCTCCTGGGGTTCGTGCTCGTCGTCCTGGCCGTGGGGGTCGGGGCGCTGCTCTACCAGGTCCGCTTCGGGCTCGGCGTGGCCGGCTATCAGCCCCCGGTCATGTGGGGCGTCTACATCACGACCTTCGTGTTCTGGGTCGGCATCGCCCACTCCGGGACGCTGATCTCGGCCATCCTCTACCTGTTCCGCTCGGCGTGGCGCACGGCCGTCTACCGCACGGCCGAAGCAATGACGGTGTTCGCCGTGATGACGGCCGGTCTGTTTCCCGTGATCCACGTCGGCCGGCTGTGGTACGCCTACTGGCTCTTCCCGTACCCGAATCAGCGGCAGCTGTGGGTGAACTTCAAGTCGCCGCTCCTGTGGGACGTGTTCGCCGTGTCGACGTACTTCACGGTGAGCACGCTGTTCCTGATCGTGGGGCTCGTGCCCGACATCGCCGCGCTGCGGGAGAAGGCGACCGGCTGGCGGCGGAAACTCTACGAGGTCACGTCGCTCGGCTGGCGCGGCACCGATCAGCAGTGGCGGCACTACACCCGCGCCTACCTCTACCTCGCCGCGCTCGCGACCCCGCTGGTGCTCTCGGTGCACAGCGTCGTCTCGTGGGACTTCGCGATGTCGATCGTCCCGGGATGGCACGCCACGATCTTCGCTCCCTACTTCGTGGCCGGCGCGATCTACTCCGGCGTCGCCATGGTGGTCACGCTGCTCGTCCCGCTCCGCAAGGTCTTCCGGGTCGAGCGATACATCACCGTCGATCACTTCGAGAACCTCGCGAAGCTGCTGCTGCTCACCGGGATGATCGTGGGCTACGCGTACGGCATCGAGTACTTCATGGCGTGGTACAGTGGGAGTCCGTACGAGCGCGCCTCGTTCTGGAATCGGGCCTTCGGCGACTACTGGTGGGCCACCTGGACGATGATCCTCTGCAACGGGGTGCTGCCGTTCTTCCTGTTCTTCCGCAAGGTGCGCCGCAGCATCCCCGCCATGTTCGTGCTGTCGCTGTTCGTCAACCTCGGCATGTGGTTCGAGCGGTTCGTGATCATCGTCGTGTCGCTCTCGTACGAGTACGAGCCGTATGCGATGGGACACTATACGCCGACCTGGGTGGAGTGGTCGATCCTCGCGGGCAGCTTCGCCTGGTTCTTCATGTGGTTCCTGCTGTTCGCGAAGAACTTCCCGACGGTGTCGATCACCGAGGTGAAGGAGATCATACCGATGCCGCGCAAGGAGAGGGTCCGCACATGAGCGCGCACCCCGGCGGGATCCTCGCATCGTATCGATTCGTCGACGCGGCCGCCGACGCGATCCGGCAGCTGAAGGCCGAGGGGTATCGCGACTTCACCGTGTACACGCCGGTGCCGAACGTCGAGATCGCCCGGGCGATCGGCCACCGGGCGAGCCCCGTGCGGCTGTGGACGCTGATCGGCGGCCTGACCGGCTGCGTCAGCGGGTTCGCGCTGACCCTCTGGATGTCGTTCGACTGGCCGCTCGTCGTGGGCGGGAAACCGATCGGCTCGGTCATCCCCTACGTGGTGATCGCGTTCGAGTTGACGATCCTGTTCGGCGCCGGCGCGACGATCCTCGGCCTGCTGTTCCACACGCGCAAGAACCGGCAGACGGGCGCGTACGACGGCCGATTCACGGACGATCACATCGGGATCTTCGTCCCGTGCCCGAGCGAGCGGCACCGGGCGGTCGAAGCCCTGCTGCGGAGCGCCGGGGCGGAGGAGGTGCGGGTTGACGCGTAAGACGCTGGTGGCGGCGCTCGGCCTGGCGGTCGTCGCAGGCGCGTGCACGAAGGAGCAGTGGCACCGCGCTCCCGGCCCGGACGACGCGGTGGCGCTCGTCCCCTGGTTCGCGACGATGCACAAGGGCATCGCGATCCAACCGTACAAGATGCCGTTGCCGCCGGCCGAGGGCACCGTGCCCGTGACGGGGGCCGAGCGGATTCCGCCTGCGGTTCCGCAGAACCAGCCGGAGCTCGACCGGATCGCGAATCCGGTCCAGCGCACGGCCGCGTCGCTCGAGCGAGGCAAGGACCGGTTCGACATCTACTGTGCGGTCTGCCATGGCGCGCAGGGGCTCGGCGACGGACCGGTCGCGGCGAAGCTGGCAAACGCCGTCCGCAACCTGACCGACCAGCGGGTGCTCGACCAGACCGACGGCTGGATCTACGGGGTGATCACCAACGGTTTCGGCGCCCTGATGCCCGAGTACGGCTCCAAGATCCGCCCCGAGGACCGGTGGCACATCGTCAACTACGTGCGCACGCTGCAGGGAGGCGCGCGGTGAGCGCGAAACCGTCGTACACGGAGATCTACCGGCGCGCGGCCAACGCCCCGGCTGGGACGTTCCTCGCGGCCGGCGCGGTGCTCGCCATCGTCGGCCTCGGCGCATTCGTCCTGCTCGCCCTCGGCGACGATCCGGGCCGCGCGTGGCGCATGTTTCACATCAACTTCCTGTTCTTCACCGGCGTCGCCCAGGGCGCGATCGTCTTCGCGGCCACGCAGAAGATCACGAAGGGCGTGTGGTCCGGCTCCGTGATCCGGTTCGCCGAGGCGACCGCCCTGTTCCTGCCCGTGGCGATCGTCTGCTTCCTGGTGCTGTTTCTCGGCAAGCATCATCTCTTCCCGTGGATCGCGCACCCGACGCCGGCCCGCGGCAACTGGCTGACCGTGTCGTGGGTGTTCTGGCGCGATCTGGCCGCGCTGCTGCTGCTGCTCGGCGTGAGCCTCGCCTTCGTGTACTACGACCTGAAGCCCGACGTCGCCGAGCTGCGGGATCACGTGTCCGGCTGGCGACGGCGCCTCTACGACCGGATCGCGGGGGACTACGTGGGCACGCCGGAGCAGCTCGCGGCCGTGGAGCGGCGCCTCAGTGTGCTGGCACCCATCCTGTGCCTGGCATACGCCTACATGTTCTCGCTGCTCGGGTTCGACCTGATCATGTCGCTCGCGCCGTACTGGATGAGCAACCTGTTCGGCGCGTTCTTCTTCCTGGGGGCGTTTCTGACCGGCCTCACGATGCTCGGGATGATGTCCGTGTTCTGGCGCGGCCGTCTGGGCATGCAGGGGGTCATTGGCCGCGAGCAGTTCCACGATCTGGGCAAGCTCGTCTTCGGGTTCTCGATCTTCTGGGCCTACCTGATGTACAGCCAGCTCCTCGTGATCTGGTACGGGAACCTGCGGGAGGAGACGTCCTTCGTGTTCTACCGCCTGTGGGGCGAGTGGCGGCCGCTGGCGATCCTCGTCGGGCTGATGGTGTTCCTCATCCCGTTCTGGGGACTGATCTGGGTGAAGTCCAAGATCACCCCCGTGACGTTCACCACGTTCGTCGCGATCAGCTTCGCCGGCGTGTGGCTCGAACGGTACCTCCTCGTCCAACCCTCGCTCACCGAGCACGGGCCCGTCTTCGGTCTGCCCGAGCTGTGCATCTCGCTCGGTTTCCTCGGCTTGTTCCTGCTCGCGTACGGTGCGTTCGCGCGCGTCTTCCCGATGGTGAGCCCGCGGCTGCTGGTGCGTGCGGAGGCGACGGGGCACCACTGATCGTAGGACGGTAGGGCGGACCGACGGCAGGTCGGTCCAGGGTGCAGGGTGCAGGGTGCAAGGCGCAAGGGAGCATCCCCTCGATGGGAGCCACCTTGCGCCTTGCGCTTGGCACCGCACCTCCATTGGCCCTGACCCCCGTGTAGATTCTCCGGGTCGTCCTCCCGGAGTCTCCGATGTCCGATAGCCCGTCCGGACCCCTCGAAAGGGTTGCGTGTGCCCCAATGACGGTCGGATCGACTGCCGTCCGGCGTCGGTGGCGAACGGCTTGTTCGCTCGCGGATGGTGCGGTGTGAACGAGCGCGCGGAGGTCTGGACGGTGGCGGCGCGGCTCGCCGCCGAAGGGCGTCCCGGTGCGCTCGCAACCATCTGCCGCAGAAGCGGGTCCCTCCCCATGGCGCGCGACGCGAAGCTCGTCGTCCGTGACGACGGTACGCACTGGGGGACCGTCGGAGGCGGGTGCGTCGAGGCGGATGTGATCGCGCAGGCGCTCGACGCGGCGCGTGAGGGGAAGCCGCGCATCGTGCGCCACACGCTCAACGCGGATCTCGCGGGTGACCTCGGGCTGTCCTGCGGCGGCACGGCCGAGTTCTTCGTGGAGCCGGTGGTCGGCACGTCGGAGGGTGCCGAGCTGTACCTGGCGGTGGCCGAGGCCGTGCAGCGGCGAACCCCCGGCACCGTGTATACGGCCCTCGATTGGGAGGGTTCGCCGCGAAAGGTCGCCGTGGTCGGGGAGAAGCGATGCACCCTGGGCGCCGGGGCCGGCGCGCTCGCGCCCGCGGTCCCCGTCCGGGCTGAAGGCCTTCCCCGTGCGGAGGGGGACGTCTTCGTGGAGCCGCTGCTGAGGCTCCCGCGCGTCGTCGTGTTCGGGGCAGGACACGTCGGCGTGGAGATCGCGCGCCTCGCGGCCCGCGCCGGATTCTACGTCGTTGCGGTGGACGACCGTTCGGAGTTCGCGAATCCCGCGCGACTCGCCGACGTGGACGAGGTGATCGCGCGCGATTTCCGTGCGGTGCTCGACACCCTCGTGCTCGATGAGGATGATTTCGTGATCGCGGCCACGCGCGGGCACGGGTTCGACGCCTACATCATCGAGCGGACCGCCGCCAGCCCCGCGCGGTATGTGGGCATGCTCGGCAGCCGTCGCAAGAAGGAAGTGCTGTGGAAGGCCTTGCGGGAGGCGGGGGTACCGCCGGAGGCGTTGGACCGCGTCCGGGTGCCGATCGGGGAGGACATCGGTGCCGACACGCCGGCGGAGATCGCGGTGAGCGTCGTGGCCGAGCTGATCCGGCTGAGGAGGGTGGGGGGGTGATTGATCCGCCGTGCGGCGGCCGACGGACCGTGGGACGACGCGAGCTGGTTCCGGACTGAAGCGCGCCCCGTCAGGGCGGGACGGGCGCCTGACGCGCCTCGCTCGGCGATTCGGACCCTCGACCGCTCAACGGCTGCACAGCCGATCCGCCCTTCCGCCTTACCGCACGCTCCCCGCCAGCACGGCCAGCGAGTCCGACGCGATCGCGGCGCGGATCACCAGCACGAGACCGTCCCGCGTGGCCACCAGCTCCGATCGCCGCACGCCTGCGGTCGGCGCCGCGGGTGCCTGCGCCCGCGCGGCTTCCTCCGCCATGCGAAGCTGCTCAACCCGTGACTCGACGTCGCCCGAGCGCCACTGCACGATTTCCAGCTGCTCGCCGCCCGGCAGGATCTGGACGACGGTCACGGCAGGCGCTCCGTCCACGTGGCCGATCCGGATGCTCTCGATCGGGAGGCCCTCCACCGTGTGCGGCGGGCCGCCGAGATGCCGCGCCGCGTCCTGGGCGGTCGTGCCCGTCCACGACTTCGCCCTGAGAGCCTCGTCCGCCCGCTCGAGCAGTTCGTTCGCGGCGGAGTCGACCACGACGTCGCCTCTGCCGAGCGCATCGGGGCGCTCCTCGGCGGCCACCACGACGCCGGCCACGGCCTGGCGCGTTCGGATACCCTCCGCGGCCTCGACCTTCGCCACCGCCGCCGGCTGCTCGCGCTCCGCGACGTTCCCGAGCGCCGGGACCTGGGGCTCGGCGCGTCGGGGCTCCGGCGCCGGTGCGGCGGCGGCCGGAGCCGCGTCCGGGTCGACCGCCTCGGCCACCTGTGGAGCCGGGGCGGTCTGCGAGAAAGCGGCCCCGCCTTCGGGTGCCCGACCCGCGGCATCCGCGCTCACCGGCGAATCCTGACCTGCGGCCTTGGCGGTCTCCGCCGCGGCCGCGGTGGCCCGGTTTGCGAGCGGCTCGGACTGCGAGCCCCCGAAACCGAAGGAGCCGCGCGCGAGCCATCCCACGCCGACGGCGAGCACGATGGTGGCAGCCCACCCCAGCGCCGTGAGACGGCGCATCGCGAGCACGCGCTGCGGAGCCCGGCGTGCTCTCGCCCGCGCCTCGATCTCGGCGAACTGCGGCATTGCGACCTGCGCTGGAGTTGCCACGCTCAGCAGATGCGCCGCCCGCTCCCGGATCGCGCGCACCTCCTCCAGCCGTTCGCGACACTCGGCGCACTCGGCGAGATGCCGCTCGATCTCCCCGCGATCCGAGGATCCTTCGATCCGACGATCCAGGTATTCACTCAGTCGCCCTTCATCCACGTGCGACATCGCGACCCTCCAGTGCCTCGTGCGCCTCGACCAGCCGGCGCCGCGCTCGTGAGAGCGTGGTGCCGATCGCCGTGACGGCGAGGCCGGTCTGCTCGGCGATCTCCTCGTAGTTGAGCCCGGCGTCCCACAACAACAGGACCTCGCGGTCACGCGCGCTCAGCTGATCGAGTGCCCGGCGCACGGCCGCCGCCCGCCGCTCCTGCTCGAGCACCTCGACGGGGTCCGGCGTCGATCGATCCTCCGCCTCGGCCTTGATGAGCGTCAGGTGCCGGCGGCGGCGGATCGCCGCGCGCGCGTCGTCTCGAGCCAGGTTGGCCGCGACCGTGAAGAGAAAGCCCTTGGGGCTCTCCGGATCGTGATCGAGTGCGCGCACGAACGCCTCCTGGGCCAGGTCCTGTGCCCGGTCCGCGTCCCACACCTTCCGGTGAAGGAAGCGGACCAGGTCCTGATAGGTCTCGCGGTACACGGCCGACCAGTCGACGCTCACAGGGTGCAGTCTACCGGCCGCGGAACTCCCGCACCAGTCGCCGGAGCCCGCTCTCGCCTACGGTGGCGGCGCCGGCCTCGCCGAACGCGATGCTGACCCGATCGCCGGCGACGACCACGGCACCGAACTCCGTGACGTACGGCTCGAGCTCGGGCAGCGCCGTCAGCACCGCGAAGTACGCCGCGCTGTACAGCTCCACGCGGACGGTCTGTACCGAGTCCGCATGCATGAGATCGGTCCACGTTCCATCGATCTCCTTGAACAGCCTGCCGGCCACGTGCCGCGTCTGCCCCATGTGTCCGATCTTGAGCATCGCCTCGTTGGCCGCGTCCAGCTCGTCCGCGGACACGGCCTCGCGGCGGGCCTGATCGCGCTTGGCCAGCCGCACGGCCCCTTCACCGGTCGCCGCGCTCGGCGATGCGACCACCCCACCGACGCTCGAGGGGACGACGTGCCCCCGTCCGAGCGCCACCGCCATCGGCTCCTGGACCAGATACGACGTGTACTCGCTCAGCAGCCCGTAGCGCAGCGCCGTCTTCTTGATCTCTTCCACCAGCTCCTGGTTCGGGCCGTTCAGCCGCAGCTGCTGCGACAGGAACCCGATCTTGCGGGACGCCCAGAGGCGCGGGATGAAGGCGTTGGCCTCGGTGTGCTCCCCGAACGTGGCGGTCGTCGTGAAGCGCTCCGCGCGGTTGCCACGACGGCCCTCGATGGCCACCGGGCCGGAGGCGGTGCGTGGCGCCCGATACCTCCCGAACACCACCAGCTCCTCCCCGGCAAAGAGATCGGGCAACGTCACCGGGTACAGCTCGGTCAGCTCCACCGGCGCGTCGCGCAGCGCCAGCTCCACCAGGACCGGGTGCTGGATCTTGGCGGCGAGCGCGCTCAGTGCCTGCTCGACATCCTCGCCGGGCTCGACGTACTGCGTGGCGCCTCTCCCGGCCGCGGACAGCCGGTCGAGCAGATACGTGTTGACGTCGTGCCCCACGCCGAAGGCGAACACACGGATGCGCCCGCGATCGTGTTCCGCCTGCTGGGCGATCCGCTCCGGGTTCTGCTCGCCCACGGAGGGGAGGCCGTCGGTGAGGAACAGCACGATGGGCAGCCGCTCCTCGGGGCTCGTCAGGCGGAACGCCTCCGCGAGCGCACCGGCGATGTCGGTCCCGCCGTCGGCCCGCAGGTCGTCCACCCACGCGCGAGCGGCACGCACGGCGTCAGGAGTCGCGGGAGTCCAATCCATCGACAGCGGCCTGACTGCGTTGCTGAACGCCATCAGCCGGAACCGATCCTCGCGCCCGAGCGATCCCAACAGCTGCCGCAACGCGTCCTTCGCCTGCTCGAGCTTGCTGCCGGACATCGAGCCGGACACGTCCAACACGACGGTGACGTCGCGTGGAAGCGCCGCGCCGTCCGGTCGCCCCGGCGAGAGCGTCAGCATGAAGTAGCCATCCTCACCGATCGGACGGTGCGTCGCGAGCGTGATGCCCACCAGCGTCCGTGCGAATGGAAGGAACAGCGTGAAGTCACCCGTCAACGCCGCAACCGGCCGGACGTGCAGGCGTCCGTCCTCGCGCGTCACCCGCACCTGATGGGTGGGCGAGAAGGGATCGCGATACAGGGCGGCGGAGTCCGCCGTGAGCGTGAAGCTCAGCGGCGCGGGCTCGGCGATTCGACGGGTTCCGGCCAGACCTTCGGGCGTGGCCGTCGGGCCGCCGAACCGGCCACCGGCGGCGTAGCGGAACTGCAGCGCATCGCCGGCCCGGCCGAGCACCTGGGTGTAGCGCAGCGTGATCTTGCGCGTCTCACCCTGGTTGATGGGGAACACGCGTGCGCGGATCAGTCCGTGCCCCGCCAACTCGATCAGCGCGGGGTCGCGCTTGCGCCGCACGATCTCCTCGTAGATCGCCCGCGCCTGTGCCGCGTCCATCGTCTCCCCGCGCAGCTCCTGATCGCCCTGGAAGAGCGAGTAGTTGGAAAAGACGGCCTCTCCCGGGAGGGGATACAGGTAGTCGCCCTCCCCCAGCCCGCCGCCGTCGTTGCGAAACCACTCCTCCACTTCGACCAGCGCGACCCGGCCCGTGACCCGAACGGACACGGCGGTCCGCACCTTCACCACCCCGAAGGGGCCCGGGCGGTTCGGCGGAGGCTCGATCCACCCCTGGGCCCACGCCGGGGTGGCCAGCACCAGGCCCGCGATGCACGTGATGAACGCCTTCATGTCGTCCTCGCTGTGAGTTCTGCAGGAGAGGACGTTTGGGGCGGGGGAAGTTGCACATCAGGGAGGAGGGCGGAGTCGTAGCGGTGCAAGGTGCAGGGGAGGGGATGGGGGAAGGGGAAGGGGTAAGGGTGCGCGAGGCACGGGACCGCTGTACGGGGGAACTGGGTGTTCCTGGATCGGCTATTCGATTCCCGCTACCCTCGCGCTTGGCACCGTGCACCTTGTACCAACGACCAGCCGCCCAACGCTCAACCGCCCTGGTTCTTCCCGAGCAGCACGCACCCCGGATGCCCCACGTCGTCCGGTCCGAGGTCGGGCCACTCCCAGCAGATCGACGGCTTGGCCTGCCGGCCGTTCGGCAGCAGCCGGTCGTGCAGGGCGCAGGAAATCCCGTCGGGCTCGAGATACCCGCAGGCGGAGATCACCTCGCACTCGACGCGCACGTCGTCCGCCCGCTCGACCTTGCACAGGTACGGCGATTTCCGTGACCGGAGCAGCGCCTCGGTGCGCGTATCGGCCTTGCGCACCATCACGTCCACCGTGAGATCCCGGCAGCAGGCGGCCCCCCGGGTGTTGTCTGCCGTGCGGCACGGAGCTTCGGTGCAGGGATTGCCGTTCTGCACGACCGGGAGCGGGCGTCGCGCGGCGCGCTTGAGCGGCAGTGCGAGCGCCTGACGCCTGCCCTTGAAGACCACACGGTAGCGGCCGCCCGGCCCGCGGACCCGATGCGGATCGGCGACGGCCGCCCGAGTGGCCGCCGGGAGCCGTCCCGTGAATCCGTGGACGCGGCAGTGCGCGCGGGCCGGCCTGCCATTGCCGCTGGCGACCGCGGTCGCGAGGTGCTTGCAGGGCACGCGGATCACCGCGTCGACCAGGAGGAGGCGATTCCGGACGTAGGGCTCGCCCATGTCGATCCGCTCGGTATGGCCGAGCAACCAGGTGGCTGCCGCATCCCAGAACGTCTGGCCGTCCTCGCGGCGGTCGGCGATGCGCAATGTCACGGAGAGCTCTCGGCAGTGACGGCCGAGGGCGGTGCAGGCGGGTGGTACGGGCATCGGCTAGTCTTGGATCGGCAGGCAGGCCGTTGGCTCGCGGCTCACCGTCACTCGCTGGCTGATGGCACAGTCCACGCGTATCGCGGCCCGTCCCGGCAGCAGCGAGTCCAACTGCGCGATCGCAGTCGGGAACCCGGCCGGGCGAAAGCGCACGGTCACGGCTCCACCCTCGAGCAGCACCTCCTCGAAGAACGCTGCCCGATACTCGCCCTTCGCGTCCGCCGCGACGCACAGGGTGTCGGCACCGAACACGCAGACTTCGGCGTTTGCGAGTGGCGCGCGCGTTTCCAACGCCACGACGCTGCCCTCCAAGATCACCGCCGGGGGGCCGAGATAGATCGGGCCGCTGGGAACGCACGCCGCGAGGAGACCCGCGACGGCAATGGTAGCCGTCAAGAAAGTCCGCATGGTGGCCTCAAGATCACTGAGGGATGCCGCGCTCCGCAAGGTTGGCGTGGAGCCGCGGCGCCGCGATCGCACCACGTCGCTCACGAGCCGTGAGAAACGGTGCGCACCGTCGCGGTCGCCGCCCCGGCGACCGCGAGTCCCGCGAGTGCGTCGACACCGTAGTGCATCTGGCAGTAGACGGTCGCCACGACGAGCAGGACGGCAGGTACCAGGGTGACGGCGAAGAGTCGGCGCGACGCGCTCCACGTCGTCGCCACCACGGCCACGGTCGCGGCGACGTGCGACGAGGGAAAGGCGGTGCCGATTGCCGATCCCAGGCTCAGCACGCCGTAGACGAGACGTGCGCTCCACACCTCGCGCACCGGTCCGGTCGGGTGGGCGAACGCATAGTTCGGGCCGCCCACCGGATAGAACACGAACACGACATAGCACGCAACGAAGGCGATCATGGTCGCGAGCACGACGTCCTGGGCACCCCGGCGCCGACCCGCGACCAGCAGCGCGATGGGGGTGAGGTAGATGATTGGGTAGTAGGTGAAATAGGCGAAGTGCAGCAGCCCGGACCAGAACACCGAGGGCGACCGGCGGATCCACTCGTACGAGATCTGAAGCCCGAACAGCGCCTCCTCCCAGCCCTGTACCACCTGGTCGTGTTCCAGCAGGCGTCCCACGCCGAAATCCAGCGACACCAGTCCGAGTTCGGTGTAGAGCCCGCCGAGCAGGATCAGGGGGTAGAGATCGTGGAGCACCTGGCCGATCCGGTCGCCCGGCCTGAGTCGCGCGAACAGCGCGAGCAGGACCGCAAACAGGGCGTGGGCCCCGAGGAGCCACCACGTCGGCGGGCCCACGCCGCCCCGCGCGGCGATGACGACGGTGAGGAAGCCGACGTAGCCGGCGAGGAGCTTGTCGACCGGCCTCAGAGCCATCCGGCGTCGCGGTACCACGCGGCGGTCTGCGGAACCCCCTCGGCGGCCGGGATCCCGGCCCGCCACCCGGTGTCCCGCTCCAACGCGGCCGGGCTGCACGTCCACGCCGGGGCGAGCAGTTCCGGGATCTTGTCGCCGGAAAGCACCGTGGATCGGCCCACGGCTCTGGCGGCCGCCCCGTTGAGGCGGAGCGCGACGCGCGCCACGGCATTGGGGATGCGCAGCACCAGGCGGGGATCGGCCGCCTTCCCCGACAGCGCCAGCTGAACCGCTCGGGTGATGGTGACGGCGAACTCCTCGGAGGTCAGGACCTCGGGATGGCTGGCGAAGTAGGTGCCCTCCACCCGCCCGCGGTCGAGTGCCGCGAGCAGCGCGGTCACGAGATCGGTGACATGGATCAGCGAGAGCTCCTGCCGTCCGTCGCCGAAAACGGGCACGATGCCGTGCTTGCCGAACGCGAAGACTCGCCGCAATTCGACGTCGCGTGGTCCGTAGACGGCCGGGGGACGCACGATCGTCCATGGGATCCCGCCGCGGCGCACCTCCTCCTCCCCGGCAAGCTTGCTCGCACCATAGGCGCTGACGGGGTGTGGTGCCGCGCGCTCGTCGATCGGGGCGCCGCGGCGCGATGGGCCGATGGCGGCCACCGACGAGACCTGTACGACGCGCCGCAGATTGGGGGCGGCGTCCCGTGCGGCGTCGAGCACCCGGCGGGTGCCGTCGCGGTTGACGGCGAAGAACTGGGAATCGCGGCGGGCCGACGTCAGCCCGGCCACGTGAAACACGACGTCCGCGCCTTCCACTGCGCGACGCAACGCCCGTGGGTCGTCCAGGTCACCCTGCACGATCTGCGGCTGACGCCCGGTGAACACCCGGGAAGCCTTGGCGAGGTTGCGGACCAGCGCGACGACGTCGTCCCCGCGCGCGAGCAGGGCGTCGGTGAGGTGCGATCCCACGAACCCGGTCGCGCCGGTGACGAAGTGCCTCACAGCGAACGGTCGTACATCCGGAGCGTCTTGTAGGGTTCGAATCCCATGAACTCGAGACCCTTCCTCATGGGAAGGTTGTCCTCGAGGATCCACCCCGCCTCACCCCACGTGTAGCCCAGGGCCGTGCCCTTGGTCCAAATCCAGTGGTACATCAGCTCCGCCGCGCCGGTGCCGCGGTACTCCTTGGTCACGCCGAGCAGCAGGATGCGGATGCGGGTGATCTTCCGCGATCGCCACAGCACCCTGAGGATTCCGGGAAAGAGGCGGCCGGACGGATTGGCCTTGAGCGCCACGTTGAAGTCCGGGACCGCCGCCGCGAAGCCGATCGTCTTCCCCGCCCGCTCCGCGAACACGATCAGATCGGGCACCACGACCGGCTTGAGCTGCGCCGCGAGGTGGTCGATCTCCTCGTCCGTCATCGGCACGAAGCCCCAGTTCTTCTCCCATGCGCCGTTGTACAGGGGTTTGATCGCGTCCACCTCTTCCGTGAACCGCTTCATGTCGATCGGGCGCAGCGTGATCTGGAGCCGCTGCTGCACCTTCTCGGCGGCGCGGTTGAGCCGCTCCGGCAGGTCGGGGCTCGGCGAGTGGTACTGCAGCATGTCCTTGGCCCGGACGAACCCACCCCGCTCGACGAGCCGAGCGTAGTACGGGGGATTGTGCGGGTTCAGGATCGTCGGCGGCGTGTCGTAGCCCTCTACCAGCAGCCCGCACTCGTCGTTCGTCGAGAACGATGCCGGCCCGCGCATCGTGTCGAGGCCCCGACCGCGGAGCCACACGGCGGCGGCGGCGAACAGGGCGTCCGCGACGTCCTGGTCGTCGATGCACTCGAAGAACCCGAAGAAACCGATCTTGTCTTCGTGGAACGCGTTGTGGGCTTCATTGTGGATCGCCGCGATGCGCCCGACGACTCCGCCGGCCCGCTCGGCGAGGAAGTACTCCGCCTCGGCGCGTCGAAAGAACGGGTTCTTCTGCCGGGAGAGCAGCGTGTAGACGTCCCGGCGGAGCGGCGGAACCCACAGGGGGTCGTCGCGGTGGAGCCGGTAGGGAAATGCGACAAAGCGGTGGAGGTCGGCCTTCGTCCGGACCGGCCGGACCTCGACCGTCCCGCTCAAATGACCCCCGTCGCCTTGCCGAGCCTCCCGAGCGTCTCGAGGGCGAAGTCGATCTGCTCGTTGCTGTGCGTGGCCATCAGGCTCGCCCGCAGTCGGCACTCGTCGGGCGGCACCGCCGGCGGGACGACCGGGTTGGTGAACACGCCCGCATCGTACAGTTGCCGCCAGAACACGAACGTGCGCTCGGCCGGGCCGATCAGCACCGGGATGATCGGCGTCTGCGTGGGACCGATGTCGAACCCGAGGCTGCGGCATCCGTCCTGGAACCGCTTGGTGTTCTCCCACAACCGCTGCCGACGCTCCGGCTCCGCCTGCAGGATCTCGAGGGCGGCCAGCACTCCCGCCGTGTTCGACGGCGGCAGCGCGGCCGTGAAGATCAGGGGCCGGCTGT